>ERZ869936.954-NODE-954-length-23156-cov-13.372971_pt1 | contig 23156 bp, 29 predicted proteins | sample MGYA00520876_ERZ869936 | MGnify/ENA primary metagenome ERZ869936 (study PRJEB32218, sample SAMN09650985) | biofilter metagenome | isolation source: enrty point of leading RO module | place: Saudi Arabia: Thuwal, RO plant located on Red Sea | collected 2016-02-17 ...
TCAAACGCTTTGTTTGCAAGAGATGACGCTTTCCAAATTGCATCATCATTTTCTTCTAAACATTTAATCCAAGAATTAAGATACTGTGCATGATCTTCTCTTGGACTTGAAGTAATGTTTAGATGTGTTGCTATGAAACAAGAACCTAGTTCAGCTACGAGTTCTTCAAACGCATAGTCTTTAGAACCAAACCTTGTTGATAGCTCCCTGTTACACCTGTCTTTATGACCTGTCCAATGAGTCATCTCATGGAACAATGTGGTGTAATAGTTTTCAGTTGCGGTACTGTGTTCAGTATTAATGAACGCATCTTTATCAGGCATACAAATATAATCCATACTTGGAACATAGTATGCTCGATCTCCGCTCTGAATCTTTGCTTTGGTATTATTGATAAAGTTTTCTGCATGAGTAACATCATTTACTTTGTTCTGAAATACATCAAACTTATCAAACCTAGATGTATTACCCTCGACTTGTTCGATATTAAATACATCAAACATTCTAAGGTATCTTTGTACATCTCCTCGTTTACCATTCATTTCTATTCTTCCTTTGTCATGTTCTTTGAAGTATTGTTTGAAGAATAGTAACTTGGTACTCTTTTCTCCTTTGCTAACTTGACATTCATGTTTAGCCCATTGCTTGTATGTACCCCAAACTTTTCGGTCATACTTTGCAAACGCTAACCACATACAATTAATGCCTGTATAGTTGTGGCCATCTACTGAAATAAACCTTTTGTTAGCCCAAGGTTTAGTCCACTTGCCACCTTTCTTCATGAGGTCAATTAACTTTGTAGTTAATTCTTTTACTACATCATTTGGTTTCATCTTTCTTCCTATGTTATTATTAATACGATCAATCCAAACAGAAGCATTACCCAAGAATAAAATTGTAAACTTGTCATAATACCTCCCTTATCTTTTTGTATTGCTTTCGTATTTCATTTGCTTCTTGATATACCTTTCTCCATTTTTCTTTATCAGGATTGTTAGGTTCAAGTTTAAGGTAGTCAAAGACTCCCTTGCAAATATCATTCAAACTATTTTCAATTTTACTTGCACGATACAATGCTTGTTGTTCTTCGTATTGAGTTTGAGTTATTTCTTCATCCATTTTTCCTCCAATTTAATTATCTGTTGATGAATAGAATTAATTACTTCTTGATCTAAGCATTTCATTTCAACGCATACTTTGTATGCCCTGCGTAATGCTGATAGATCATCAAGGCTTTTTGCATCCTTGACTTTGTTAAGAAATAATAAAGTTAATCTAGAAAACATGGAGTCCAATTGTTTGCTATTGACCTCCATGATTTTTTCTATTTCTATTTCGGTGTGGTGTTTAGACATTCCACAACCTCAGATACTTTAGTTTTTTTGGTAATCAATTGACGCTTCTTTAGTGCGTATTGCTTTCTCAGGTTCTTCATGAACACAGGAAAGTCTTTTGCTTTACCTTTGTAAACGATCATAATGATCTCCTTTCATACTTCAAGTTGTATTATTACTTGTTTGTTCTATAATGTCAAGTAGCTAGTAGCGACCTGAGAAAGATCGCTACCAGCGTGTTGCAGTTATGCAACTTTCTTGAATTTAGCTAGAAGTTCATCAACCTGCTTAGCTGTTGCAGTTTCTTTAACTGCTTCAGGATTATTAGGCTTGACTCTTGGTCTGTAATCAGTACCAATTCTAGCTGAATAAACAGCTTTAGCTACGTTGATGAATTGCTCGTAAGCTATAGCTTGTTCTTGTAGCTTCTCGATAGCTTCTACATCCTTTTGCATCGAGGTATCAGCCACTTCGCTTCCATCATAACTTCTTCGTTTCCCACGAAGTCTAGCCATAATGTCATGCATTAGGTTCTGGGCTGAATTGTACCCTATCTCAGAACCTCTTATCAAATTCTCTAAACAACCTTTCTCTGGAGTGTAGGTATTTGTGTCAAGGTTCTCCGACAATGCAAACCCTTTGAAGTGGTCTGCTATTGTGTTTACTGCGGTTTCAAGTTTCTTCATTTTATCCTCCTTTGGTTAATGATTAAACTTGCCAACTCGTCGGTAAACCACCATAAAAAGGGATCAAGTGTTAAATTGGGGGGAACCTTTAGGGGGAACCGATTTAATACTTGAAGCCCCATCCCTTGCCTATGGGGCGATTCCTCTTTTTTGGATGGTTTACTTTGGCCAAGTATTAATCATCCAAAGGAGTAAAATGTTAGAAACTTCCGCAGTAACACTAGCAGACACTACATTTAGGGTGCAGTGTCGGTAGCTTGACACATAATACATCTACCGCTATACTACCTGAAAGGTTTTAACAGAGAATTAGATAGAGGTTAGATAGAGTTCAATGCCCAAGCTACCAATCATGACTAAGCGTACTTCTGAGGAAACGAAGATTAGTGGAAAAGCGAAGTTGCTTGTAGATACACTCGTAGCCACAGGATGTACTATCACAGAAGCGTCAAAACTCGCTGGTTACAAGGGTAATTCATCTCGTGTTAGTGCTTCTAGGATGCTACGAAAACCTGAGGTACAAGCGTACATGATGCAAGAGATCAACAGATCGCTTGGGCTGAACTCTGCAAAAGCTAGTGCCAAGCTGGTAGCCCTTTCTCAGGGGGCTAAGTCAGAGTATGTTCAGCTCGAAGCTAGTAAAGACATACTTGATCGAGCTGGTTTCAAAGCCCCTGAGAAACACCAACACTTGGTTGGTGGCGATTTCTCCATCAATATCGATCTGTCGTAGAAATCACAGGGCTACCGCTTGTCAGTGCCAGTGGGGGTTCAAAAAACCAAGTACTGCTACTGCTAGTGGGGTTGCCCTCACAATATAACTCTTTAAGGTTCGATCATTTTGTGCTAAACAAATCGCATGGCTTATAAATCTCCAGCATGGACAAGGAAAGCAGGGAAGAACCCTAAGGGCGGACTGAATGCAAAAGGTCGTGCATCTTACAAGGGTGGTACTCTAAAAGCCCCTGTTAAGTCAGGAGATAACCCTAGAAGAGCATCTTTCCTTGCTAGAATGGGGAACATGAAAGGGCCTGAGTATAAGAATGGTAAACCAACTAGATTACTTCTTAGCTTGAAAGCATGGGGAGCATCAAGTAAAGCTGATGCTAGAAAGAAAGCTAGAAATATATCTATGCGAAACAAAAAGAAAAAAAAGAAAGGAAAAGCATAATGCCAACAGATAAAGCTAGTTATGGAGAAAAGAAAACAATGTTAAAAGGTAAGCAAAAGAAATTACCTGAGGGATTGAAAAAAAAGATTCTTGCTTCTATGATGAAGAAGAAGAAAAAGAAAAGTGCGTAAATATTGGGTGCGTGTTTGGGTAAGAGGCGACACACAATTATTGGAAGAAGAAGTTTTGACAGAAGAAGAGTTTAAAAATTTTTTACCACCCAAAGGTACGAGAACAACATACGAGGATTATAATGACAAGATTCATACCAAAGACAAACAATCCTGATGGAAGAAACAACTCAAAGGAAAACTATGAAAGTTCGAGAGCAATCAGAAAAAGATCAAAGCAAGAAGAAGCAGTCTATGACTCCATTGCAAAAGAATCAAGCAAGAGCGGAGAAGATACTTCAAAACGAAGCTAAAGAACAAAATACTAGACGACAAAGACAAATAGATCAGTATATTGAAATGAAAATGATTAAAGGTCATTCGAGAGAAGATGCTGAAAGAATGGCAAAAGAACAAATTACTACTAAAGAATTATGAGTACTGCTAAAAAAACAAAACCCTCATTATGGAAAAGAATTGTTGCTAGAATAAAATCACAAGCATCACATGGTACAAAAGCTGGACAATGGTCAGGAAGAAAAGCCCAAGCGGCAGTAAAGGCATATAAGAAAGCAGGTGGTGGTTATTCAGGAGCAAAGAAGTCAAGTAACTCATTATCTAAATGGTCTAAGCAAAAATGGAGAACTAAGTCAGGTAAGAAGTCATCAAAGACAGGAGAAAGATATTTACCAGAGAAAGCAATCAAATCTTTATCTGCAAGAGAATATGCTCGTACTACTGCTAAGAAGAGAAGAGATAAAGCAAAAGGTAAACAGTTTAGTAAACAACCTAAATCAATAGCGAAGAAAACAAAAGCATATAGATCGTGAGTATATATTCAACAATACCTTTACGAGATTTGCAAAGACTTAGGATTGTTGTAAAGAATAATCATATGAAACATTATCCCAAAGAACAAGTTACAGACAAAGAAGCAGATAGGATAATAGAAAGCATTACTCCTCAAACAAGAGATAAATTAATTAAGTTGGCTGTAGATTATGGGATCACTGAATTATAAACCTGATGGACAGGTTCTAAAAAATTTTTTAAAAGATAATGATTTTTTTAGAGGACTAAGAGGGCCTGTTGGTTCTGGTAAATCTGTTGCTTGTTGCATAGAAATTATTAGAAGAGCATTAATACAAAAGCCATCTGAAGATGGTAAAAGAAAATCTAGATGGGCTGTTATAAGAAATACAAACCCACAGTTAAGAACTACTACAATTAAAACTTGGTTAGATTGGTTTCCTGAAGAAGAATGGGGTAGGTTTCAATGGAGTGTACCTTATACTCATAGAATATCAAAAGGAGATATAGAACTAGAAGTTATTTTTTTAGCACTTGATAGACCTGAAGATGTAAAAAAATTATTATCATTAGAACTTACTGGTGTATGGATTAATGAAGCAAGAGAAATACCTAAGTCAATTGTAGATGCTTGTTCAATGAGGGTTGGTCGTTATCCATCTATGAGAGATGGTGGCCCAAGTTGGTATGGAGTTATAGCAGATACTAACCCTCCTGATACAGATCATTGGTGGGCTATACTTGCAGGAGAAACTGTTATACCTGATTACATTACAAAACAAGAAGCTAAGATGTTAGTTAGACCTGATAACTGGAAATTTTTTAATCAACCACCTGCTATGTTAGAAGTTAAGAACAAAGAAAATGAAGTAGATGGTTATGATATTAATGAAAAGTCAGAGAACCAAAAGAACTTAACACCTAACTATTATAAAAATATTATACGAGGTAAAACTAAATCTTGGATTGATGTTTATGTTTTAAATAAACTAGGACAAGTAGAAGATGGTAAACCTGTATATGAATCATTTAATGATGAGGTTCATGTAGCAAAAGGAGATGTAGCTATTGCAGAGGGTGTTCCAATATTTGTAGGTATAGACTTTGGACTTACACCTGCTTGTGTATTTGCACAAAGGATTAGAAGTAGATGGGTAGTCATAGATGAATTAGTTGCAGAAGATATGGGTATAGTAAAATTTTCTGATGTTATGAAACAACATATGTCAAAGTATTTACCTAGAGATTTTTATATATATGGCGATCCTGCTGGAGATCATAGAGTACAAACAGATGAATCTACACCATTTCAAATACTAAGAGGTAAAGGAATACATGCAAGACCTGCACCATCTAATGATGTATTAATGAGATTAGAATCTGTAAATTCTGTATTATCAAGAATGGTAGATGGGGAATCAGGAATACTTGTTGATCCTAAATGTAGTAATTTAATTAGAGGTTTTAATGGTGGTTATCATTATAGACGACTCCAAGTATCAGGAGAAAGGTATGATGACAAACCAAATAAGAACAGATTTTCTCATATTCATGACGCACTCCAATATTTATTATTAGGAGCAGGAGAGGGAAGAGCATTGACTATTGGAAAGAAATCTAATAAACCTGTAGTTGCGAAGAGGAACTTCAATGTATTTGATGTAAAACCTAAGAGCGTTTACGAAAGGAGAAGATAAACAATGTGTGCAGGCCCATTAAAACCAAAAGCACCTCCACCACCTCCACCACCAGTAGAGGAAGAGAGTGTTAGACAACAAAGAAAAAGATTAAGAAATCAAGAAATGGCTGAAAAGAAAAAATTAAAAGAACAACAGTTTGAAGAAAGAGTTGCGGCTTACACTGGTAGAAGAGGTAGAAGATCACTTCTAACAGGAAGAAGAGGTGGACAAGGTTTTGAAATTTCAGCTCAGCTTATGTCTAAACCGACACTAGGAGCATAATGGTTGTTGAAGTAAAACCACAAAGACAAGAAGAGTATTCTGACTCTGGTGTTAGGAAACTACTTGGTAGATACGCTCATGCAAAAGCTATCAAGGATATGTGGCTTCCTACATTTGAAGAGTGTTATGAGTATGCTTTACCTCAAAGAGAATCTTTTTATCCTGAATCAATTGGTAGAAGAAGATCAGATCGTATCTTTGATGAAACAGCAGTAGTTGGTGTACAAGAATTTGCATCAAGACTACAAGCAGGTATAGTTCCTAACTATGCAAGATGGGCAGACTTTGTTGCAGGATCAGAAGTTCCAAAAGATAATCAAAGAGAAGTTAATTTATTATTAGATGAAGTTACAGAATATGTATTTGAGATATTACAAAACTCAAACTTCTCACAAGAAGTACATGAAACATTTTTAGATTGTGCAGTAGGTACTGGTGTACTTTTAGTAGAAGAGGGAGATGCAATACAGCCAGTTAAATTTAAAGCAATCCCATTACCACAAGTAGTTTTAGATTCAGGGTTTGATGACAAAGTAGATCATGTCTTTAGAAAAAGAATGATTAGAATGAAAGAATTATTAATTGCATATCCTAATGGTACACTATCTGAAAAGATGAAGATGGATATGGAAAAGATGGGCGAGAAAGAATGTGAAGTAGTAGAGATAGTTTATAGAGATTATACAAATACAAAAGAAGAAGAATATAAATTTTGTGCAATAGCATCAGCATATGAACACAAACTTGCAGAAAATACATTTAAAGGTTTAGGTTCTAATCCATATATTATTTATAGATGGTCTAAAGTTGCAGGAGAAGTTTATGGAAGAGGCCCTTTACAATTAGCATTACCTGCAATCAAAACTTCTAACTTAGTTATAGAATTAATTTTAGAAAATGCACAAATGTCTATCTCTGGTATGTATCAGGTAGAAGATGATGGAGTTATAAATGTAGATAACATATCACTAATTCCAGGTACTATTATTCCTAAAGCGGCTGGATCATCAGGACTACAGCCAATAGCACCAGCAGGTAATTTTAATGTTAGTGATTTAGTATTAAGAGATATGAGAACTAATATTAAAAAAGCATTATACAATGAAATGTTAGGAGTACCGAATGAAAAAACTCCTATGTCTGCAACAGAAGTAGCTGAAAGAATGGCTGATCTATCAAGACAAATAGGTTCTGCATTTGGTAGATTACAAGCTGAATTAGTTAATCCTGTATTGCAAAGAGTAATATATATTTTAAAGAAACAAGGTAGAATTAAAATACCAGTAGTTAATGGTAGAGAAATAAAAATTAAATCTTCTTCTCCATTAGCACAAGCACAGCATCAACAAGATGTAGCAACACTAGATAGATTCTTAGGAATGGTACAACAAAGAGTTGGGCCACAGTTATTAAATGTTTTAATTAAACAAGATGAGGCGGCTAAGTTTGTTGCTAAGAAGTTGGGAGTGCCTGAAGAATTAATTAGATCGCCTGAAGAAATGCAACAGGCGGCACAACAGTTTCAAGAAATGATGGCACAACAGCAGGGGGAAAGTCAAGGAGAACCACAGCAGTAATGAGAGTGTCATGCATAATTCTGTACTTGTAATAAGTGATCTTCATATTCCCTATCATCACAAAGACGCTTTTAAGTTTTTAAAAGCAATTAAAAAAGAATTTAAACCTGATACTGTAATTAACATAGGCGATCTATTAGATTTTCATGCAATATCAATGCATGAACATAATCCTGATTTACCTAGTGCAGGACATGAATTAGATATAGCTAGAGAATATGTAAAAGAATTAGAGGGTATATTTCCTGAAGTAACAGAAGTAGATTCTAATCATAGTAGTTTAGTTTATAGAAGAGCATTAAAGTTTGGAATGTCAAAACAATTCTTAAAACCATATGGAGAGTTTCTTGGAACTCGTAAATGGAAGTGGACAGATGACATAACATTAAGATTAAGTAATGGTAAAAAATGTTTCTTTACACATGGTAGAGCGGCAGACATTTTAAAAGTTTCACAAACAATGGGTATGAGTGCAGTACAAGGACACTATCATACAAAGTTTGTTATATCTTATTGGGCTAACCCTGATGATATATTCTTTGGTATGAATGTAGGTTGTCTTATCAATCAAAAGTCTATGGCTTTTTCATACGCAAAAAATTTTCGTACAAGATTTATTATTGGATGTGGAATAATACTAAATGGAATACCAAGACTACTTCCAATGGTATTAGATAAAAATGGTAACTGGATAGGAGAAATAGTATGACAGATAAAATAAACCCTGAATATTATCAAAAGGGAGAATGTACTTGTGGTAGAAAATTACAAACATATGATTATGTAAAAAACTTACCATATGCAGATGCTACATCTATTAAATATATTATTCGCCATAGAGATAAAGGTGGATCAACAGACATCAAAAAAGCAATATGGTTTTTAAAAAAAATATTAATAGATGAGTACAAAGAAACCGAATAAACCTATAGTTGTAGGAGATAAACGATATTATAAATATCTTATAGTATGGGAAGATATTGTTGGAGATAGTACGATTACAGATTACAATGAGTTTAATAATATGCGTTGTGCATTAATACATACAGAAGCATATATATTTAAAAAAACTTCTAAGTATGTTTATTCTTTTGGTAGCTATCAAAATGAAAATGGAGAGATAGGATTTGGGGATAGAAATATTTACCCTAGAAGTGTAATCAAAAAGATGGTAAGGATTTAATAAGAATGAATACAGAACAAAAAAATAAAGCCCTTATAGGTTTGGATAACTTTAAAAGAAGTTCTGATGATGAAGAAAAACTAAATAGTGCATTTACAGCATTGTTTAGCACTGACATTGGCATGTCGGTTCTCCAATACCTAAAGTCAATTACCATTGATTCGGTAGCTGGGCCTGAAATATCTGACCATGCTCTAAGACATTTAGAGGGGCAAAGATATATAGTTGGCTTAATACAGCGTAGAGTCAATAAGGGAAAAAGTCAAAACATAGTAAAGGAGAATAACAATGGCTGAAGAACAAACACAACCAGTTGAACAGACACAAGAACAACCTGTACAACAAGAAAATGTTTCACAAGAAACAGAACAAGCTACTACTACAGAACCTAGTCCTAGACCTGAGTATATTCCTGAAAAATTTTGGAATACAGAAAAGAACGAAGTTAATATGGAAGAGTTTGGTAAATCATATACTAACCTTGAAAAGTATGTAGGTGGTAAAAAAGAAGAACTAAGAGATCAGATTGTAGATGAGTTACAACAAGAAGCTATAGCTGAAAGACCTGAGAGTATAGAGGGTTATGAATTACCAAAATTACCTGATGGTGTAACAGAAGAATTAGTAAACTCTAATCCTATGACAGATTGGTGGAGAAACTTTTGTTATGAAAATGCATATGACCAAGAAGTATTTGAAGATGGTGTAAATAAATATGTAGATATGTATGTAGGTAATCAAGTTGATATTGATGCAGAAAAAGAAAAGCTAGGAGAAAATGCTGATGCTAGATTAGATGCAGTAAACAGTTGGGCATCTACATTTTTTACACCTGAACAATATGAAGCTATATCAGGAACTCTTGGTCAAACTGTAGATGGTATTGAAGCATTAGAGAAGATGATGAATAGTAGTAAACAAACTATATCTAATGCACAAAACTTTACGCAACCTGAAAGACCTCTAACAATAGAGGATGTACGATCTATGATGAAAGATAAAAGATACTTTGATCCTAAAGAAAGAGATGAATCTTATGTGAGAAAAGTAGATGACGCTTTCGCTAGATTGTATCGTGGATAAGTTAATAGTAGAAAAAGCAACACCTGAACATTGTTTTGATCTAGCCCCTAGACTTAAATCAATAGATAGATTTGAATTAGGTTTATGGGGGCTTGATCCTTTACAAGCATTACTTCAACCTTTTAGATATAAGCGACCTAATATACATTCATTCACAATATTAACAGAATCTAAACAAGAAGTTGTAGCAATGTTTGGTGCTGTATCTAGTAGAAACAATCATAAAATCGGCACAATATGGTTCTTAGCATCAGACTTATTAGATAAAAACTATAAGTATTTCCTTAAAAGAAATAAGAAATGGTTACATTATCTAGAAGAAAATTACTTATTTTTGTCAAATTATATAACAGAAGAACATCAAGTAAGTATAAGATGGTTAAAATGGCAAGGGTTTAATTTTTCTAAACCTGTGCTTGTAAAAAATGTAAAAGTGTTGTATTTCTATAAACGACTACATGATGTAGTCAAAATAGGAACGCAACCTGTTTTGAATGAAATCGGCCCAGTCTGGAAAACCGAGTTAAGTCAAAAAAGATAATTGCTTAATTAACAACAACAACAACGACAAAAAGGAGGCAACATGAGTACATCTATTTCAACTGCCTTTATTAAGCAGTTCGAGTCTGAAGTTCATATGGCTTATCAGCGTATGGGTTCAAAACTGCGTAATACTGTAAGGCAAGTAAATAATGTAAAAGGTAGCCAAGCGAGATTCCAAAAAGTCGGTACTGGTACTGCTGTGTCTAAATCAAGACATGCACAAGTTCCAACTATGGATATATCTCACTCTACTGTTGATGTTACGCTTTCAGACTTCTATGCGGCTGATTATGTAGATCGTTTAGATGAATTGAAAACTAACATTGACGAAAGACAAGTACTATCTCAATCTGCGGCGGCGGCATTGGGTAGAAAAACTGACCAAACTATCATTGATGTTTTGGATGCAGGTTCAAACTCAAACAATGTAGCACATGGTTCTGCTGGTTTAACTTTAGCTAAATCACTAACTGTGTACGAAGCATTCGGAGAGTCTGACATCCCTGATGATGGACAAAGATACTTTGTAGTATCTCCTGCTGGTTGGGCTGATCTATTACAAATCGATCAGTTCTCTAGAGCGGAGTACATTGGAGAAAGTGATCTACCATTTGCTGGTGGAATGACAGCTAAGAGATGGCTTGGATTTATGTGGTTTACTCACTCAGGTCTATCAGTTTCAGGATCAACTAGAGAGTGTCATGCATTTCATAGAAGTGCAGTAGGTACTGCTATGGGTTCTGAAATTAGAACTGAAATAAACTACATTCCTGAAAAAGTCAGTAACTTAATCACATCATACATGTCATTAGGATCAGTAATGATCGACAACAATGGTGCGATCAAAGTACAAATAACAGAATAATAAAGGAGGTTTAAATGGCATATTCAGCAAGTAGCTTGAAAAAGATAGCTGGTGGTAGTCAAGGAATCTTCTATTATGATTCTGCTGACGCTATCGGTACAATAGTAGCAAGTGGTTACTTCAATAACGCAACCAACGAACTTAAACAGAATGATGTTATCATTGCTGTAGGTTCTACAGGTGGAACTAGAACTGTTGATGTTCTAGTAGTATCATCTGCAACTGGTGCGGCGACTGTAACTACAATTAATGGTACATAACCAATAATGGTATGGGGGGGAGTTTACTTTCCCCCATATCTAGTATAAGAATAAAATATGGCTGACAGTAAATTTGATATATGCAACAAAGCAATGGTATTGGTAGGTGCTAATACAATTACAAGTTTTACTGAAAATACAACCGAATCAAAAGTAGCTGGACAACTTTACGAATCAACACTAGAAAATTTAATTACAAGATGTAGATGGAGATTTGCATCTAAACAAGCACAACTAAGTAAGAACTCAACTAATCCTGATGCAAGATATGAATCTTCATATGCTTTACCAAGTGATGCATTAATTATCCACACAGTTACAGTAGGAGATGATGTTATTAGATATGACAGATATGGACAAAATTTATTTACAGATACTACATCTAGTGATACAGTTATTGCAGATTACACTTTCCAACCTAGTGAGAGTGATTTTCCTCCATACTTCAAACAGACGCTGGTTTTCGAACTGGCGTCTTTATTTGCAGGAGCAGTAGCAAGAAACGATCAGCTATCTGAACTCTATCACAAAAGATCAATTGCCCAACTTGCAATAGCAAAAGGTATAGATGCACAAGCACAAACTACAAGAAGAGTAGATGTAGATAGATTTAGAAATAATAGAAACCGAACTGCATTGAGTAATATAACAGCAGTAGCACCATAGGATGAACAATGGCAAGACAAAGGGTTCATCAAGCTAGTTTTTTACGAGGAGAACTTGATCCCAAAATATTATCTCGTGTTGATTTAGCGGCGTATGGTCAAGGATTAAAGAAAGCTAGAAATGTAATTCCAGTTAATCAGGGTGGTATTGAAAGAAGAATGGGTACTACTTTTAGAGCAGACTTAGGTGGAGTTACTAGATTAGAAACATTTTTATTTAATGAAAATCAAGAATACATATTTGCATTTCAAAACCAATCATTAAAAATATATTCTACTAATGGAACTCTATTAGCTACATTATCATCATGCCCTTGGGTTACTTCTGAATTATTTGAATTTGATTTTACTCAATCAGGAGATACTATGATTGTAGTACATGAAAATTTTGTACCACAAATAATACAAAGAACTGGAGCATCATCATTTACTAGAACTGCTTTTGGATTTGAACAAAGTCAAAATGGAGCAGACACATTTCAACCATATTTTAAATTTGCAGATGATAGTATTACACTTGATATAGATACTGCATCAGCAGGTACAGGTGTAACTTGTACTACATCTTCAGCATATTTTACTTCTTCATATGTAGGTATGAAATTAAGGTATCATGGATCAGAACTTACTATTACTGGTTATACATCATCTACTGTAGTTACAGCTACATTAGAAAAAGATGTTGAAATAGTTTTAGATGAAGATCCATTTGCAACTAAACAAGGATCAGGAGAAGTAGTTGTAACCCATGTACAACATGGTTTTTCTTCTAGTGATAGTATTGTTATAAGTGGAGCAGGAGATATATTTGATTCTGATGGTAATGGTTTAGCACAAGGTAATCTTAATGGTACAAGAACTATTACAGTTATAGATGACAATCATTATAAATTTACAGCAGGAGGAAGTGATACTGCAACTGAATCTGTAGATGGTGGTGGTGTTAGAGTAGTTATATCAGGACATCCACCTACTACACAATGGGATGAACAAGTATTTAGTAGTGTTAATGGTTTTCCAAAAACAGTTACATTCCATGAACAAAGATTGTTTTTTGGTGGAGTAACAGCTTTACCTGATGGAATACAAGCAAGTAAAGTAACAGACTTTTTTAACTTTGATGTTGGAGAGGGAGAAGATTCTGATTCAGTACAAATACAAATTGCTTCAGATCAAATAAATGAAATAAGACATTTAGTATCTTCTAAGGTTATAGAAATATTTACTAGCACAGGAGAATTTTATATTAGACCAGCAGTATCTAAACCTATTACACCAACAGATATACAAGTAATTAGACAATCTAGTTTAGGTGTACAAGAAAAAGCATCTCCAAAAAGATTTGATGGTGCAACAATATTTATACAAAACAATGGTAAAACAGTAAGAGAGTTTTTTTACAATAGCGGTACAGAAGAATTTACTGCTAATAGTATTTCATTATTAAGCTCCCACTTAATAGACACACCTGTTGATTCCGCAGTAATAACTTCTATTGGAGATAGAACAGAACAGTTTTATTTCTTAGTTAATACTGATGGAACAATAGGTGTATTTACTTCTCAAAGATCAGAAAAAATAGCAGGATGGGTTTTATGGACTACAGATGGTAACTATGAATCTGTTGCTTGTACAAATAGTAATATATATGTTGCAGTAAAAAGAACTATTAATGGAGTAGATGTATATAATTTAGAACAGTTTGCTAATACATCTTTTGATATACCTACAGATTGTACAGTAACCAAAACTATATCAGCATCTTATCAACCACATGGAACACCATTAGTTAATGGAGCAGTAACTTCTTCTACAACTCTTACTGTAGATGGATTTACAAATGCACCTAGTCAGGGAGAAACTTTTCAATTTGGAGGTGCAGGTACAACTTACACAATATCTTCTGCAACTGCTACTGGTAATTCAGGAGAATACACAATTGTAATTAATAGTGCAGTTACACAATCAGATAATACATCATTACAATTTGTTACAAGCAAAGTATTCTCAGGATTAAACTCTGCACCAAACCTTGTAGGCAAAACAGTATATGCTACTTCAGGATCAGAAGAGGGTGGTAATATATTTTATTATGGAGATGGCACAGTAGATTCTAGTGGTAATGTTACATTTGATACACCTATTAGTGCTTGTGATATAGGATTATTATATAGCCCAACAGTACATACTCTACCAATAGATGCTACTATTCAAGGTGGACAACTTACTGGCCATCCTAGAAAAATAGGTAAAGCAATAGTAGAATTGTCTGCAACTTATAATATACAAATTAATTCTAATGATGTAATTCTAACAACAGTATCGTTAAATACATCTAGCGGTATTACAAGTTTTACAGGTAAAAAAGAGGTATATGTGTTAGGTTATAGTTTAGAACCAAATTTAGAAATTAGTCAATCAGTTCCAGTACCAATGAGAGTATTGGGATTAACAACAGAGGTATATTATTAATGTGTAGTCCAGTAGTATTTACAGCAATGGGTGCAAGTGCAGGAACAGCCGCAACATTAAGTGCAGTTTCTACAGTAGCTATAATTGGTGGAACAACCATGATGAGTATTCAAGCACAAAAAGCATCAATGAAATACCAACAACAACAAGCAGAGTTTCAAAAGAAACAATTTAAAATGCAGGCAGATGCGGCTGAGATAGAAACTATCCAAGCTGAAAATGATAGAAAAAGAAAATACTTAAATCAATTAAATGAAAACAGAGCATTGTTTAGTAAGATGAATATTACTACAGACTCTCCATCTTATCGTGCTTTCTTAAAAGCTAATAAAGAAACAGTTAAAAAAGATTTACAAAGACTTAAATTAAAAGGAACAGAAAAAAGATTAGCGGCATTGTATGGTGTAAATCAAGCTGATCTAACAGGTAGAATAGCATCATCTAATTATAGAACAGGTGTTGCAACTACAGTAGGTAGATCATTATTATCAGCAAGACCAGTATTGAATGAGTTAGCATAATGGCATTAAAAAAAGAAAAAACACAAGTTAATTATTCAGAGCAAATAGGAGTTAATAGAGGTGCAGGTTTTGCATTTGGAGCAAGATCAATGCAACAACAAGCTAATGCAATTGATAATTTAACAAGTGTATTTGCAGATCAATCATTAAAAGAACTTCAAAAATATGGAAAAAAAGTAGGAGAAGAAGCGGCTGAGAATGCAAAGTTTTCTAAGAAAGAAGTTACTTATGATAATCCAATTACAGGAGAAACAGAAACACAATATATTGATGGAAAGATTCCTGAGTTTAAAGCTACAACAAAATCTATGCAAGAAGCATATGATAAAAATATTTATCTTAAATATCAAAAAGAATTACAAACTACAATTAGAGGTATCATTCTTGAAGAAAGAGGCAATACTATTAAGTCTATTAAAAATAATCAAGGTGGTAATCAAGATACATTTCAACAAGTTGTTGATGCAAGAATAGCACCAATACTAGAAAGTTTAGAACCTAAGTTTTCACAAGTTATAGATACATATGCTAAATCAGAAGCACAAAGTCATTGGTATCAAGTTTTTGATGAAAGAACAAGACAAGATATAAAAATTGGAAACTTAACATATGATGTTGATTTAAAAGAAAAAGTATCAAATGTAGAAACTGCATATATTAATGGTGCAGACAATACACAAGAATTAGAAGATGATTTAAAATCTTTTATAGATAATTCACAAGGTAATGGTGTTGATAAAGCAGTAGCTAATGGAGCAACTGTATTACAAACTATACAAGATAGTAAAAAAATATATGCTTTACTTAATTCTGTTAGAGTAGCTGATTTAGATAATGCATCAGGATTACAATTAAAAAACTCACAAGAAGATTATTCTAAAATAGAATTATTATTAAGAGGTGGTACAGAAAGTGTAACATTAAGTAATGGTAAAACTATATCTAAAAGTCAAATGTTAGCAGATGCTAATGGTAATCAAACAGTATTAGATAATGCAAGAATAAGAGTAACAGGTATCATTACAAGTTTAAATAGTATCTACACAAAAAATGCAAAACAATCTAAAGAGTTAGAATATCTAACAATGAATAATGATAATGCTCCTAAAGGATTAGGTGCATACTGGGGAGATACAAGTGCAAAAGGTAAAAGAGAAGCAGTAGATAGTGTTAGTGGTCAAAACTATTTATTAAATCAATATAAAAAATTAAGACCTGAAGCTATAGATGTAGATGATGCAAGTATTGTAGCATCAACTGATTACGCTAAGTTTTTAATTAGAACACAAGAAACATTAAGTACATATTGGTATAATAGAATAAATGATTCTTTTACTTCAATGAATCAAAATGCATTAGAACAATTAAATGATTCATCTATATTAAGTACAATAACTTCAGGAATAATGAACTTTAAAAATCCTGATGGCACATATTCTACAATGGAAGTTAATAATGTTAAGCTATTAGGATTTAATAATGAAACTATAGGTAAACTTAATATGTTACAAAAAGTATTAACATATAAACCTAATATGCAAGAAGCAATTGCAGATGTAAATGAACATTATTCAAAATGGGAACAAGAGGGTAGTCAAAGTTTAAGTCAAGCAGTAAGTTGGGCTTCAGGTAAAAAATATCAAGTAGGAGATATTGATAAACAAATTGCTGTACATATGGAAGATTTATTAGATGTAAAATTTTTTGGAGATGCATTGTACTCACAACAATTATTTAATGAAGTTAAGAAAGAAGTACATAGAGATATAGTAAATAATGGTATGCCATTAAGAAGTTTAAGTGATGTAGATACTATGACTAAATCAGCATTAGCATATGTTCTTAATGGAGATACTGGATATGGTTATTCTAAAAAAACATTTAGTAATTTTATAAACCTTAAATTAGATGAGGGAGATTATGGTAAACAACAACACTTTGTTTTACATCCTGTAGAAAAATATTATGCATTACCTTTAGAAGATGAAGATAGTAAAGGTAATTGGATGACAGATATAGTTATGGAAAAAGTACAAAACTCAAAAGAGTTTGATGAGTTTATGAAAAACTTTAGACCAAAAGATTTAGAGTTTGGTAAAAATATAAAATTACAAACAGCAGGTTATGAAACACCACCTAAGTATTATGTAGTATATGTAGATAATGATGGTAATCCAAATATTCTTGAAGATAAATCAGGGTTTCCAATGATCTATGATCCTGCACCTGATTATCAAAAATTAATTACACAACAAATAGATAGTCCTGAATTTAAAGAACAACAAACTTTATTACAAGAAGAAAGAATAGAAACTCTTAATAAAGAAATCTTAATGAAAACAGGAACTAAAAGAAGAAAAGAAAGAAGAGATAATCCTGTAGTTAAAGAAGATAAACCAAGAGAAGATACAGGATTTAGTTATCTTGATGTTAGTGATGAAGATTTAACAGGAACAGCAAAAGAAAATAATCCTAAAATAAAACAAGCTAATCAAGGAACTAAACTTAGAAAAGAAAGAAGAGAGAAATAATGGATGAAGAAAACAATATTCCTCTTAAATATAATACTGAACCTACTGAACAAGAACTAACAGTATTAAAAGATGTAGAAGCAATCTATACAGGTTTAGCAAATGATAGAGTTATTCCATTTAGATATGATGCTGGATTTATATCTGATGTAAAAGATGAAGTTGCTTTATCTTGGTTAGGGCAATTAAGTTATCAAGATAGATATGATGATGGTTATCAAGGTAAACCAATAGACTTAGACTACGATCCCTTTGATCCTGAAAACTTAGCAGGGTTTGAAGAATATGCTTCTATGTTTAAATCAGTTAAAAACAAAGAGCATCATGATTTTCTTAAAAATAAAATTACTGTAAACAATGCTAGAAGATTTAGATTAGAGTCTAGTGATAGAGGTATTACTTCTGCTTTAGCGGCAGGATTGTTTGATCCTATAAATTATATTCCAATACCTTTTGTTAAAGGAATAGGTTTTGGTACAAGATTTGTAAAAGGGGGAGCTGTTGCGGCTGGTTTAGTTGGAGCAACAGAACCTATTAGAAGATCACTTGATCCTACATCTACAGGTGCAGAAACAGCAGGTTATATAGGAGGATCATTTTTACTTGGTGGTTTATTTACTGGTGCATTTGGTAAGCGTATAGCATCAGAAACAATAACTAAAAAAGGTGGTGTAAAAAAACTATCAGATAATTACTTTAAAGCATTTCATAAGACTGAGGGTAGAAAAGAATATGATGCATCAGGTTTTGATTACAGAGTAGGAGATGATAACTTTAATACTAAAGTAAGAGAAGATGTAAAAACAAACGCTACAGAAAATGGTAAATACAAACCTGTACATTTTGTAAAAGGAACTAAAGGTAAACAAGATGAACTGTTAGTAGATACATTACATTTAAGAAATATATATAATCAAGGAATACATTTATATTCTAAAACAAAAGGTGTGAACCCACTTCCTAAATCTGCATTTAGAACAGCACAGGATTATATAGACTTTATGATGAAAAGGGAAGTCTATAAAAAAGTATATAAAGAATTTAAAAAAACTAAAACAGAAAAACTAGCTGACTATGAAAATAGATTAAACAACAGAGTACTTACAGATTTAGTTGAAGATGCTAAAGCAGATAGAAGTACAGATACTAATAAAGTGTTTGAAGCTATAGAGGGATTAACTAATTATGGTGCAGTAATGAAAGCATTTCGTGATCCATACTATGCAAAAGAAATGCAAAAAGTATCAGGAGATTTTGCAACAGCAATTAGAGGAAATAGAAGAGGTATATCTACTGCAAACTCAGCAATGCTAGATGCAATGACATTATGGTTTCAAAAACTAGACTCTACACTTAGAGCAGTAGGAGATGACTTTGTTGCATACAGAACTGGTAATGCCAATAGTTTTAGAATGTTAAATATGAATATTTCTAAAGGAGGTATTAGAGCAGGAGATGCATATAACTCTTTAATGAATAAAATTAATTCTAGAAATGGTAGAGATAAAACTAAATACACTGAAGTAGAATTTAGAGATAAAGTTACACAAGCAGTAGGAGATCAAAAAGTATTTGATGATCCTGCACTTGATCCATTTATTAAGAAAGCGGCAACAAGAGTTAGAAAGTTTTATAAAGACTTTGGAGATGAAGCAGAAAGATTAGAAATGTTTGCATCACAAGGTTCTTATAGAAAACTAATGGACAAGATAGATGGTGTAATTAAAGATGTAGAAGATGATTTAACAAAGGTAAGTAACCCAGTAAAAAGAAAAAGATTAGAAGAACTAAGAACTAGATTACAAAAAAGATTTAGAAAAGTTAAAGCTGATGCTGATGAAATGGTAGATGATATATCTCCACCATATACACAAAAAGCAGAATACTTTAATCGTATATGGAGAAGAGATAAAATATTAAATAACCCTGAAGCATTTAAAGATATAATTAGAAAATGGTACACTAAGAATCCTTTTATAGTAAATAAAAAAGGAGTTAAAAAATTATCTACTGATCCTGATGATATAGATGCAAGGGTAGAAGATACTTTTGATAAGATATTAAACAATGAAGCAAATCATGCTGATGGAGATGGTATTGCAGGTTGGGGTTTAAATGATAAAGGACAATGGAAAGCTGGTGTAAGACCATTGATGTCAAGATCATTAGACATTCCAAACAAAGAAGTATTAGACTTTATTGAAACAGATATAACTACATTAATGCGTCAGTATCAAATGCGTATGTCAAATGCTATTGAACTTACAAGACAGTTTGGCGATAAACATATGGAAGTACATTTATTCCAAATGGAAAGAAGATTAATTAGAAAAGAATTAAAAACAGATAAAGACAATGTAAAAATAGATAAAGTATTAAATGCTTTTGAAGATGAGAAAGATAAATTACTTGGTAGTATTAACACAGAAGATCCTGCTTCATTAAGTAAAAGAACTGCATCATTCCTTAGAGATTGGGCAAGTTTAGCATTTATGGGTAAAGTAATATTCTCAGCATTAGTTGATACAGCTAGACCTATAATGGTTAATGGTATTAGCAGAACATTTAAAACAGGATTAGGTACTTTTGTTAGAAACAATTATGCATTTAGTAAAGCATTAGAACAAGTAAGATACTTTGCACCAGCAATGGAAGTTGCAATGTCATCATCAAGAAAAAGATATATTGAAGATGGTGGTCAAGTAGGAAGCAGAGGTAATGGTTTATTTGATAGAATAGCACTTAAATTTAATCAAGCACAACAACCATTCTATTATGCAAACTTACTTACCCCTTGGACTCAAATGTGGAAAGAGTTTCAAGGTGTTGTATCTCAACATAGATTTATAGAAGATGCTATTAAAGTAGCTAAAGGTACAGCCAATGAGTTTGATAGAACAAGATTAGCTAGTTATGGTATTGATGAAAAAACTGCAAAGCTAATTGCAGATATGCCATATGAAGAAATGGATGGATTATTTTTACCAAATGCAAATGCTTGGGCTACTAAAACAGGTGGGCAACAAGCGGCAAGAAAGTTTAGACAAGCATTATTTGCAGATGTAAATAGAACTATTATTACACCCTCAGCTACAGATCAATTCAATATGATGCATGGTGTATTTCGTATTGATAGTAAAGGTATGAATGAAGCATTAGATAGTCGTATAGGAAGATTCTTAGGTTATCAAAAAACAGATAGAGGTGGTAAAATAAGTAATGCATATTTAGGATTACCATTCCAATTCTTTTCTTGGGCTGTATCTGCTAATAGAAAATTATTAATATCAGGTATGCAAGGTAGAGAAGCAAATGCAATGGCAGGTGTATTAGCTATGGTATCTATGGGTATGTTAGGAGATTACTTTAAGAATCCTAGATACTGGCAACAAAAACCATTAGAAGAAAAATTAATTAGAGGTGTAGAATTATCAGGTGTACTTGGTTTATTTGGAGATATGAACTTTATGTTAGAAACTATATCTGGTGGTATGTTTGATAATGCTGTTGGTGTAAGACCAATGTTAGGACAAGATTTAAGATTTGGCGATCCTGATGTTGGAGATGCAATAGGAGAATTTACAGGAGCAGGGCCATCTATACCAATAGATTTATTACATAGTTTCTTAACTGACCAAGATTATGATGATAAGTCTGCAACTTTAAGAAGAATAATTCCATTGAATACTTTATGGATTTGGGATAGAACTTTTAAAAGTCTGTGGGAGAAAGGATCAGAAGCAATAAAGGATTAATATGACTATAGCAACTGCAAAGAATACACCTAGAAATACATATACTGCTACAGCAGGACAAACTAATTTTACTATTGGTTTTGAGTTTTTCCAAGTATCAGATGTTAAAGTATATAAAAATGGTACGCTATTAACATATCATGCTGATCCTACAACTTATGCAGATAGATATAAAATAACAGGTGCAACATCTACTTCAGATGAAGCATATGAATTTGGTAGCGGTGGTACTGTAATACTAGGAAGTACAGGTGCTAGTGCTGATGATAAAATTGTTATCATTAGAGATATAACAATTGAAAGAACACAAGATTTCCCTCTAGTAGGAGCGTTTGACATTACTTCTCTCAATACACAGTTAGACACTCTTACGTCAATGATGGCTGAACAAGATACTTTAAACTCTAGGTCTATTAGACTAGCAGATACAGATGTTGATTCAGCCACAATGACTTTACCTGATAAGGCAACAAGAGCATCTAAGATGTTAGAGTTTGATTCTAATGGTAATGTTGCAACAACTATATCATCTAGTGGATTACAAACTTTAGCGGCGAATGTAGCAAGTATTGTTGCTGTAGCTGGAGAAATTACACCTACAAATAATATAGCTACAATTGCAGGTATCAATAGTGAAATATCAACTTTAGCTGGTATAAGTTCAGATATATCAACTGTTGCTTCAGACAGTACAGATATACAAACTTTGGCAACAAACATTGCATCAATTAATACAAATGCATCAAATATAACTGCAATACAAAATGCTAGTACAAATGCAACAAATGCGGCCAACTCTGCAACTGCCGCCCAACAAGCCCAAGCGGCGGCTGAGTTAGCGGCTGACAACTTTGAAGATTTATATTTAGGTGCAAAATCTGCTGATCCTACTGTAGATAATGATGGAGATGCATTGACAACTGGAGATTTATTTTTTTTAACAAGTACAAATAATTTAAGAGTTTATAATGGTAGTGCATGGGAAGATGCGGCGGTAAGCACAAATGGTTTTGCAACTACTGGTTTATCAATTGCAATGTCGGTTGCATTATAGTAAAAGGATTTTATGGCACAGAATTTTAGAAATCAATTAACACACACAGCAATAGGAACTGCTTATACAGATATATTAAATCAAGTAGATTCTTTTGATACTGTAGTAGGTATAAGATTAATTAATACAACTGGTTCTAGTATTAATGTACATTGTGCAGTAGAAAATTCTAGTAATGATACAGAACTAATAGCTAATGCTCCAATACCTGCTGGTTCATCTTTAGAACTAATTGATGGTGGAGCAAAGATTATTTTAAAATCAGGGGATAAGCTAAAAGCTAAAAGTGATACAGCTTCTAGTTTAAAAGCAATAGTAAGTTATATAGACGCAATTAGTACATAGGAGAATAGATGGGATATATTGGACAACAAGTATTTACTGGTGTCATTACATCTTCAGAATCTATTGATGCTGGTGTTATTGAAGTATCAGACTTATCATCTACAGCACAAGATCAATTAGGTAAAATAGATTTATATGGTTTTAAAAAGACAGATGGTACTGGTTCACAGAAAGAAGATTTAATACTTACTTATGGTAATGGTGTAGATAATATAGATGTTGCAGATAAT
>ERZ869936.955-NODE-955-length-23149-cov-7.734043_pt1 | contig 23149 bp, 21 predicted proteins | sample MGYA00520876_ERZ869936 | MGnify/ENA primary metagenome ERZ869936 (study PRJEB32218, sample SAMN09650985) | biofilter metagenome | isolation source: enrty point of leading RO module | place: Saudi Arabia: Thuwal, RO plant located on Red Sea | collected 2016-02-17 ...
GCGAGGCCGGGTCGATCAGGTCGATCTTGTTGATGCACACCAGCGGCTGCAGCCCGGTCTGGTGGGCGCTGATCAACAACCGGTCGATGAGGTTCGGCTTCAGGTAGGGCTCGGCGGCGCTGGCGACGATCAGCAATTGGTCGGCGTTGGCCACCATGATCTGCTGACGCCCCCGGGTGGCGCGGCTGAGCACCGTGTGACGCGGCTCGACGCGCTCGATGATGCCCTCGTCGGCCGTGACCGGGCGAAACATGACGAAGTCGCCGGCGGCCACGACGTGCCGCTCGTCGGTGGCCATGGTCTTGAGCAGCCGCCGGGTGGCGCACATGTACGTGGCGCCGCCCTCTTCCTGCACGGTGCTCAACAGGCCCTGCACGGCCAGCACGCGGCCCAGCTTGACCGCGGCGGGATCGACGTCGAGCAGCATGCTCTCTTCGTCGGCGGCCATTTCGACCAGGACGGTCCGCCGGCGGCTGAGTTCGCCCTTACCGCTGATCCGCTCGCGCGAGACGGCGTCGAGATCCGCCTCTTCTCCTTCGGCGTGGAAGCGGCGCGTCCAATCGTCCGGCCGAGCTCGCCCAGAGCGATTCTTGCGAAAATCGGCGCGAATCTTGTGCTTCTTCTTGGCCGCCATTAGCAAAGGACGCCGCACGCAGTGGGGCGCGGAAGCGTCCTTCTGTGCCCTCACACGGGTCGATTGGGATCTTTGATCTGTCCCTCGCTGTCGTCCATGATGTCGAACCGCTCGCCCATGCGCTTCGGCTGCCGTGGACCGCTCGGAGGGGAGCTTTTGCGCACTTCGAGACCGGCGCGCTCCAACAGCGACTGCTTCATCATGTCTTCGGCTTCTTCGTCGACCGGCGGAGGACCGACCGCGCCCAGGTCATAGGGCGAATAGCGCACGTCGTAGCGGTGCTTGGCGATCGAAAGCGTATCGCCGGGGTCTAACCGTTTTTCGGTGACCCGCATGCCGTTGACCTTGATGCCGTTGCGACTCTTAAGGTCCTTGACGTACCAATACCCGCCATTGCAGTAGAGCTGGCAATGATGGGCCGAGACATTCGAGAATCGCAACACGATGTCGCAACTCTCGCGGCGGCCCACCAGCAAGATCTTCTTCAATAACGGAATCGGGTCGCCACCTCCCAGAGGGATCATTTCGCCGTACATATCTGCCCGTTTTGAAAAACTTGTGACACCGAGGGACAAGAGATTATGATCGTGTTGCGATGAGATTCCCCTGGTTTCAGGTACCGTGCAGTGTACGTGGCCCACTGCGACGCGTCAACCAACTATCGGGATAAACTGGCTTAAGATAAGGAGTTGCGTGGTCGGTTCCGGCCGAATTTCACCCATACCGGGCACGTGCTGCCCCTCCACCGCGATATGCCCGACTCAACGGCCGACGCGCGCCGCTACCGCGCTTACAATGATTTCCTGCGCCAGAAATTCGGCGGCCGGGTCCAGAAGGTCAGCGTCGATGCCCGCTTCACCTGCCCCAACGTCGACGGCACCGTGGCCACCGGCGGTTGCACGTTCTGCGACAACCGCAGCTTCAGCCCCAGCCGCCGGCTGCCGCGGCAGGCGATCGGCGATCAAATCGACCACGGAATCCGCATGCTCCGCCGCCGCTACCCCAAGGTGCATCGCTTTCTGGCGTATTTCCAGCCGGCCACCAACACCTACGCCCCCGTCGAGCGGCTCCGCGAGGTGTTCGAGGAGGCGCTTGCGCATCCCGAAATTGTCGGCATGGCCATCGGCACCCGGCCCGACTGTGTGCCCGACGACGTGCTGGATCTGCTCGACGAGATCGGCCGACGCACGTACCTCTCGGTCGAGTACGGATTGCAGACGATTCACGACCGCTCGCTCGACTGGATGAACCGCGGGCATCACCACGATGCCTTTCTCGACGCCATGTCCCGCAGCCGGGATCGCTCGTTCGAGATTTGTGCCCACGTCATGCTCGGGCTGCCGGGCGAGGACCACGCCGACATGATGGCCACGGCCCGCGAAGTGGCTCGCCTGGGGATCGACTCGGTGAAGATTCACAACCTGTACGCGGTAAAGGGGACGCCGCTGGCCGAGCAGGTGGCCCGGGGCGAGGTTTCCTTAATGGAGCGGGATGCTTATATTTCGACGCTTGTGGACTTTTTGGAGCTGTTGCCCGCGACGATGCTGGTGGAGCGGATCAGTGGCGACGCGCCGCCCGACTACTTCGTCGGTCCGGCCTGGTGCCTGGACAAGGCGTCGGTGCGTCTGGCCTTCGAAGCCGAGTTGGCCCGCCGCGACACGTGGCAGGGCAAACACTACGTGGCCGCAGCGTCGCCCGCCGTCTGAGTGAGTCGTTCATGCCGGACCCGCAAGCGTATCTGAACGGGAAATTCCTCCCGGCCGAGCAGGCCGTGTTGCGCGTCAGCGACGCCGGCTTCGTACAGGGCACGACCGTCGCCGAGCAGCTACGCACTTTCGGCGGCCGACTGTTCCGCCTCGAGATGCACATCGCCCGGCTGTTCCATTCGCTGGGCATCGTGGGCATCGATCCGGGCTTGAACCCCGCGCAGTTGGCCCGCGCGGCCAGTGAGCTCGTGGCCCACAATCATCCCCTGTTGGCCGAGGGGGACGATCTGGGGCTGGTGATGTTCGTCACACCGGGCGCCTATCCCACGATGCTCCCCGGGGACGCGCCGGGCCCCACGGTCTGCCTGCACACGTTTCCGCTCCGCTTCGACTTGTGGGTCGACAAGTACGAGCAGGGCGAATCGCTGGCCACGACCGATGTGATGCAGGTGCCCAGTGCCTGCTGGCCGCCCGAGCTCAAGTGTCGCAGCCGGATGCACTACTATCTGGCCGACCGCGCGGCGCGCCAGCGCTTTCCCGGCAGCCGGGCGCTCCTGCTGGACGCCCAGGGCTATGTCGTGGAAGCTTCGACCGCCAACGTCGTGCTCTACAAGAAGGACACCGGATTGTTGTTGCCGCCGGCGCACAAGACCCTGCCGGGCATCAGCCTGGCGGTCTTGCACGAGCTGGCCGAGGAGTTGGAGCTCTACTCCGACGAGCGCGACCTGCGACCGCTCGACGTGGCCGCAGCCGACGAAGTATTTCTCACCAGCACTTCCCCCTGCATCGCGCCGGTGACGCAGCTCGATGGCCGCCCGATTGGCGACGGCCGCCCGGGCCCGATGTTCGGCCATCTCATGTCGGCTTGGAACGAATTGGCCGGTTTGGACATCGTGGCCCAAGCCCGGCGTTTTTCGCAGCGCTAGCACGGATTGCCGCTGGCATTGCGCGGCGGGCGATCTGTCTTTCTTGCCGTTTTTTTGCTAGGCGGTCTCCGGGTGTGAGCTTTTCGTGAGACGCGCCGGCACGCGCCATTCTGGGATTGCCCGAACGGGGCGTTTCCGAAAAGATCGAAGTGCTAACCAGGAACATGCAACTCGGAGACTGAATGAGTATCGCCCTCGACACGCTTCAGGAGAATGCGGCCACCGACCGGCCGCGGCGCGCAAGCGCCTTCTACTATGGATGGGTCATGTTGCCGCTGACGATGGCGGCGCTCGTGGCCAGCTCGCCGGGACAGACCTTCGGCGTTTCCATTTTCAATGAGCCGATGCGGCTGTCGCTGGGTCTTTCGTACGGGCAGCTAGCAGCGGCCTATATGATCGGCACGCTGCTGGGCGCGCTGCCGATTACCTACGTCGGCTCGTTGATGGACCGCTACGGCGGCCGACGCGTCGTGCTGGGCGTGCTGAGCCTGTTCTGCGGCGCGTGTTTGGTCGTGTCGCTAGTGCAAAACTGGCTGATGTTGATCCTGGCCTTCAGCCTGCTGCGGATGCTCGGGCCCGGTGCGCTGGCGTTCACCAGCGGCAACACCTTGCCCTACTGGTTCGAGCGGCGGCTCGGCATGGTCGAGGGCATTCGCCAGCTCGGCATGGGGTTGGCCATGCTGCTGATTCCCACGATTAATCTCTATCTCGTTCACCATTGGGGCTGGCGCGGGGCTTACGCGTTCCTGGGCCTGGTGATCTGGTCCGTGCTGTTCCCGCTGTTCTTCTTTCTGTTCCGCAGTCGGCCGGAGGACGTGGGGCATGCGCTCGACGGCGCGGCGCCCGAGGAGTCCAACGCCCCGCAGAACTTCTGGTGGGGACTCACCCTGGAAGAGACGCTGCGTACGTTTTCCTTCTGGGTGGTTACGGCGGGAACGGCTTGCTTTGCGCTGATTCACACGGCGGTTTTTTTCTGCCTGGTGCCGATCTTCGATGAGCGCGGGCTCACGCATCAGGATGCCGCCACGGCCCTGACCGTATACGCGGGGTGTTTGGCCGTGATGCAGTTGACCAGCGGAACGCTCTCGGATCGGATGCCGCCCCGGTTCTTGTTGTTCGCGGGGCTGCTGGGGCTGACTCTCGGCGTGTCGATGGTGCGCGGCGCCGAGTCGGTGGGCACCGCCGTTTTGGCTACCTCCGTGCTGGGGTTGTCGCAGGGACTGTTTTTTGGCGCGGCCCAGCCGCTGTGGGCCCGTTATTTCGGGCGGCGGCACCTGGGCAAGATTCGCGGCGTGTTGGTGACGCTGAATGTGGCTTCATCCAGCCTGGGCCCGCTCGTGGCCGGGTTGTCGCGAGATGCCACCGGCGACTTCAATTTGGCGCTGCTGCTGTTTCTGCTGGCTCCGCTGCCGGTGGCCGCCATGACGCTGTTTGCGGCGCCGCCTCAGAGAGACGAAGACTCGGTCCCGGTCGTTGCCACGCCCGCTACGGCTGCAGCTCGTTAACGGCGTCGTTGAGAATCCCGCCGTAGCCGTAGGTGAACACCCGGAAGATGAAGAAGATGATGATCCCGCCGATCAGCATCGTCACCAGGAAGCCGAGCAGCACGGTTAGCGTGTTCATCGCCACGCGGGCTTCGTCCTGATACTGCTCGGACAGATGTCCCATCGACTCGACGAGCTGCCCGCTCTGTTCGCCGACCTGCACTGCGTCGATGAAGTGCACGGGAAAATCGCCCGTATCGGCCAGGGCCTCGTGCAGCTCGCGGCCCGCGCGGATCGAGCCCAGCACGTCCTGCGTGTGCCGGGTGTAGAGCGAGTTTTGGGTCGTGGCCAGCGACAGTCGCATGGCCTTGCGCAGATCCATGTTCGTGTTGAGCGTGACGTGCATGGCCCAGGCCATCCGCGCGAGCGAGAAGGTTTCGAGCGCTTGACCGAGCATGGGAATGCGCATCACGGCGCGTTGCACCGGCGCGACCCATAGCGCTCCGGCGGCTGCGGCGCGATAGACAAGATACAGTCCGGCTGCGATCGCCCCGAGAATGGTCAGATACGTGACCAGTCCCTGCGAACCGGTCAGCCCGAATCCGAGGATGTCGACCTTGTTCTTGGCCAATTGCGGAATGGCGCCCAGCAGGTAGATCAACAGGCCGATGACGCTCAGTGCCAGGGCCAATTGGATGATGGGCCAGGTGAGCGATGACCAAAACGCGCGGCGCAGCGTCAGTTGGTGATCGTAGTGATCGGCCAGCTTGCGGAACACTTCGGGCAGTTGTCCGCTGTCTTCGCCGACTTTGACCATCTCGCGGAAGAACAGGGGGAAATACTTACCCGTGCGATCGATCGAATCGCCGATTGAGTCGCCCCGGGCAACGCCGTCGCGAATGTCGGCGTATCGCTCGCGTCCGGACCGCCGCGATTGAGCCTCGCGCGCCCAAACGGTGCGGGCATCGACGCCGGCGGACAACGAAGTGGCCATGCGACGGCAGAGTGTCGCCAGATCCTTGGTGCCGATTCGGGATGTTCCGATCATCGGTCGGTTCCGCGCTGGTGGGGAAGTCTCTACGCTCTAGCATAGCCGGTAACCCCGGCGGCGGGAACTTGCTACGGTTCGAGGCCCAGGCTCAACCGATAGGCTTGTTGTTGGGCGTCGAGACCGAGTTCCTCGGTGATCCGTTTCCATTCGGCAGCGGCGGCCTCGAGTGCCTCGCCGGCCGGCTTGTCGCCCCGCACGGCTTCGCGTACCGCGGTATCGAGCGCGGCCATGTACTGGGCAGCGCCGGGAATGCGCGGGGCCAGCAGGTACTCGAGCCGGCTCATCGCGTCGTAAACGCTCGTGGCATATTGCTCGGCGGAGGCCGAATCCGTGTTGGGATCGAGCCAGGGCTGCGGCTTGCGAATCTGGGAGCGGCGATAGAGCGTCGTGGCGGGGCTGGCGCTTGAGACTTGCGTGCCCCATTCGCGACCGGAAAGCCAGGCGAGCAGATCGAAGGCCTCGCCGGGCACTTCGCTGTTGGCAGTAATCGAACCCAGCCGGCCGGCCAATCCCACCAGCGGCACGCGGCCGAGTTCGTCGCGCTCGTCCCAGGCCCTCTGTGCGAAGTTGTACACCGCGACCGACCCCGGCAACTCGGCAAACCCCGTGGGCGGCGGATCAGGGCCCTCGTCCGCACGCTCCAACTCCGCGTGTCCCGGCCAGGTGAGCGCCAGTCCCGCGCGTCCGGCGAGAAACTCCTTCCTTGCTGCCGCGGCATCCATCTCGAGTTGATTTTCAGGGCCCAGCTTCGCGTCGGCGATCAGCTCTTCCAGCGCGCGGACGAAGCCCGGGCCTGCGACCAGCGGTTCCATGGTGACGATGTTGAACAAGGTGGAGTAGTGGTCGCGATGCTTGGCGTAGCTGGCGGCGCGGGCCAGCAGCACGCGCCCGGCCCAGCCTTCGGCCAGCGGCTGCACGACGCCGTGCCAGGGGTTGTCGTCTGCGGGTGCAGACTCGCCGAGCGCCTCCCGCCTTGCGAGCGTTTCGGCCAGCTCGTGGAACTCGATCCAGTCTTTCGGCGGGTTCTTGTGCAGCGCTTCGAGCAGGTCGCTGCGGTAGTAACAGGTCAACAGCGGCGAACCGAACGGCACGGCGTGCGGCACCTTGCCCCAGCAGGTTTCGGCCACTTGCAACAGCTCGAACGTGTCGGCCCAGGCTAACTCGCGATGGCTGGCATGATCCTCCGGCAGCCGGCTGATCCAGTTCCGTTGGGCCAGCATGCCCAGCAACTGGCCGGGATAGATGATCGCGTCGCCATCCGGCGGCGTCTCGTAAGATTCGAGCTCTTCGCCGGTGAGCTCCGAGACGACGAACGTGTCGTTCGTGCGAGCCTTCCATTCGGCCCGCAGTCCCACGATCGCCGCGCTCATATCCGGATCGTCTACGACGAGCAACCGCAACTCGACGGGCTCGCGCGTGGGCCGTGGCTCGTCGCTTTCCGGCGTGTTTTGCGCGCAACCAGCCGCCAGAACCAGGGCGGCCGCCAGCCATGCCCGTTTGCCGAGGTAAATGGGACGAAAGTTCATGGCGCCGCCCATTTGCTGGGAAGAAGTGCAGGAGAGGGGGAGACGATTGCTCCCACCCATGCATCGTATGACGCGACTGGCAATGCGGTCAATCACCGCCGCCCGCGCCGCGGTTACGGCAGTTGCAGGCCGCGCATCGTGCTGGGTACAATCCATCGCACTCGCATATTCACGCCTCCGTGGCTCCCTTCCAGTCCCTTTTCGGCGCAGACTTCATGTGTATCTACTTGGGGATCGATATTGGCACATCGGGCACCAAGACCTTAGCCATCAACGGCCGCGGCAAGATCCTGGCCGAGGCCACGAGCCTGTATCCCTCCTACCATCCCAAGCCGCTGTGGAGCGAGCAGGATCCCGAGGACTGGTGGCAGGCCACGGTCAAGACCGTGCGCCAGGTCGTCCGCAAGGCCAAGCTGAAGAAGACCGACGTTAAAGCGATCGGCCTCTCGGGCCAGATGCACGGCTCGGTATTTCTCGACAAGCGCGACCGCGTGATCCGCCGCGCCTTGTTGTGGAACGACCAGCGCACTGCGGCCGAGTGCGACGAACTGGAATCGCGCGCCGGCGGCCGCAGCGAGCTGATTCGCATGGTGGCCAACCCCGCGCTGACCGGTTTCACGGCGCCGAAGATCCTCTGGCTGCGCAACCACGAACCCAAGCAGTTCGATCGCACGGTCAAGGTGTTGTTGCCTAAGGACGACGTGCGGCGGCGGATGACCGGCGAATATGCCACCGACGTCAGCGACGCCAGCGGCATGTTGCTGCTCGACGTCGCCAAGCGCGACTGGTCGACCGAGTTGCTCTCGAAGTTAGAACTCGATCCGTCGCTGTTCGCCAAGTGCTACGAATCGGAAGAGTCGACCGGCCAATTGACTAAGGAGGCAGCCAAGGAGCTGGGCCTCTCGACCGAGTGCATCGTCGTGGGCGGCGCGGGCGACTGCGCCGCGGGTGCCGTGGGCAATGGGATCGTTAGTCGGGGGACGCTTTCCACCTCGATCGGCACTTCGGGCATCATGTTCGTCCATTGCGATGAAGTGGACGTCGATCCGCAGGGGCGGCTGCACACGTTCTGCCACGCCGTACACGGCAAGTGGCACATGATGGGTGTAAGCCTCTCGGGCGGCGGCTGCTTGCAATGGTTTCGCAACCGCATGTGCGAAGCCGAAATCGCCCAGGCCAAGCGGAGCAAGGTCGATCCGTACGACACGCTCGTGGCCGAGGCCAGCAAGATCGCGCACGGCAGCGAGGGGCTGTTCTTCTTGCCATACCTGTCCGGCGAGCGCACACCGCACGCCGACCCCGATGCCCGGGCCTGCTTTATCGGCTTGACGCTGGCCCATTCGCGCGGGCACATGGTGCGGGCCATCATGGAGGGCGTGGCCTACGCCATGCGCGACAGCCTGGAGATTATTCGCGGACTGGACGTGCCGGTGCGGCAGATCCGGGCCTCGGGCGGCGGGTCGAAGATTCCGCTTTGGCGGCAGATTCAAGCCGACGTGTTCGGCCAGAAGGTCGTGACGCTCAATGCCGAAGAGGGCCCCGCTTACGGCGTGGCCCTATTGGCGGCCGTCGGAGCCGGCGCGTTCAAGGATATCGAAGAAGCCTGTTCGGCCACGATTCGCGTGGTGAAGGAAAAGGCCCCGAATCGCAAGGCGGCCAAATACCACGACCAGGCCTTTCCCATCTACCAGGATCTGTATCGCGCGCTCAAAGACGATTTCAAACGTATTTCCGCGGTCGAGCACGGGTCGTAGAATGACCCACTCGCTCGGCTCGTTCGAGCGGCGCTTTGCGGCGGCCCCCACAGCTCAGTTGAGAAAGGGACGATGCCTGCTCTCTATTTGACCGAGGAAGAGGTCGGCCGCCTGCTCGATATCGACGTGGCCATCGGAGCCTGCGAAGAGGCCTTTCGCCAGCTTGCAGCCGGCGAAGCGGAGCACATCCCGCGCTCTCGAGCCAAGGCCAAGGGAATCATGCTGCACAGCATGAGCGCTGCGGCCAACTACTTGGGACTGGTGGGCTGGAAGAGCTACACTACCACACGCCAGGGGGCCAACTTCCTGGTCGGGCTGTACGAGCTCGACGGGAAACTCGCGGCGTTGATCGAAGCTGACAAATTGGGCCAACTTCGCACCGGCGCTGCCACGGGCGTGGCCGTGGAACTGATGGCCGACCCAACCGCGCAGGAAATGGGCCTGTTCGGCGCCGGCTGGCAGGCCGAAAGCCAATTGGCCGCGGTGGCTCGCACGCGGCCGATCAAGGTGGCCTACGTGTACAGCCGCGATGAAACGAAGCGTACGGAGTTTGCCGATCGCATGTCGTCGAAGCTTGGCATCGACGTCCGCCCGGCCGACCGGCCCCAGGACGCGGCCGAGGAGCTTCCCATTGTCGTGACTGCCACGACGAGCCGCCAGCCCGTGTTCGACGGGTCGGGCCTGGCCGAAGGAGCGCTGGTTTGCGCAGTCGGTTCGAACGCCTTGAATCGCGCCGAAATCGATACGCACGTGGTCCGTCGCGCGGACAATATCGTCTGTGACAGCATCAAGGCCTGTCAGCAGGAAGCCGGTGACTTTGTCGACGCGCTGGAGAAGGGCGTGTTCGATTGGTCGCGGGCGGTCGAACTCTCCGATGTGGTGGCCGGCCGGGCAACGGGACGCAACACACGCGACAGCATCGTGTTGTTCAAGTCGGTCGGCCTGGCGATCGAGGATGTGGCGCTGGGAGCCGTGGCGCTTAAGCGGGCTCGTGAGCAGGGCGTGGGGCGCGAGTTGCCGTTTTGAAGTCGGGACGACGCGCCGTCGCCGGTGGCTCCGGCTGAGCGGCAGTATCGCGGCGATTACTTGCGCTGGTCGATGGGGACCCACTTTAGCTCCAGCGGCCCGGTGTAGTTTGCCCGGGGGCGGATTAAGCGGTTGTTGTCGAGCTGCTCGATGACGTGCGCGCTCCAGCCGGTGACGCGGCTGACGACGAACAGCGGCGTGTACAAGTCGACATCCAGGCCCATATAGTGGTACAGCCGGGCGCTGGGCCAATCCAAGTTCGGCGGCAGATTCTTCTCGGTGCGCACGATCGTCTCGATCGTTTCGGCCATCGACTCCATGTCCTGGTTGCCGGTTTCGTCGGCCAGTTCCTGGCAGAGCTTGCGCAGGTAGGCGGCGCGGGGATCGCCCGTCTTGTACACGCGGTGGCCAAATCCCATGATCCGCCGTTTTTGAGCGAGCGCGTCGCGAATCCAGGCTTCGGCCCGATCGGCCGTGCCGACTTCTTCGAGTACTTTCATCACCGCTTCGTTCGCCCCGCCGTGCAGCGGGCCCTTGAGCGCTCCGATCGCCGCGGTCACGGCCGAGTGCATGTCGGAAAGTGTCGAGGAGACAACACGGGCAGTGAACGCCGAGGCGTTGTACTCGTGCTCGGCGTACAAGATCAGCGAAACGTCCATCGCCTTGGTCAGCCGCTCCGACGGCGGCTTTTCGAACAGCATCCACAGGATGTTGGCCGCCAGCGACAGCTCGGGATTGTAGGGGACGGGCTTCTGTCCCGCGGCTAGCCGATGGCGAGCAGCCATCACGATGGGAAGCTGCACGAGCAGGTGCTCGGCCTTGCGCAGGTTGGCGTCGTGGCTGTTGTCCGTGGTGTCGGGATCCCAGTGGGCCAGGGCGCTACAACCGGTGCGCATGATGTCCATCATGGCCGTGCCCTTGGGGATTTTGGCCAGCAGATCCACCAGCGCTTGGGGGATCGAGGCACTCTCGCGCAGTCGCTTTCGCAGGGCGGTCAGCGCTTCGCCCGTGGGCAGCTCCCCGTACAGGAGCAGATAGGCGACCTCCTCGAACGTGGCGTGCTCGCCCAGGTCTTCGATCGAATAGCCGCGGTATTGCAGGCCACCGGCAATCGTGCTGATGGCGGTCTCGCCGGCAATCACTCCCTCGAGTCCCGGGCTATAGATGGGCTCTGCCATACAGAAACCTTTCGCGTGTGGGTTGGTCGGCGCCTGTCGCGGTGCGATCAGTCTGACGTGCCGCCGGTGAAGTATTCGCGGTCGCGCGCCTCGTAATCACTATATCCTATCAGATCGTAGAGCTCCTGGCGGGACTGCATCAGGTCGATCACGTCGGTCTGAATTCCTTCGGCGCCGATAACCGCCAGCGCGGCTTCGACGGCTTTCATCGCCGTGCGCATCAAGGTCACCGGATACAGCACGGCGGCATAGCCCATGTCGGCCAATTCATCGAGCGAGAGCAGGGGGCTTTTGCCGAACTCGGTCATGTTCGCCACAAGCGGCGCGTCGACCGCCGAGGCAAATTGATCAAACTCGCCGGCGTCGGCCAACGCTTCGGGGAAGATCCAGTCGGCCCCGGCGTCGAGGTAGCGCCGCGCCCGCTCGATCGCCGCATCGAGACCCTCCACGCCGCGCGCGTCGGTGCGAGCCAGGATCACGAGGTCGACGTCGTCGCGCGCGGCAGCTGCGGCGCGCAGTTTGGCGCACATATCGGAGGTCTCGACTAGCGACTTACCCGACAGGTGCCCGCAGCGTTTGGGGAGCACCTGGTCTTCGATCTGAATCGCCGCGGCGCCTGCAGCCTCCAGCTCGATGATCGTGCGCTCGACGTTTACGGCCTCGCCGAAGCCGGTGTCGGCGTCGACGATCAAGGGGATGTCGATGCGGCGCGTCAGGTAGGCGGTCTGCTGGGCCAACTCGGTCAGCGTAAACAAGCCCACGTCGGGCAGGGCCAAGGTGCCGGCCGAAAGCGCGGCCCCGGAGAGATAGGCGGCGTCGAAGCCGGACTTTTCGATCAGCCGGGCGACCAGCGCGTTGAAGGCCCCGGGAACCTGGATCGTCGATTCGGCGACCGTGTCGCGTAGTCTTTTTCCGGCCGATTCGCGTGTCATGGAGATAGGTGCTCGCCAGGAGGATGAGTTTCCAATGGAATATAGGGGGCCGCAGATGCGTCACGCAAGGGTCCGGCGGTCCGTGCGGCGGGCTCTGGTCGCCGGCGCGTCCGCACGTTAGTCTGGATCGTGATATGACAGGCACGGCGCGCGATTGCGAAGACTCTTCGGCCGAATCGAATCGCGCCGGCGCGCTGGCCGAGATCGTCCTGGTATTTCTCGTGTTCTTCATTCACGGCGCCTGGCAGGTGCCCGAGGTGAACGAGCCGCATTACCTGGGCAAGGCCAAACATTACTGGGATGCCACCTGGGCCCCGCGCGATTTCTTTCTCGGCACGGCCGACGCGCACGAGGCGTTCTACGTGGCCTTCGGCTGGCTGACCCTCTGGTTGCCGCTGCCTGCGGTAGCCTGGTGCGGGCGAATCATCACCTGGGCCCTAATGGCCATTGCCTGGCGGCGACTGAGTGTCGCGCTCGTGCCCGGGGCACTGTATTCCGTACTATCGGCGGCGCTCTTCGTGGCACTGATCAGCCGCTTTCACATGGCTGGCGAGTGGGTCATCGGCGGCGTCGAGGGCAAGAGCTTTGCCTACGTGTTCGTGCTGTTCGGCCTGGCGTCGCTTGTGCGCGGTGGCTGGGGATGGGCGCTGGTCTTGTTCGGCGCCGCCGCGTCGTTTCACGTCATCGTCGGCGGCTGGGCCGTTGTGGCCACTTGCATCGCTTGGCTCGCGGCCGCCAACCGGCCGCCGGCAAGCAACCTCGTCTTGCCGGCCCTAATGGGATTGGTGCTCTCGCTAGGTGGGCTCTTGCCGGCGATTGAGCTCACCTGGGGCGCCGATCCCGAGCTGGTTGATCAGGCCAACCGCATCTACGTGTACGAGCGGCTCGGCCATCACTTGCTGCCTGCGCGCTTGCCGACGTCGTACGTCGTGCGGCCCTTGTTGCTAGTGGGGGCGCTGGTGCCGTTGGCTTGGATGGCTCCAGACAGCGAGTCGATTCGGCGGCTGCGCGGCTTCGTCGCGGCGTGCGTCGGCATCGCCGCGCTGGGCATGGCCATCAGTCTACTGGCGTGGTGGGACGCCGATCTGGCGGCGCGACTGTTGCGCTATTACTGGTTTCGCCTGTCCGACGCAATGGTGCCCTTGGGGGCCTCCCTGCTGGCTTGCGCCATTCTATTGCGCTGGCAGAGGGAGCGTCATCCCGCGTTTGCTGTTGGGCTTGGCGCGACGATGTTGGCCGCCGGTTTGCACCTGGGCGACACGATGTGGCAGCGCCGATTGTATCCCGTGCCTCCGGCCGATTGGCGCGTGGCCGACCTCAAGGACTGGCGGGCCGTCTGTCGTTGGGCCTCCGAGGAAACGCCGCCCGACGCCCTGTTTCTCGTGCCGCGCATGTCGCAAACCTTTCGCTGGTATTCGGGCCGTGGCGAAGTCGTCACGCGCAAGGACCTTCCGCAGGATGCCGCTAGCATTGTCGAGTGGCATCGTCGCTTGACGGATATCTATGGCCCCGGCGATACTCGATGGCCGCGTCGCACGCTGGCCGACCTGGGAGCCGCGCGGCTGGAGGAATTGGGCCGCAAGTACGGTGCCGACTACGTGGTCACGCGCCCCACTCCACCGTTGCCGCTCAAGCGTGTCGGCCCGCTCACGCGGACGCTGGCCGTGTATGCGTTGCCGCGGTCGCCTGCATCGACCAGCCCGCACGCGGACGAAGTTACCTCTGAGGGCCACGCTGCACCGTGAATGCCGATCTTCCCCGCCAGCTATTGACCCGACTCGAGCGGCCGCTGCCCGGCTGGGCGGCGCAAGCCCGTTTTCAGCCGGAATTGAGCATGGGGCGGCACCGGGGTCCGGCGCGGGCTAACGCGCGCCAGGCGGCAGTACTAGTGGCGCTCTATCCTCGCGACGGCACGTGGCACGTGCCGCTGATGCTGCGTCCGGCGCACATGGTGGACCACGCCGGGCAGGTAAGCTTGCCTGGGGGCACGATCGAGCCGGGCGAGTCGAGCCAGGAGGCCGCCTTGCGCGAATTCAGCGAAGAGCTAGGCGTAGGCACCGAAGGACTCGAGGTGCTCGGGCAACTCTCCCCGCTTTACCTCTTTGCCAGCAACTACCAGATCACCCCCTGGGTCGCCGCCCTCGATCGTTTGCCAGCGTGGGTACCCAGCCAGCGCGAAGTGGCACGTCTGCTTGAGGTGCCCGTGGCTCACCTGCTCGACGGGGGCAATACCGGACACGTCGACCGCCGCCAGCGCGGGCTGGGATTTCGCGCGCCGTGCTTCCTATGGGACTCGGAGCGCATCTGGGGCGCCACCAGCATGGTCTTGGCCGAGTTGGTGGCCCTGCTGGACGACGTCGAGCTGTAATTCCCGACGCCGTCGACGATAGCGCCGGCGGGGCTTGAGACGCCGTGGTCGAATTGGCCGGCGCGGCGTAAACTTGTGCTAGTTGCTGCAATCCTCCGCGGATTTCCACCGAAAGGGACTATGACTTCACCAAACGCACCCCGGGCCGTCGTGTTTGATCTCGACGGCCTGATGTTCAATACCGAGGAGCTCTATCAGCACGTTGGCGCCGAAATGCTGCGCCGCCGCGGCAAGGTCTATGAGAAGGAACTGGTCGATGCTATGATGGGACGCCCGGCCGCCGCTGCGCTACAGTTGATGATCGATTACCATCAATTGGAAAGCACGGTCGCCGAGCTGTCTGCCGAAACCGACGAGATCTTCGCCACGCTGCTCGACGAGCGGTTGGAGCGCATGCCCGGTCTCGTCGATCTGCTCGACACGCTGGACACGCACGGCATCCCGAAAGCCATCGCCACCAGCAGCGGTCCGGCCTTTGTCGAGCGTGTGTTGGGCCAATTCGATCTGCGGCCGAGATTCCACTTCGTGCTCACGTCGGCAGACATCACGCACGGCAAGCCGCACCCAGAGATCTACCTGCTGGCGGCCGAGCGGTTCGCACTGGCGCCGGGCCACATGATGGTGTTGGAAGATAGCCAAAACGGCTGCCGCGCCGCGATCGAAGCCGGAGCAATTGCCGTGGCCGTTCCCGGGGGGCCGAGCCGGGAGCACGATTTCTCGGGTGCTGCGCTGGTGGCCGAGAGTCTGGCCGACCGGCGGATCTACCAACTGCTGGGCGTGACCACGTAGCAGATTGCAGTGCGGGTCTCGCCGATTCAGGCGGCCACGGGCGCCAGCTCGCGGAGTTCGCCGCCCCGCTGCCAGCGCTGCCTCCAGCCGTTGTCCGCTTGCTCCGCGAATCGCTGCATCCCATCGCGGAGCACTGGGGTGGGCATGTCCAGCATGCGCCGCACGCGCTTGCTGGAGAGCGACGTTTCGTCCGGCCACTGGGGCTGGGGCGGCTCGACCTCGCGCAGCCAGGGCGAAGCGTCGATGCCCAGGGCCGCGGCCATTTCCGCAACAAACCGGTGGGGGCTCGTGCGTTCGGCTCCGGCCAGGTGATAGAGTCCGTAGAGCCTGGATTCGTAGGCCTGGAAGAGGAACTCAGCCAGGTCCGAGGCCAGGATCGGCGTCGCGTGGCGCCGCCCGCAGGCGAGCATCGGCTCGTGCCGCAGCAGCGCTGCGAAGGCCCGTTCGGCAAATCCTTCCCCGTAGCCGTCGAAGCTCCAGCCATAGGCATGGGTCCGCACGACAAGGGCGTCAGAATCGTCAACGGTCCGCTCCATGGCCCGGACCCAGGCGGCGCGCGGGGCCGGGCTTGTCGGCGGAGAACACTCGTCGTGAAACATGCGCGGTCCGGCGAAGACGACGTCGCTCGACACGAGCGTCAGCCGATAGCCCATCGATTCGGCCAGTCCGGCCAGGCATGCCACGCGGTGAGGCTCGCGCTGAGCATCCTCCTCGGGCGGTGCATCGTCCCAACTCGAGGCGGCCAGAGGGCCGCAGTGCACGACCCACTCCGGCTGCCAGCTTTCGATCACTGCCGCCAGCGCGTGCGAATCGTTGCCCGGCCAGCGCATGCAGCGCACCTGCGGCGATTCCAAGTGGACGCGATCGTACAGGCCCAAGACTTGGCAATGATCGGACAGGCTTAGTGCCAGATTGCCGCCGACGACCGAATCGATTCCGGTGACGAGCAAGCGCTCCACGTTTGGCCTCCATGCCGCAGTGAAGTTGTGGCGGGTACGAGAAGGGGCATCGCTTCCTTGCAACGCGCCGACTCGCATGCATTGCGCGAGGGCCGGATTGTAGCCGCATCCGCGCGGCCGGGCCAAGACGAATTCACTCGCATTTGTTCACCACGCGGCGGACCGTTTGCTGGCAAGGTCTTGCCGCGGCGCGCGTGTCCGCGCTCGACGCAAGTGTCCGCCGAGCCGCGAGGACCGTATTGACCCTTATCGAAAGGAATTGATAGACTCCGCGCGGCATCTGGGGCATGGCAGCTTCTAGACAGCACCTGCAAGGAAGGACTCGACGCAGACATGCACAACACCGTAGGGATCGTAGAGGTTTTCGGGCAGGGAGCACGGAGTTGGGGGATCGGTCGCAAGCTGGGCGGCCTGTCGATCTTGGAATGGGTCGTCCGCCGGGCGACCGACTGCCAGCGGCTCGACGCGGTGGTCGTGTTGACCGATCTGGACGTCGGTGAGGTCAGACCGCTCGTGCCGCCCGACGTGGAAGTGATCTCGCTACGCAAGCACGATCCGCTGGGCGGTGCCGCCGCCGTTTGCCGGCGAATGCGTGCGAGGGCGATCGTGCGACTGAGCGCCGATAGCCCGTTTGTCGACCCCGTATTGATCGACCGCTTGGTGACTACGGCCGATGCCCACCCCCACTGCGACTACATCGGCTACCGCTGCCGCGACGGGCGTCCGGCGATGCGCTTGGGCCTGTTGGCCGAATGGTGCTCGGCAGCGGCGCTGTTGCGCGCCGCCGAAGTGGCCACCGAGCCCGGCGAGCGCATTGGGGCTACCGGCTACGTGGCGGGGCACGCCGAATTGTTCAGCCTGCGGCTGATTCCGCTGCCGGCGGAGTTGGATCGCGAAGACGTTCGTCTGACGGTCGATGGCGAAGAGGATTGGGAGCACGCCGAGGTGATCTACGAAGCCCTGGGCCTGGATGGCCTCGATTGGCGGCGGATCGCCGACCTGCTGGATCACCAGCCGGCGCTGCGCAAACGCATGGCGACGCTCAACCGCACGACCAACGCGGTGTAGGTCGTCAATACATTCTGGACATCGGAAAGGATTCTCATGTCCACCGGCGCGCTGCCTTCGGCCGGCGACCCCAAACGCGATGCGGGCTCGCACGCGTTCGGTGTTCCGCAATCGTCTCCCGCGCCGCGCCGCCCGGCCGGCGGTCCCGCGGGGCTCGTGTTCGACGTTCCTGATGTCCTCTACGACGCGACGCTCTGGCGGCGGTGGCTGCTGCAATTGGTATCGCGCCTGGGCATTCGGATCGGCTATGCCGACTTCTGCACCGCCTGGGACGACGAACTGGTCGAGGTCCATCGCGGCCGTCGCGAGTACTGCGAGGCCCTGCAATCGTTCTTGCTCGGCTTTGGTCTCTCGTGGCCGCAGGTCGACGAGATTGAAGCAGCCAGCCGCATCCAGCGGCAGGAGCTCGAACTGAACGTACGGCCGCTTCCCGGCGTCGTGCGAGCTATCGACGAACTGGCGGGATTGGATGTGCTGCTCGTGGCCTGGGCCGACACACCCGATCCGGCTGCCGGACTCGCCGACCGGCTAGGACGCATCGTGCCCCGGGCCACTTTTAAGACGGTGCTGACCTCTTGCGATTTGGAATATGCCCAGCCGGCGAGCGAGTGCTATCAGGCCATGATCGCGGCGGCTGGCGGCGACGGGGCCCACACCGTTTACGTGGGTCACGACCCGGTGCATTTAGCCGCGGCGCGCGAGGCAGGACTGTGTACGGTCGCGTTCAACTTCGCTCCCTCGACCGTGGCCGACCACTACCTGACACGATTCGAGGATCTTCCGCCATTGATCAGGAACTGGTCGGAACGCTCATCTGTCGGTTCGTCGCCGCGCGGGGAGGCCCGTCGATGATCGCTCCGAATCGAGACTCGGGCACGAGCCGCAGTGACGGTTCTTGGGCCGCCGCTCGACGCTCGGTGGCGGCCGCCTTTTTCGGGCGTGACGAACGCAAGACGGACGAGCCGGGCGAACCGCCGCCCGTCTCACCGACGCTGACCTGGATCTTTCTCGGCTGGGCGCTGGGCGTGGGAGTCTCGTACTTCGCCTTCGGCGCATGGTGGAGCATGCCCTGGCGGTAGCTCCACGCGTGAGCTGCCTGCGCGGGCGAATTGGCAACGAGGTCCGGCGTGTGGCCCGAACTTGATTCTGTCGTCGAACTGCTGCGTTCGCTGTGGGCCGCGGCCGCCGTCTTCTGGGCGGCTTTTGGCTTTGGGCGTCCCCTGGTGCGCCAGCTCAGGCTCGAGTCCGGCGGTTGTTTGGCCGTTGGCGTTTGGAGCATTGCCACCGGTTTGGTCGTGGCTGGCTGGCTGCTCTGGGTCTTGGCCGCGCTCGGCGGCATTCACGTAATCGTCATTGCAGCGCTCACGCTCGTTGGCGCAATCTGGGCACTGGTGGAGCTGGCGTGTGCCTGTTTGGGGCGCGTGGCGCGGGCGCGCTCCACCCCGCAGCATCGGGAAGGCGCACACCGATCGCGGTGGCTGGCTGGCGGCCTAGCGCTGCTCTCAGCGTCGGCCGCGGCGGTGCTGTTGGCCTCGCTGGCCATCGCGCTGGCCCCGCCCACCTCCGTCGCCGTACTGAGCGATGCGCTCGAGAGACCAAAGAACGTCCTGGTCGCTCAGGGAGCGGGGCTGACCGAGCCTGGTGGCTGCAGCCTGATCCAGACCTGGTGGCTCTGGGCGCTGGCCCTCGATGGACCCGTTGCCGCCAACCTCGTGCACTGGGGGGTGGGCCTATTGCTCGTGCTGGCCACGGTGCTCCTGGCACGCGTGCTTCTCGGGTCGCCAGCCGCCTGGATTGCGGGAGGACTCATCCTGCTGAGCCCCGGAGTGCAGCGCCATCTCGGCGACGCGGGATTCGACCAGTTGCCGTGCGCCCTGCTGGCGACGCTGGCAGTGCTGGGGGCCTGCCAGGTTCTTGTACAGTTCGAGTCGGCACGCGCGGCGGTGGCAGCCGGACTGATGCTGGGAGCGGCCGCGGCGACGCAACCCGCGGGTGCGTTCCTTGCCGTGGCGCTGGCTGTCTCCTGGGCCGCGGCTGTTGGGACGGCACCCTGGCGACGCCGCGAACTGGCAATCTCCGGAGGCGCACTCTTGGCGACCGCGACTGTTGTCGCGGGGCCGGCTCTGGCGGGTACGGCTTCGTGGCCGGACGCCCTCGCCTGGTACTCGTTGCGTGGAGAGGTCGCCAGCCTCGGGCCGGTGTTGCTGATCGGGCTGGGGGGGCTGGCGTTTGCCCGAAGGCTGCGCGGACTGGGACACGTGTCGATCGTTTTGGTGGCCTACCTGGCAGGCGGGGCCCTCTCGCGCGGAGAATGGTGGACCGCGGCGGTGCCGCTGGTCGCCGTGGTCTCGACCTGGGTCTGGATCGAGACGCTGCGACTGCCCAGGCCGCAAGCGATCGTCATCGTGGGAGTCGTCGCTCTTGTGGCGGGGGCTGGCCTGGGGCCACTCTTGGAGAAGTCTTATGACCGCTGGCCGGTTGCCTTGGGACGGTTGCGCCGCGACGAATTTCTCTTGGCGCGTGAGCCTGGCTTCCGCGCGGCGGCGTTGGTGAGCCAGATTTGCCAGCCGGACGACCGCGCGCTGGTGCAGGATGCCAGCGGTCTTTATTTCCCGTGTCGGACGGAAAGTTCTTCCCGCTGCTGGCGGCCCCTGGTGGCCTTGCCCGGCGGTGGTGGACCCCGCAGACTGATACGCGCAGCGCAGCGGGCCGGCTATGCGTATCTCTTGCTGGCCGAGCCGGTTGTCGACGATAGCAAAGCCGCGACGGGGGATCGGTCGCAGTTAGCTGCGCGCTACTTGGAACAGCGGCTGCTTGATCGATCTACAGATGACGGCGAAGTTGTCCGAATTCTGCAGTACCGTTTTGCCGATAGTAATCACCGACATATTCGGTACCGGCTACTCAAACTGCGAAGGCTACCGGCTACCACCGCTCTTTCGCCGCCCGATCGAGACGTTCACCGGCTCGAGAGGCGATAGCGGTGCAAGTGGGCGGTCGTTCTGAACGAGGGGAATTCGCGATGAACCGCTCCGCCAGGCTGGCTTTGCCCGTGCTGTTGCTGGCACTGGCAGGCTGCTGCACAACCTGCCAAACGCCGTGGGACTACTGCAACGCGGTACTGGGGCCCGGAGGCTGCCCGAACTGCGATTTCGGCGCACGCTACGGGTCGCTGTTTCACCCGATGTACGGAACGCCTGCCGCTACACCCCTGACACCAACGCCGGCTGATTCCTCCGCCGAGCCGGTCGAGCCGGCTGCGCCCGACGAGTACGCTCCGGCGCCCGCGTATGACGATCCATTCCCACTTGAAGACGACTCGGCATTCTGAGTATGCCCGCCGAGCGTAGGTGGAGTTGCGTCGCCCGCGAATACTGCTCAGGCGCAAAGAAAAACCGCACGCAGCGAACTGCGTGCGGTTGGTTGACTCAAGGTGCAGTCTTTTTCTGCCTTAGGCAGCAGCCTTGTTGCGGCGGCGGCGAATCATCACCGCTCCCAGCCCGGCGGCAGCGAACAGGCCCATCACGATCGAGGCCGGTTCAGGCACCACCGTGAGCGTACCATCGATGAGGACGGCATCGGACCCGGGGGCGGCTGCGAAGTCGCTCGGACCGAACAGTGGGCTGGTCAGCGAGAAGGGATAGACGCCTGGAGCGACACCCGTCGTGTCGAACTCAACGAAGGCCAGAATGCCATTGGGATCGACCGTACCGCTGGCGGTCGTCGTCGTCGCCACAACCACCAAACCCGGAGCGATAAACGGAGGTCCGAAGTCGCCCTGCCCGGTGTTGTTGCCAAAGAAGATGGTTCCCGGGCCGATCACGTCGACCAAAGTCATGACCGGGGCCGGAGCAACGTCGTTGTTGACCGTAAGATAGAGGTCCAGTCCCTGAACGCCGTTCGGCGAATTGAACGGAGGAACGGGTAGGGGAAGGTCGGCGGAAACCAGGACCTGAACGATTTGGCCTGGAGTCTCCGGCAGCAATACGTGGTCACCAGCGGTGATCGTTGGCACGGCCAGTGACACTGCGGGTAGGCAGCACACCAGCGCTAGTGCAAGTAACGCTTTTCTATTCATGAGCTTTCCTTTCGATGTCGTTTGAAACGCACGCTTGCTTGCCCAGGCTGGACTGACGTCCCCGCATTGACCCTGGCAAGCACACTCAACCTTGCGACTTCCTTGTCGATCTGCCACCCAAGGGGAATAACCCCAATAACTGGGCCTATTCTAACTAGGATTGCGCCGCTTGCAACCGATTTCTCAGATTTTTGTGAAAATTGCTTGTGCAGCTCCGCTAGGTGCGTAAGTCCTGTTTTAGGAGTGACTTGCGGTCTCTCTGACGGCCGCGGATAGCTCTGCGGGACGGTGTGCCCCACGAGATTTCTGCCGGGAGGCGCAAAAAAAAACGCCGTACGCAGCGAGCTGCGTACGGCGTGCGGATGATTACGGCACTTTCGCCGGAGTTCGTCCGATGGGGACGTCGCTTTAGGCTTTCGCCCGACGGCGGCGAATCATCACCGCGCCGAGGCCGGCGGCAGCGAACAGACCCATCACGATCGAGGCCGGTTCAGGCACGACCGTGAGCACACCATCGATGAGGATGGCATCGGACCCGGGAGCGGCCGCGAAGTCGCTCGGACCGAAAAGTGGGCTGGTCAGCGACCACGGATAGTCACCGAAAGGAACACCCGTCGTGTCAAACGTCACGAAGGCCAGAATGCCATTGGGATCGACCGTACCGCTGCCGGTCGTCGTCGTTGCCACGACCTGCAGGCCAGGAGCTTGATACGGAGGGCCGAAGTCGCCCTGCCCGGTGTTGTTGCCATCGAAGATCGTTCCCGGGCCGATGATGTCGACCGCAGTGATCAGCGGGGCCGGACCCGAGTCGTTGTTAACCACAATGTAAAGGTCCAGTCCCTGGATGCCGTCCGGGGAATTGAACGGAGGAACGTCTAAGGGAAAGGGGGACGAGACCAAGATCTGAACCGTTTGGCCGGGCGTTTCCGCCTGCAAGAGGTGGTCACCGGCGCTCATGGTTGGGACCGCAGCGGCTGCGGCTGCGGCAAAGCAGCCAACGATTGCCAGAGCTAGAAACGCTTTTCGATGCATACAGAATCTCCTTGTTTACCGTGAAGCTCGTTTTTGAAGGTAATGGTCGGGGTTGGACTGCCGTCCCCACAAAACTCCCCGACGCGAATCTCGGGACATCCTTGTCGTCAACATGCCACCCAAAAGGGACAAACGTCCCTTGGAATTCGCGCGAGCATGGTTCGCGACTTGGAAAACGCCTGCGAGGCTTCCGGCCGAGAGTTGCGTTCCAAAAGCGGAGCCCGGCACACGCCGGCACGATTGGAAAGCAGGTGGATCGCGGCGACCGTTCGCCGCGGTCACGGCAGTAGTCACCGTGACGTTTGATCCGAGGTTCGACGGGCGGAACACCCGCAGAATCGCATGCTTCAGATGTCGCAAGGCAGACGGACTCTAGAAAAGAGTGGTCGGCCTCACGTCAGCACACATTAGCGAACCTATTGAAGATTTGTGGATCGGTACGATCCGGACTACTTGGAGATGATTTTAGTCGAAAGGTTTTTGTTTGCAACCCAATTTTGAAAAAAACTTCCGTTTATTGTTTGTTCGGCCTGCCCCCAGGTGGTGGAGGCAGGCCGAACGCACGAATTGAGCTTAACTTAAGTCATCCAGCAGCGAGTCGAGCAGGTCGTGCTCGAGTCCCAGGTCGGTCACCACGT
>ERZ869936.956-NODE-956-length-23142-cov-8.272318_pt1 | contig 23142 bp, 16 predicted proteins | sample MGYA00520876_ERZ869936 | MGnify/ENA primary metagenome ERZ869936 (study PRJEB32218, sample SAMN09650985) | biofilter metagenome | isolation source: enrty point of leading RO module | place: Saudi Arabia: Thuwal, RO plant located on Red Sea | collected 2016-02-17 ...
CCTACAAGGTGGAACGCGAACTCCTTTCTTTCCAGACCTGCTAGCACTTGCATAATGCTGTGGCGCTTCGGGCTGGTGTGGCGATCGGGTAGGTACTCTACTCGACCACCAGTACTCGTGCCCAACCGGGCGGCACGTTTGTGATGCTCGCTTTGCCGCGCGGCGTGGGATACTCTTTTCCGGGCTCGAGCCGGTCGACGAGCTTTCGGCCGTGGCCGCCGGGCACGTCGAACTTGACCGTAGCCGGCTGCTCGGAGGCGTTGACGACTACGACCACGCGCTGCTCGGGCGTCGTGCGGGCGAAGGCCAGTTGTTCGTGCGCTACCGCCAATTGCTGGTAGTCGCCGTGCCGCAAGGCCGGTAGCTCGTGCCGCAACGTCGCCAGCCGGGCGATCGCGTCGACCAATGCCGGCTGCGGGCCGTTGGCCATGAGCTCGTCCAGCTCCAGGCACGGACGCAGCACCGAGTCGTCGTGCGCGCCGCGCTTGCCCTCCACTCCGAACTCGCTGCCGTAGTACACGCTCGGCACGCCGGGCATCGTCAGCAACAGGCAATACAGCGGATACAGATGCCGCGACTCCTTGAGGCTGCTGGCCACGCGGTCGACGTCGTGATTGTCGGCAAAGCTGTACAGCGGTAGATCGCGATAGATGCCGTTGGGCCCGAACTGGCGATCGAGCGCGTAGGCGATCTCGAAGTAGTTCTTGTCGACGTGGCTCGAGAACAGCCCCTTGTAGCACTCGTAGTTGGTCACCGAGTCGAGCACCCCGGGCTTGGCCCAGCGGCGATAGTCGCCGTGGATCACTTCGCCCATCAGCCAGAAGTCGCTCCGCTGCGCCCGGCAGGTGGTGGCCAGTTCCTTGAGAAACGGCATCGCGACCTGGTCGGCCACGTCGAGCCGCAGCCCATCGATGTCGAACTCGCGGATCCAGGTCACCACGGCGTCGAGCAGGTGCTTGCGCACGTCGGGATGCCCAAGCTTGAGCTTCACCAGGTCGAGCGCGCCGTTCCAGCCGTCGTAGATGAACGGATCGCCGTAGGGGCTCTGCTGGCCGAACTTGAGCCCCGCGAACCAACTCGCGTACGGCGACTGTTCGCCCTGCTGCTGAACGTCGCGAAAGGCCCAGAAGTCGCGGCCCACGTGATGGAACACGCCGTCGAAAATGACGCGGATGCCGGCCGCGTGCAGCTCGGCCACCAGCGCGGTCAGGGTTTCGTTGGTGCCCAGGCGGCGGTCGAGCCGGTAGTAGTCGGCCGTGTCGTAGCCATGGGCGGTCGACTCGAACAGCGGGCCCAGGTACAGGGCGTTGACGCCCAAACGCCTGAGGTGGTCGATCCAGGGGGAAACCTTCTCCAAACGCGCTAAGGGGGGCGCCTGCAAGTCGTTACGCGGCGGCGCACCACAGAATCCCAGCGGATAAATGTGGTAGAAGAACGAATCTTTGGCCCAGTGCGTAACCATAGGATAGGTCGGGCATACCATGCGGCCCGCCCTTCTGGCAAGGGAGAATCGCCGTCCTCGGCTCATCGGCCGGGGGATTGCAGGGAGTGGTCGGGCACCAGCGGCATCGGATAGACTATCTCCCCGCATTCTTCACCACCCCTACGAGGACAGGTTGCGATGAGCAAGAAGTGGACCCGTCGTGGATTCGTGCGGACCTCGGCCGGCGCGCTGGCCCTGGCCGGCACGCCCTATGTTTGGACCAGCCGGGCCGCGGCCCAAACCTCCAAGAACGACCGGCCGCTGATCGGTTCGATCGGCTTAGGCGGCCAGGGCACGGGCATCGCGCGCCGAGCCAAAGAGTACGGCGACGTCGTCGCCGTGTGCGACGTGCAGCGGCAGCATGCCGAACGGGCCAAGAACGAACATTTTGGCGACGCCGAGATCTACGGCGACTATCGCAAGCTGCTCGAGCGGAAAGATATCGACGCGGTGACGATCGGCACGCCGGATCACTGGCACACGGCGATCGCGCTGGCGGCGCTCGACGCCGGCAAGCACGTCTATTGCGAGAAGCCGCTCACGCTCACCATCGACGAGGGCAAGCAACTCGTGGCGGCCGTCAAGCGCACCGGCAAGGTGATGCAGGTCGGCACGCAGCAGCGCGGCGATCAGCCCGAGCTGTTCGGCCGCGCCGTGGCCACCGCCCGCAGCGGCCGGCTGGGCAAGATCCAGAAGGTGACGGTGTTTCTGCCGCTGTCGACCGAAGTGGGCGGGCCGTTTGAAACCCAGAGCGTGCCCGAGGGGCTCGATTGGGACTTCTGGCTCGGCCAGGCACCCAAGGTGGATTACTGTCCCGAGCGCTGCCACTATCGCTTTCGCTGGTGGTACGAATACTCCGGCGGCATCGCCACCGACTGGGGAGCCCATCACATGGACATCGCCCAATGGGTGCTCGACGTCGAGAATTCCGGCCCGCACACGATCGACGGCTCGCAGACCAAGCTGCCTTCGATTCCCGGCGGGTTCAACACGCCTAAGCTCGTGACCGTCGACTACGAGTATCCGGGCGGCGTGCAGGTGCAGATGCGGGCCCAGCCGCCGGGCGACGAAGGCGTGCTGGTCGAAGGCGACCAGGGACGGATCTACGTCAACCGCGGCCGCATCACCGGCAAGCCGATCGAGGAGCAAGATGCCGACCCCGCGCTCAAGGACGAGATCATGGCGGGCGTCGAAAAGCTCTACAAAGGCAACACCGCCAAGATGGGCGACCACATGGGCAACTTCTTCGAGGCCTGGATGCACGACAAGTGGCCCATCTCCGATGTCGAAAGCCAGCACCGCTCGGTGAGCGCGTGCCACTTGGGCAACATTTCGATTCGTTTGGGACGCAAGCTCACTTGGGATCCCGAGGCGCAGGACTTCGTCGACGATAGCGAGGCCAGCGCCATGCTCAAGCGGCAGCAACGCGAACCTTACACGCTTCCCGCGACGGCCTGACGTCGCGACGGCGCACGCGCTGATGAACTACTGGCAGGGAAAAGTCGCGCTGGTCACCGGCGGCTCGAGTGGCCTGGGCCAGGCCATCGCGCGCGAGCTCTGCCGGCAAGGTGCGAAGGTGGTCATCGCGGCGCGGACGGCCGACAAGCTGGAAGCGGTCGCCAAAGAACTAGGCGCCGAGGCGGCGGGCCATGGCGGCGACGTGCTGGCCGTGCCGGCCGACATTCGCCAGCAGGCGGACGTCGACGCCCTGGTCAAAAACACGATCGAGCGCTTCGGCCGGCTCGACGCGCTGTTTAACAATGCCGGCAGCTCGGCCCGCGGTTCGGCCATCGATACCACGGCCGAAGAGTTCGCCGACCTGATGGATCTGAACGTCACGGCCCTGGTGCGCTGCACCCGCGCGGCGATGCCGCACTTGCTGGCCTCGCAGGGGCATCTGGTGAATATCGGCTCGCTAGCCGGCAAGACGGCGGCCCGCTACATGGGCGCCTATTCGGCCACGAAGCACGCCGTGAGCGCCTATTCGCAGCAGCTTCGGCTCGAGCTCGACTCGCAGGGTTTGCACGTGTTGTTGGTCTCGCCGGGGCCAATAGCGCGGAGCGAGCCGCGAACATACTCCGAGGAGAAGGTGGCCTCGCTGCCCGAGAGTGCTCGTAAGCCGGGCGGCGGAGCCAAGGTGAACTTGTTGCAGCCTGCGGCTCTGGCGGCGAGAATCCTGCGTGCGTGCGAGAAACGCCAACCCGAGCTGGTGGTGCCCGGCAAGGCCCGGCTGGTGTTCGCCATCTCGCAACTGTGGCCCAGCCTGGGCGACTGGATCATCCGCAAGATGACGTAGATGCCGCGCGGCCTCGGTACGGTTGAACCCGGAGACTAGCCATGAATGCTCGACGCGTGCCGGTTCTTTGCGTCTGGGGACTCGTCGCCGTAGCGGGACTTTTCGCCGCGACCGCGCGAGCCGACGAACTCGTCGAGAAGGCCAAGGTCGACGCGCTGGTTCAACCGCTGGTCGATGCCGGCTGGATTGACGGTGTGGCGATCGGTTTCATCAGTGAAGACGGCACGCAGCAACTCGGCTACGGACGTATTTCCGAAACGAACGACGCCGCCCCCGGGCCCGACACGCTGTTCGAGATCGGTTCGATCACGAAAGTGTTCACCGGCACGATCCTGGGCAAGATGGTCGTCGACGGCGTCGTGAAGCTCGACGATCCGGTGCAGCCGATCTTCGGCACGGCAATGCTCATCCCCAAGGGGGAGCGGCCGATCACGCTGGTGGACCTGGCCACGCACACCTCGGGCTTGCCGCGGATGCCGACGAACTTTTCGCCGGCCGATCCGATGAACCCGTATGCCGACTACACCACGCTGCAAATGGGCCAGTTTCTGGCCGGGCACAAGCTGCGACGTGAGCCGGGCGAGAAGTCGGAGTACAGCAACCTGGGCATGGGTCTGCTGGGCCAGGCGCTCGCGGTGAAGAACGGCTACGACTACGAGTCGCTGGTCGAGAAAGAAATCTGGGGTCCGCTCGAAATGACCGACACGCGGATCACGCTCGACGACGACGATCGCAGACGCCTGGCGCAGGGGCACGACTTCGACGGCAATCCCGTGAAGAACTGGGACCTTCCCGCCATGGCCGGCGCGGGAGCGATTCGCTCGACCACCGGCGACATGCTGAAGTTTCTGGCGGCCAACCTGGGACTGAAGAAGACAGACCTCGACGAGGCGATGGCGCTGGCGCAGCAGCAGCACTTCGAGAGCCCCGATCAAGCCGCCAACGATGTGGGCCTGGCCTGGCAACTCCAGCGCAAGGGCAACGTCATCTGGCACAACGGCGGCACCGGCGGCTATCACACGTATGCCGCGATTCAGCCTGAAAAGAAGATCGGCGTCGTGGTCCTGGCCAGCACGCAAACGGGCAAGGTCGACGAGCTAGGGCGGAAACTGCTCGCACTGTTGGCCGGCGAAGACGTCGAGCCTGTCAAAGTACCTGCGACGATCGAGCTAAAGCCCGAAGACCTCGAGCCGCTGGTCGGCAGGTATCAGATTCCCGGTTTGGCCAACGCCGACGTCACGCGCGACGGCGACCGGCTCTTCCTGCAAATCTCCGGGCAGCCCAAGATCGGCATCTACCCAACCAGCGAGACGCACTTCTACTGCCGTCCGGTCGAAGCCTCGTTCGATTTCGAGTCGGACGACGCTGGCAAGATTGCCCGGATGGTGATCCATCAGGGCGGGCGAGATATTTCCGCCAAACGCGTGGAGCCCAAAGAAGAAGCGCCCGCGGAATCGGCGAGCGACGCACCCGCCGAGCCGACCGAGAATTGACGCCGAGAAATAGCCGGCGGCGCGACATCCACGGCGAGGATCAACCCCGTCGCGGGCCCCTTGCCGGGGCCTGCGCAATCTGCCACGATAACGCGTCTACCCTCCCCCCATTTCCAAGTCCCAGGCAGGAAAGTTGACCGATGGCTGCGTTTCCCGAAGTCGAAAAGATCCGTTTCGAGGGCCCGAAGAGCAAGAACATGCTGGCCTTTCACCACTACGACGAAAACGAAGTGGTCGAAGGCAAGCCGATGAAGGATCACTTTCGCTTCGCGGTCGCCTATTGGCACACCTTCCGCGGCGCCGGCTCCGACCCGTTTGGTCCCGGCACGATGGTGCGGCCCTGGGAAGGCGCGCAGGACACGGTCGAGAACGCGCAGAACCGCGTACGCGTGGCGTTCGAGTTCATCGAGAAGCTGGGCGCCGGCTTCTACTGCTTCCACGATCGCGACGTGGCGCCCGAGGGCGCCACGCTGGCCGAGTCGAACAAGAATCTCGACGCCGTGGTGAAGGTGCTCAAGGAAGAGCAGGAGCGCACCGGCATCAAGCTGTTGTGGGGCACGGCCAACCTGTTCAGCAATCCGCGCTACATGCACGGTGCGGCAACGAGCCCCAACGCCGACGCTTTTGCCTATGCGGCGGCGCAGGTGAAAAAGGCCATCGAGGTCACCCACGAGCTGGGCGGCACCGGCTACACGTTTTGGGGCGGACGCGAAGGCTATCAGAACCTGTGGAACACGGACCTCAAGCGCGAGTTCGACCACCTGGCCGCCTTCATGCACATGGCCGTCGAGCATGCCCGCAACATCGGCTTCACCGGGCAGTTCTACTTCGAGCCCAAGCCGAAAGAGCCGACCAAGCACCAATACGACTACGACGTGGCCAACTGCGTCAATTTCCTGCGCACCTACGGCCTGACCGACCACGTGAAGATGAACATCGAGACCAACCACGCCACGCTGGCCGGCCACACGGTGCAGCACGAGTTGGAGTACGCCGGCGCCCAGGGCTTTCTCGGCTCGATCGACGCCAACACCGGCGACCTGCTGCTCGGTTGGGACACCGACCAGTTTCCCACCGACATCTACCTGACCACGACCTGCATGCTCTCGATTTTGAAGTTTGGCGGGCTGGCCCCCGGCGGCATCAACTTCGACGCCAAGGTGCGGCGCGAGAGCTTCGAGCCGGTCGACTTGTTCCACGCCCACATCGGCGGCATGGACGCGTTTGCCCGCGGACTGAAGATCGCGGCGGCGATTCGCGCCGACGGCATCCTCGACAAGATGCTGGCCGAGCGCTACGGTTCGTGGGGCACCGGCATCGGCGAGCGCATCGAAGCCGGCAAGGAAGACTTCGCCTCGCTCGAGAAGTACATGCTCGACAAGGGCGAAGCCGAGGCGAACCAGAGCGGGCGGCAGGAATTGATCGAGAACATCATCAACACCTACATCTAACCGTCGGTCGATGCATGCCGCGTCGTGCGATGTTCCTGTGTCGCGCGGCAGCCCCGCGCGAATACTTCGGCAGCCTGCCGAAAATTCCCTTGCCTGCGCGGCTTCAACATTTCTGATACGTGGCGCTGCACGTCGTGAGGGGCGCTGCTGTTTTTTGTCGCAGCTAGCGAGGCCGCGACTGCTCAAGCGGCGTGCATGCGGCACCACGCAAAACGACTTGCGTGGCTCCGGACGTTAAGTTGGCGCGAGTTGGTTAGAAGTTCGTGTCCCTTCTTGCCCGCTGGCACATCCGTTGCAAGGATTGCCGCGCGTGATGCGACTGCGCCCGTGCGTTGTGCAGCGCAACATTCGAGTTCCTACATGCAGGATCTGACGGACATGAGACACGGATTTTTGATTGACATGGATGGTGTGATCTATCGCGGCGGCGAATTGATCCCCGGGGCGGCCGAGTTCATCGCCCAGTTGCAAACCTCGCAAACGCCTTTCGCGTTTCTGACCAATAACAGTCAGCGCACCCGCCGCGACGTCGTGACGCGGCTGGAGCGAATGGGAATCGACGTCCAGGAACGGCACGTGTTCACCTGCGCCATGGCCACGGCGCGGTTCCTGGCCCAGCAGTTACCCGAAGGCACGGCCTACGTCATCGGCGAGGGCGGCCTGCTCCAGGCCCTGCACGCCAACGGCTACTCGATCGTCGACCACGATCCTGATTACGTCGTGGTGGGCGAGGGCCGGGCGTTCACTTTCGAAATGCTCGAAGCCGCCACGCGGATGATCCTCGCAGGCGCCAAGCTGATCGCCACGAACATGGACCCCAACTGTCCCACGCAGCACGGCACCCGACCCGGCTGCGGGGCCATCGTGGCCATGCTCGAAACGGCCACGGGCCTGTCGGCCTTCAGCGTCGGCAAGCCCAGCCCCGTGATGATGCGTGCTGCCCGCAAGGAACTCGGCCTGGCCACGGCCGAGACGACGATCATCGGCGACACGATGGAGACCGACATCCTGGGCGGCGTGCAGATGGGTTATCGCACCGTGCTGGTCCTCTCCGGAGGCACCCGCCGCGAGGACCTGTCGCGCTACGCCTACCGTCCCGACGTCGTGGTCGATTCCATCGGCGACCTGGTCGGCATGGACCCCGCGATGATCGGCCTCGACCCGGCCAAGTCGTCCGAATTGGCGATCGCCTCGGCGTAGACGCCACGGCCGACGCACGCCAGCAACACACCAGCCCGAAGTGCCAGCGAGGGTCGCATCCGCGCAGGCGCCCTCTTGCAGAGGCGCTCTCGGGAAACGCAAGGTCCGACGGCGCGCTTCCCTCGCTCGCGCTTCGGGCTAGTGTTTCGCAAGCAAACTCGAGCCTAGTAGTTGAACTCCAGCCCGCGCTCGTGCAAGTTGGCCGCCAGCGCGGCGGTGTTGGTGTACTGCACGGCGTCGAAGCCGGCGGCGCGGGCTCCCTCGACGTGGCCGGCGACGTCGTCGACAAAGAAGATGTCGCCAGGCGCTTCGCCCGCCAGCTCGGCGGCGCGCTGGTAGATCTGCGGCGCCGGCTTGCACGCGCCCAACTCGTAGCTCAGCGCATAGACCTCGAAGCCCCGGCGGACGATCGAGTACTGCGCCGTCGAATACGACCAGTGCCCCGGGCACGTGTTGGAAAGGATGCCCATCCGGTAGCCGGCCGCCGCCAGCCCGCCGACCAGCGGAAAGATCGACGTGTTGGGTTCAAAGATCGCGCTGCCGGCCAGCAGCAGCTGGTCGATGTCGGGCTGCGAGTCGGTCTGCTCGCAAAAGATCTGGTAGAACCCGGCGTTGTCGATTTCGCCGCTCTCGTAGCGCAGCTCCAGGTCGCCGCCGAACACCACGTCCCACACGCGCTGGCTCGACACGCCGGCCACCTCGGCCATTTGCCGCGCGGCCAGTTGATGGTCGAAGTTCAACAGCACGTTGCCCAGGTCGAAGTACAGAAACCGCGGCCGCGCGACTTCGGGCCGGCGGGCGATGGCAACGTCGAGAGACACAGCGGGCATAACGGGCCTTACAGCTTCTTGATGCGTACGTCCTTGTACCAGGCCTCGCTCGGCGGGCCGCCGTGGATCTGTAGGCCGATCACCCCGCGGCGCGCGATCTTTTCGTCGGGCTCGGTGTAGTCGACCGTTTGACGGCCGTTGATCCAAAGTTGAATCCGCGGTCCTTCGCAACGGATCGTGTAGTCGTTCCACTCGTCGCGCTTGAGCACTTCGGCAATCACGTCCTTCTCGGCCGCGGCCAGGATCTTGTTTCGCCGCGACTCGTCGTACAGCGAGCCCCACCAGCCGTCGCCCAAGTCGGCCTGGTAGCCGCTCACCTCGTGATGGTTCGGGATCCGCCGGCTGCGAAACTGCACGCCCGCGTTGGCCCCTTTTCCCAGCACCTTGAACTTCAGCCGAAGCTCGAAGTCTCCGAACGCGTCGCGCGTGCAGAGAAACTCGTTGTGCGGGATCCGCTCCTCGAGCGTGCCGGCCACGATGGCCCCCTCGTCCACGCGGAACATCTCGGCGTTACCTTCCCAACCGTCGAGCGATTTCCCATCGAACAGCGGCGCGAATCCGGTTTCGTCGGCCCCGCGCACTAGCGCCGTCATCAGCAGCGCGCAGGCGAGCCCCATCAGTAGGCGTTGGCAATGAATCATCAGAGCGTTCTCCCGGATTCGGCATCTGGCCGCCAGCATATCTCGCCGGCCTCCCCCCTGCCAGGGCCGCCAGTGCCGGCGACCCGACGTCGGCGGCGCCTGGCCACGTGCCGCCGACGAACGTTAAGATGGCCCTCCTGACCGATCGCTCCACTTCCCGCTGCGAGGAAACGGCCGATGAGCACGATTTCGATTCTGATCACGAGCTACAAGTTCAATCGCACCCGCACGCTCACCACGCTGGAAGAGATCGAAAAGCTGGCGGATCCCGCAGCGGCCTTGGCGTTTCGCCTGGGGCCGGGTCGGGCGCACATCGCCTGGCAACTGATGCACGTCGCCGTCACCGAAGAGATCTTCGCCACCGAGCGACTCCGCCCGGAACGTCCCAGCAAGTGGACCGACCTGTGGCCGCGGTTTCGCGGCGGCAGCAAGGCCGACGACGACGTGCCCGCGCCTGCGTTCATTCGCCAGGTGCTCGAAGAGTCGCGCGCGAGCCTGCTGGAAACGCTCGAAACGTTCAGCGATGACCAACTTCGCGACATTCCGCCGGCCCTGGCCGAGCGCGGCTGGTCGCTGCGCGACGTGCTGCACATCATCTCCTGGCACGAATCCCACCACCAGGGCCAGGCCCACGCCATGCTCAACTCGTTTCGCGCCAGCCAATTGTAGCGTTCCCCTCCCCCGTTTATCCCGGAGCCAACGGCGACCGCGCGTGGCATACCGCCAACCATCGCGTGCGCAATCCGATCGAAACACCCCGAACGCTCGGCCGACGCGCAGTCGCCGGCGGCTCCGGCTAAACGGCGAAAACGGCGTGTGCATGTTGGGTGTGTGGCGGGACTTGGAACGACGGCGTGCGTGCGCAACTTGGCCCGGGTGCGCGACGCGCTATAATCCCTTGACCCGCGTGCCGCTGGCATGCACGCGGTGAGCAAATGGATTACGCTACGGGCATTGTGACTCTCCGACGCGCGCCCTCCCTCTGGCTGACTTCCCACTGATGACCACGACCACCAAACCCGCCAACCTGGCCGAGCTTCGCGCCAGCGGCTGGACTTCGAAGAGCGTCAAGCAGGAAATCTACGACAACTTCATGCGGATGTTGGCGGCCGGCGACGAGTTGTTCCCGGGCATCATCGGCTACGAAGATACCGTGATTCCCGAGATCAACCTGTCGCTGATCGCCAAGCACGACCTGCTGTTCCTGGGCGAAAAGGGGCAGGCCAAGAGCCGCTTGATGCGGTCGCTGACGCGCTTTCTCGACGACGAGATCCCGTACCTGGCCTTCCCCGAGGCACCGCTGCACGACGATCCCTTTCACCCGATCACCAGCGTCTGCAAACAACTCGTGGCCAGCCTGCCCGAGGAGGAAGTGCCGATCGGCTGGTGGCCGCGCGAGGGCCGCTATGCCGAGCGGCTGGCGCCGGGTACCAAGTTCGCCGACATCATCGGCGAGATCGACCCGGCCAAGCTGGCCGGCGGCACCAGCATGTCGGCCGAAGAGGCCCTGCACTTCGGGCTGATCCCGCGGATGCATCGCGGCATCTTTGCCATCAACGAGTTGCCCGAGCTCGACGAGCTGGTGCAGGTGGGCCTGTTCAACATTCTGGAAGAGCGCGACGTGCAGATTCGCGGCTATCCGATCAACTTCGACATCGACGTGATGCTGCTGTTCTCGGCCAACCCGGCCACCTACAACCGCAGCGGCAAAGTGATTCCGCAGCTCAAGGACCGCATCGGCTCGATCATCCACACCCACTACCCGCTCGAGCGCGACCTGGGCATCCAGATCATGGAGCAGGAAGCCGACGTCGACCTGGACGGCGACTTCCCGGTCGTGGTGCCCTACTTCATGCGCGAGATCGTCGAGCAGATGAGTGTCGCGGCCCGAAAGTCGAAGTACATCGACCACCAGTCGGGCGTCAGCGCCCGGTTCAGCATCGCCAACTACCGCACGATGGTCGCTAGCGCCCGTCAGCGCGGCGCTCTGTTGGGCGAGAAGCCGGCCGTGCCGCGAATCAGCGACCTGGGCCACATGTACAGTTCGTCGCTGGGTAAGCTCGAGTTGGACATGATGGGCAGCCACCAGATGTCCGAGCGGCAGGTGCTCGATGCGATCGTCGCCGAAGCGATCCGCACGGTGTTCGAGGAGTACGTCGATCGCCACGGCCTGGAGGAGATCAGCGAGATCTTCTCGCAAGGCGTGAAGATCGAAGTGGGCGACATGCTGCCTTCGGAACACTACGCGGAACGGCTCAGCCGCGTGCCGCCGGCCTGGGAGAAGGCCTTCGAAGTGAACGCCTCGAGCGATCCGGCGGTGCGGGCCTCGTGCGTCGAGTTCGTGCTCGCCGGACTCTACGCCTCGGACCGCATCTCCCGCGCGCAGCATCGCGGGCACATCGTGTACGAGATCAAGTAGCGGCGCGGTAGGCGATTCTTCAAAGCGGGGCCCTGCCCTGCATGGGAACGAGTGCATGAGCAGTCGCAAACGACTTGGCGGGGTGATCCACACCTACCAGAAGTTCGATCCCAAGAACCTGCCCAGCCCCACGCAACCGCCGCCCGACTTGGTATCGCCGGCGTTCGAGCATCTGATGATGTTCGGCGACATGCGCGAGCTTACCGACGAGGAGCTGGCCCGCGCGGTGAAGCTCGACCCCAGCCAGATCGCTGGCTTCGGCCCCAGCATCGACGCTCTGCGGGCCATGCTCGAAGAGCGCAAGCGCAAGATCCTTGAGAAGTATGAAACCAAAAAGGTCGTCCAGGACGCGGCCGACCGATACTTCCGGCAGGGCAAGTCGATGAAGCCGCCGGGCCGGCTGGCCAAGCGGTTTGCCCAGAGCTTTCGCGACGAGCAGATTCGCGAACTCGAGCGGCTGTGGTACCAGACCGGCGACGACCGTTCGCGCTTTGCCCGGCAACTCGTGCAACTGGCCGACCTGCTGGGTGACAAGTACCAGGTCGAAGAGCTGGCCGGCAAGTACGAGTTCACCGGCCACACGCCGATGACCGTGCCCGAGGCGCTCGAGATCAAGGACGAGCTGGAAACGATCGACCGGCTGCTCAAGCAGTTGGAAGAAGCGCAGGAGAATGCTCAGATCGGCGTGATCGACCTGGAAGAGCTGGCCGAGTTCACCGAGCCCGGCGAGGTGGAGAAGCTCAATCAGTTGCAGCGCCAGGTCGAAGAGATCATGCGCCAGATGGCCGAGCAACAGGGCCTGGAACGCGGCCCCAAGGGCTACGAACTCACGCCCAAGGCGTATCGGCTGTTTCAGGGGCGGTTGCTCGAAAAGATCTTTGCGAACCTCGAAGCCTCGCGCACCGGGCGGCACCAGGGGCCCGTGGTGGGCGAAGGCGCCGTCGAGATGCAGCGCACCAAGCCCTACGAGTTCGGCGACTCGATCGCCAACATGGACATGCCCGGCTCGCTGGTCAACGCCATGGTCCGCTCCGGCGGCGGGCTGCCGGTGAAGCTCAAGCAGGAAGACATCGAGATCCATCGCACCCGCAACACGCCCAAATGCGCCACGGCCGTGCTGATGGACATGAGCGGTTCGATGCGCTACGGCGGCATCTACGTGCACGTGAAGCGCATGGCGCTGGCGCTCGAGGGCTTGATTCGCCGCGAGTACCCCGGCGACTTCCTGCAGTTCATCGAAATGTACTCGTTCGCCAAGCCGGTGCGGGCTCCCGACATCGCCCGGCTGATGCCCAAGCCGGTGACGATCTTCGAGCCGACCGTGAATCTGCGGGCCGACATGAGCCGGGAGGACATCAGCGAGTACTACGTGCCGCCGCATTTCACCAACATTCAGCACGCCTTGCAGATGGGCCGGCAGTTCCTCTCCGCCCAGGACACCCCCAATCGCCAGATCATCCTGATTACCGACGGGCTGCCGACGGCCCACTTCGACGGGCCGCACCTGCGGCTGATCTATCCACCCCATCCGCTCACCGAGGAGGCGACGCTCACCGAGGGTCTGCGCTGCCATCGCGAGGGAATTACGATCAATATTTTCCTGCTACCCAGTTGGTCGCAGTCGAGCGAAGATGTACAGTTTGCGTATCGGCTCGCCGAGAGCACTCAGGGCCGGGTGTTCTTCACGGCCGGACGCGATCTGGACCGCTACGTCGTCTGGGACTATCTCAACCGGCATCGCGAGATCGTGGCCTGAAACCGCCGCACTCCGCCAACGGGAAGCACGATGAACGACTCGCCTCGGGCGATGATCTACGGCGCCAACGGCTACACCGGCCAGTTGATTGCGCGCCTGGCGGTCGAGCGCGGCATGCGGCCCACGCTGGCCGGACGGAATCATGAGGCGATTGCCGCGCTGGCCGGCGAGCTCGATTGCCCCTTCCTCTCCTTCAGCCTGGAAAACGCCGCTCAGATCGCTCCACACTTGAAGGACGTCGCAGCGGTGATGCACTGCGCGGGCCCGTTCTCGCAAACGGCCCGGCAGATGATGGATGCCTGCATCACGACCGGCACCGACTACCTCGACATCACCGGCGAGATCGACGTCATTCTCGCCGGCGTGGCCCGCAGCGAGCGGGCGATCGGCGCCGAAGTGGCCCTGCTGCCGGCGGTGGGTTTCGACGTCGTGCCCAGCGACTGCCTGGCGGCGATGCTGGCCGATCGGCTGCCCGGCGCCAGCGTGCTGCAACTGGCGTTCGTCGGCGGCGGAGGACTGAGCGCCGGCACGGCCAAGACCATGTTCGAGTCGCTGCCGCACGGCGGCCGCGTGCGGATCGACGGCGAGATTCGCGACGTGCCCAACGCCTGGAAGACGATGGAGGTCCCCTTCCGCAGCGGCAAGGTACACTGCATGACGATCCCCTGGGGCGACGTGGCCAGCGCCTACTATTCGACCGGCATCCCCAACATCGAGGTCTACACGGCCGCGTCGCGTAAGCAGGTGGCCCGCGTGCGGCGGTTCGGATTCCTGCTGCCGCTGCTGGGCTTCAAGCCGATTCAGAAGCTGGGCCAAAGCCGGATCGGAAAGAAGGTCAAAGGGCCTTCCGACGACGTGCGGCTCAAGGCGCGTTCGAGTCTATGGGGCCGGGTGAGCGACGATCAGGGCAAGTCGATCGCGGCCACGCTCGAGACGCTCAGCGGGTACGAGCTGACCGCCCAAACCTCGGTGGCCGCCCTCGAGCGGACGCTTGCTCGCGAGGTGCCGCGGGGCTTTTCCACCGCCTCGCAGGCCTTCGGCAAGGAGTTCATCCTCTCCTTTCCCGACACCGACATCGTGTGGGCCGAGCCGGTGGCCGTTTGAGCCGCGGACCGATCAGGACTCAGGCGGCGGGCCGAGCGTGTTGAGCCCCACGGCCAGCAGCAGGCAGACCAGATCGGTCGCCCACACCACGCCGGCGGCCAGCGCAATCCGATCGAGCACCAGCGCCGCGGCCCCGTCCTCCATGGCCGAAAGCAAGCGCGCCACGGCCAGGATGACCACGATCGCCACGGGCAATAGAAAGGCGGTTGTGACCAGAACCGTCAGAATACGGCGAGAAACCACGGGGCACGCTCTGTCAGGCCAATTCTCCTAGTTTTCCCAGTTATGTGAGATTGCTCGTCAACCGTCAATGCCGCCGAGGACTTCGGATACGCGGCAGTTGCCCCTGCCCCGATCGATGTTGTTGACTGTGCGGGTGCCTGGAACACAATGGAATGGTAGAGAAGAGCGCGGCACGGTCGACGTCACTGGCAGCCTGTCCGCGGCTCGCAAGCCCGAGGCATGCCGGCTCCCTTCGCCACTGCACTGGCCGGCACGGACGAACCCCTTCGAGGGAGCGCGAAATGAGCCGACTGTTTCCTGCCCGGCCCAGCCGCTGGCGCACCCTGACGCTGGTCGCCATGTGTCTGGCGGTAGCGTTTGGGCCGACATGGGCCCAGGCGGCGGTGATCGTGCTCAAGGACGGGCGGCGCTTGCAGGGCGAGGTCGGCAAGACGAGCGGTCTGGCCGACGACCCGCTCTCCGACGATTCGGGCCGGCCGGCCTCGATCACGCTTCTCGACGACCAACTGCGGCGCGTGTTCATTCCCACCACGCAGATTCGGGCCATCGACGAGGTGAACTCCGGCGAGATCCCCGAGCGAATTCCCATCCGCCAGCGCGTGGCCGAGGCCGGCGATCACGTGGCCAGCGTGGGACCGATTCTGAAGGTGCAGCCGTTCGACGAGTACGGCCGCCGCGTGCTGACGATGATGACCTCCGACGGCCCGAAGGACGTCGTACAGGGGATTACGCTCATCACGCCCACCTGGACCAAGGTCGAAGGCCTGCTCACGTCGGCCCTGACGCCGGTGGTGTGGGACATGCGCATCGCCACTTCGTCGATTCCCCGCGAGACGCTGCACAAGATCCTGACCAATAGCACCGATCCCAACAACGTCGACCAGCGGCTGCGTATCGTGCGGTTGTTGCTGCAGTCGGAACGCTACGGCGACGCCCAGCAGGAACTGCAAGAGCTGATTGCCGATTTTCCGAAGAAGAGCGACCTGGCCGACCAGGTTAAGGCGATGAAGCAACTGCACGCCCGCAGCATCGTGCAGGAGATCGATGTGCGCCGGGACGCGGGCCAGCACTACCTGGCCTACAATCTGCTCGAGAACTTCCCCACCGAGGGCGTGGCCGGCGAGACCTTGCAACAGGTCCGCGAGATGTTGGTCGAGTACCAGGACATCCAGAAGAAGCGCGACGGCCTGGTCGCCGACCTGAAGGAGCAACTGGCCGCCGTGAAGGACCCCTCGCGCCACAAGCGCTGCGAGGAGCTGCTCGCCGAGCTGGAACGCGAGCTGAGCATGGGCAACTTCGACCGCATGGCCGCCTACTTCGTGCTTTCGGGCGATCAGAAGCACGACCCCGAGCAGAAGCTGGCCCTGGCCTTTAGCGGCTGGCTGATGGGCAGCGACTACGCCTCGACCAACCTGGGCTATACGCTCTCGCTAGCCGAGATACGCGACCTGGTCATCGCTTACATGAACGAGCCGGTAAAGCTCAAACGCGACCAGTTGCTCTCGCGCATGCGGGGCCTGGAGGGCGCCGATCCGCTGGCCGTGTCGCGGCTGATCGGGCGGATGAAGCCGCCGTTGGAAACGCCCGTGCAGCCCGACAAGCCGCCGGGCTTCTATCGCTTGCAGGTGCCCATCGGCATCGACCGCGAGCCCGATGCCGTGTACTCGGTGCAATTGCCGCCGGAGTACGACCCCTACGTGCGCTATCCGACCATCGTCACGCTCAACGGCACCGGCACCACGCCCGAGAACCAGGTCGACTGGTGGGCGGGCACCGCGGGCGAGAACGGCAACCGGCTGGGCCAGGCCTCGCGCCACGGCTTCATCGTCATCGCCGTCGATTGGCTGGCCGACGGCCAGCGCGAGTACCGCTTTTCGGCCCGCGAGCATGCCACGGTGCTGGCCAGCCTGCGCGACGCCTGCCGGCGGTTCTCGATCGACACCGATCGCGTGTTCCTCTCGGGCCACTCGGCCGGCGGCGACGCGGCCTGGGACATTGGGCTATCGCATCCGGACCTGTGGGCCGGCGTGATCCCGATCGTGGCCACCTCGCGCAAGTACGCCTCGCACTATTGGCAGAATGCCGAGCTGCTGCCGTTTTACGTCGTGCAGGGCGAGAAGGACGGCGACAAGGTCAAAGAGAATGCCCGAGACCTCGACCGCTACATGACCCACCGCTTCGACGTGACCGTGGTCGAGTACCAGGGCCGCGGCCACGAGGACTACTACGAGGAGATTCAGCACCTCTTCGACTGGATGCTCCGCCGCCAGGGACGCGACTTCTTTCCCAAGGAGTTCGAGGTCTCGACCATGCGCACCTGGGACAACTACTTCTGGTGGCTCGAAGTCGGCAAGCTGCCGGAACGCTCCATCGTCGAGCCGGCCAACTGGCCGCCCGACCGCGGCACCCGCGCCGCCACGCTCGAAGGCAAGCTGCGGGTGACCGGCGACATCGTCGTGCCGACGCGCGGCGTGCAGGCCACGGTGTGGCTGTCGCCGGGCATGATCGACCCGACGAAGCAGGCGATCACCGTCAGCATCGGCGGCCGGCGACAGCGCGTCGAGATTCTGCCCGATCTGGGCGTGATGCTCGAAGACGTCCGCACTCGCGGCGACCGCCAACACCCCTTCTGGGCCCGGATCGAGCTCTGAGCATGGCCCGAGGCTCGAGACCGCGGCTTGAGGCAATGACTCGGCCGCGTGGGTGGCCGATCTCGTTTTCCAGAATCAGGCCGTTTTGGCGTTTTGGCTGAAAACGTTTTTCGTCGCTGCTGTTCTCGAGGCCGAGAAACGCGGCCGCGGGGCGCAAGTGTCCGGGCTGATGGGTGTTGGGCGAAGGTGGGTCGGGCGGCTGTCGAGGCGCACAAATTGACAAAGTCTCGTGGCGCGTAGAAGGGCCTGCAGGCTCCCATCTTCGCGAGGGGAAGCTCGCCGGCAAGGCCGCTTTTCGGCCGGGTGCGGGGGGGGCGGAAAACGCAATGAACGCACGCGCTCGATCTCGCATCCCTCACGCATCAAGCCGCGCGTCTCGGGCCTCACTCCTCCGGCAACTCTTCGAAGTCGGTAAAGCCGAAGCGGCGCCCTTTGCGGAAGGCAATGGGGCGCAGTTCGTTGTCGCCTTGGGAGATGCCGCCGGGCTTGAGGCTGTCGTCGTAGACGGGAATGCCCACCCAAAGCAGGCCGGGAGTGTGATCGGCGGTGATGAAAAAGAACGAGGCGGTGGCGTCGAGGTCGAACGTTTCGGTGGTCCCGCCGCGGCGCATGAGCCACTCGCCGGCGCGCGTGCCGTCGGCCTTGAACTCGCCGATCGTCACATCGGGCCAGCTCTCTTTCCACCGGCCCGGGTCCAACTCCCACACGTCCATGCCGATCGCCCGCAGGGCATACGCGCGGCGTCCGTCGGAGGCGGTATACTCGCTGCCCATCAGGTCGAATCCCTCGTCGCGGGCCCAAGCCAGGATCTCGTCCATGTGCTGGGCGATGTCCTCGGCGCGGCGCCATTTCTCGGGCAGCTTGCCGACGCGGCCGGTGTCCATGTCGCGAAAGACGGTCTCGGCCTCGGGAGCGAGGACCGACTCCATCATCCAGTTGCTGCCGCCGCCGGTGGTCTTGTAGCGGACGGCGTCGCGGGGCGGGCCCGTGGTGTCGGGCTCCAGCGGCGGCAGGTTCGCGTGTGCGTATTGCGGGTCGGCCGTAAACTGGCCGGCGTGTTCGTCCCACCAGGCGGCCCAACCGGCGGCCGTGCGATGAAACAACCGCTGCTTGGCCCGGCGTTGCGATTCGACGCCGGAGAGGAACGTGTGGAACAGTTCCTCCTCCTGCATTTCGTGGCCGGTGAGCTTGCGGATCGCGCCGAAAATCTCGCGCACGCTACGGCTGAAGTCGTAGTTCAGGCCCGTGTTCTTGTCGCCGGGCAGTTCGTGCTGCTGGGCCCAGGCAGCCAGCGTCTCGTCGCCTGCGCGTGCCCCGTAGTCCGAGCACGACGGCACCAGCGTCTTGGGCACGGCGCGCACCAGCGCCGGCACCGCGCGCGGATCGCCGATCGCGCGGAGCATGAATCCCAAACAGCGGAGCATCTTGTCGTCGTCGGTCGCATCGAGCTCCGCACACAACTCCGGCACCGCCTGCGGCCCCAGCTCAACGATCTCCTTCATCGTCGTCAGCCACGGATCGTGCAGATAGTCGCTAGCGTTTCGCCGCTCGAGTTGATCGAGAAGTTGACCGACGGGCGTGTCGGGCCGCTGGCGAGGTTCGGCGGCAGTCAGTACGACAAAGGTCGTGAGGAGACAGGCCGCGATCATAGCGCGTAGGCTGATGTGAAGCATGCCACAACTCCCAGAGAGCTACTAACGGAATTCTGCGCTAGCGCCCAAAGTGACTTGTATAATGCGTGCTCTCGAAATGGCACTAGCGCATGGAGTTTAACATGTTTTCGCGCATTTCGCCCGGCTTGCTCCGTCGGACCATGAGCGTCGTGGTGGCGGCTGGTTGTCTGGCAGGCCTGGGCGGTTGCCCGGGTTCGGATCAAACGGGCGACGTGTCGGGCACTGTCCGTTCGGCCGCGGTACAGCCGGGTATCGATTGGAATCCCAAGCCGATCGAGTTACCCAAGGCCAAGGTGGTCGAGTGGACCCCTGCGGACAAGCTGCACGTCGAAGCGGGACCGGTCTGGCCGGGCGTGAGCTCACCCAGCGAGCACCTGGCATTCACGCTGCAGGGAGACGCCATGTTGGCCGTGCTGGCCAACGGCGAGTGTCACTTGCTGGACCCCAAGACCGGGGAGAGCCGCGCCCACTGGAGCACGGAGGCGAAGTCGAAGGTCGTTGATCTGGCGATCACGATGGACGGCAATCGCGTGGTGCTGTTGCACGAGCAGGAGCCGGCGCTGGCGGTGCACGAGCTATTGAGCGGGAAGTTGGTGCGAACGGTTGACCGCGCCGGGGCCAAAATCACGAGCATTGCCGTGGCGGCCGATCCGTCGCTGCTGGCCATCGGCGACGAGGCCGGCAAGCTCCAGGTGTGGGACGTCGACACCGGCAAGATGCTGCACGAGGGGACCATCGCCGAACAGCCGGTACCGGTCACCGCAATGGCGTTTGCCAACGACTGCTGGCGGCTGTATGCAGCCGACGCAGAATCGGCCACGATCGGCGTCTTCGAACTGCCGGAACTCACGCGCACCGGCACGATGCCGATGTCTTCCGACGTGCCTGTGCGGCTGGTTCCCACGTGGGGCGGAGCAGCAATCATGGCGCTATGCGCCAATCGCGTCGTCGAACTGATTACGACGCCGGCGCCCGGCAGTGCCCCGTATCAAACGGTGGGCGGGGCCGCGATGCGACGGGGTGGGCTGGCAAATTGCTTTCCTCTGCCCGGCTCCAACCAGGTGTGTTGCTATCTGGGAGGAACGGCATTCGACTACTACGGGCTGCCGTCGGGCGGCACCGAGGGCAGCGCCTCGTCGGAGCAAGCGCCGTCAGAGCGCGTGGCGCTTTCGCCGGACGAGACTACGGCGGCCACCGCACTGGACGATGGTCGAGTGCAGTTCTACCGCCTGCCCGGCCCGGGCAAATCGCTGGCCGTCGAGCAACGCGAATTCGCCGAACGACTGCGCTCGGCGCTCGAGGCAGAAGACTACGACGAGCTGGACAGGCTGGCCAACGAAGCCATCCTGCAGAACGAACTCGACCGCTCTCGCCGATCGCCGGCGATGACGGCGTACTTTGCGCTCGGAGATCCGGAAAGCGCGAGCGACGAAAACTGGCAAGCGTGGGTGGCGGGCCTGCAAAAATGGTTGGACGCCAAACCCAAGTCGCCGGCAGCACACGTGATGTTGGCCAACGCTCACAATGGGTATGGGTGGTTCTTGCGCGGCAGTGCGCTGGCCATGGAGACGACACAGCAGCAGTTTCAGGGGTTGAACGATCAGCTCGTGCAAGCAGACGAGTTGTTGGCGGCAGCCGAAAAGCTAGGCAACCCTTCTGCGGTCAGCTATGCCATTTGGATGAGCGTGTCGCTTGGATTGAACAAGCCCCACGCGGAGATCCTCGGGCTGTGGGAGAAAGGCCTCGAGGTGGGACCGGAACTCTCGCTCTTGCACCAAGCGGCAGTCAGGGCTTTCCTGCCGCGCTGGGGAGGTCGGACGGGCGACGTGGTCAAGTTGGCCGACCGCGCTCGCGCCAAGCTCGACCCTGAACTGGGACTGTTCTGCTACGGTCTGATTGCCGAATCGTACCTGGTTAACGAAACGGCGGCGGGCCTCGCGCAGGAAGGCTTCGACCTGGAGGTAGTGGACGAGTCGGCGCAATTCATGTTGCGGTCCTATCCCGAGAGCCGCGTGAGCCACAATCTGGCCGCCGTCGTCGCGGTGGCCCGGGCCAATCACGCCGCCGCCGCCGATCGCATGCGATTGATAGCCGGGGGTGCCAACGAACAGATGTGGGCGGGTCGGGGCATCTATGAACGGTTCTGCCGCTGGAGCCGCGGCAAGCACGTAGCTGCCGACGACGCCCACCAGTGGCTGGGCTCGTGGAAGGGACTGCACCAGATCGAGTATGCCCCCGCAGGGACGAAGCTCGTTACCTTATCGTTCGATCCCACCCGCGAAATCCATGTTTGGGACACCACGGAGGACAAACTCGACCTTGTGCAACCTCTGCCGCTTCGCACTCGGCCTATCTCGATGGATCGCGCGGGCACCGTGGTGATGTTTGCCGCGAGAACCCCGGGTCAACGTGTCGCCCTGTTCGACCGGAAGAGGTTTCGCACGACGGCCTTGCCGCACGTCGACGGGCAGCAGCCGTTGAGACTCTCGCCCGACGGGAGCCAGCTAGCCGTGTACGACCGGGCCGAATTGTTGGACGTGTACGATTTGGCAGAGAGCGCGCAGCAGCCCGCGCATACCCTGACGCTTGAGCGCAAGATTGGCGCGCTGGCGTTTCCCAACGAGCAGGATGTCTGGTGCGTGATGATCGCCGAGACCGATGGCCGCGTGCGGGTGGTGGATGAGAAGCAAGTGGATTTGATTCCCCCACAACAAATGCGGGGGCCGGTAATCTACTCGGTGGCTGTCCCGAAGTCGCCGCGCGTCGTGGTCGCCGGGGCGTCGTTTCTGAGCGTGATCGATATCGCGGCCAAGACCACGATCCGTCTGCTAGGCGAGGGCGCGGACTCACTGCCGGAGATGACCGCATGCGTGACGAATCGCGCCGGCACGCTGCTGGCGATCGCCCGGCAACACGCCAACCCCGAGGAGGTCGCGACGCCGTATGAGGTTGAAATCTGGGACCTCACGAGAAACAAGAAAGTGCACGTTCTCCCCGGCAACGACGCGCGGGTTTACACGATGTCGTTCTCCACGAACGACGAGCAGCTTGCCACCGGCGACGCCTACGGGTTTATCCGCGTTTGGGATCTGCCGGAGTCGTTGCGCGGATCGTAACAAGGACCGAGCGGGTTCGAATTCCGCGAGGAAGTCTCGCCAGATTGCCGCCGCAAACGTTCGACCTCCTCCGCACGGACGGATAGGCTGACGGTAGTCCTGAGGATGGGAGGCTTCGGGTGCGACATCGTGGACGTAGTGCGGCCCGGCGGTTGGGCGTCGAGGGGCTCGAGCAGCGGCAGATGCTGAGTGCGGTGCCGCCTGTCGAGTTGGACCTGCACCGTGACCTCGACATCGAGCTGGTGAATCTGTCCCTGCTCGGGCAGCCCTGGCACAACGAGGACTGCCGGGCGACGTCAACGGGAATGGTCTGATCGACCCGGCCGACGCGGGACACGTTATCGGCCACTTGCTTGAGCATGGCCCGCACCGCACGGACATCGAGCGGTACCATCGTGGCTTCGTCGATGCCGAAGTCCTGCACGCGGACTGGATTGGCTTTGCCAGGGGACTCAGGTTCTATGACGCTAGGGAGCAACCTTGCTGGTAACGACGCGTAGCCCCTCCAGCATCCTTGGTGCGGCTTCCGGGCCGACCGATGTCATGTTGAGGTATTCGGCGTGCGGGTACTTCTCCGGATGGACGAAATAGTCGGGTTTGGAAATATAGCCCAATGCGTCGAGACCCAGGCCGATGACCATCGACTTGGGCGTCCCGAGCATTTCGCGGGTGATGCGTGAATGCTCGGGAGCCGTCTCGCCGGGGTGCGTGGCAATGCCTAGATCGCCGACGCGGACGGCCGCGACAACCGTCTCGACGCTATCGCCAATCTTGACGGGCAGCACG
>ERZ869936.957-NODE-957-length-23129-cov-5.544032_pt1 | contig 23129 bp, 21 predicted proteins | sample MGYA00520876_ERZ869936 | MGnify/ENA primary metagenome ERZ869936 (study PRJEB32218, sample SAMN09650985) | biofilter metagenome | isolation source: enrty point of leading RO module | place: Saudi Arabia: Thuwal, RO plant located on Red Sea | collected 2016-02-17 ...
ACGGTAAAATCCGGTGGGTCCGGTCACGATGGTATTCGCTGGTGACGACGATCAGTTTTTCGGGCCGTATCGCGCGTGCGAAAAAGACGGCATCGCCAACCGTGTCGCGCGATGCGTGCAGACGAAGGATGCGCCCGTCCGGGACATCGAAATCGCGCATTGCGGCTTTGGCCATGGCATCGGCCAAAGTCGTGTCCGTGTCGTCGCGGTAACCCCAGCCCGACGTGACTAGAAGGGCGTGGGGTTGCCTTGACAGCTCCTCGACCGCTTTCTCCAACCTGAGACGCGACTCGGCGGTCGGCCATCCTTCGCCGGACATCTCGTTGGCAAGGACAAGTACGGCGCGGCCGGTGGCCATAGGGGCGTCGGACGTCATGTCAGTGCTCCCGCGCTTCGATGACTTGTTGGACAAGCTTCATCGTGCGTCCCGAGGCACCGACGTGTCGCTGCGAGAAAGTCCGGGCGCGTTCCGTGAACGCCTTCAACTCTGCCGGGTCGGTCAACAGGCGCTCCGCCTCGGTCGTGATCGCGGCGATGTCGGGAAGTATCCGCACCGCGCCGTCGCGATGGGCGTCTTCGGCCGGGAAGGTGATGCCGTAGACCGACGGGCCAAGAAGGACCGGCCGGGCGAGTGCCAGGGGTTCCGAAATGTTGTGTCCGCCCATGTCGACCAATGTCGCGCCCACGAAAACCAGATCCGCCATCTGGTACCATATGTTCATCTCTCCGAGCGAGTCAGCGAGAAGCACGTCTGCACCGGCTGAAAGGCTGCCGTGGCCGCTGTCGTCCAAGACGTCGCTGCGGCGGACGAATGGGACACCGGCCCGTTCCAGGCGGTCGGCCAGTGCCGCAAAACGCTGGGGACTGCGCGGCGCCCAGACGATGCGAGGCCGCAGGTCAAGGGACAGAAGGTGTGTGACCAGCGAGATAAGCCGCTCTTCCTCGTCCGTCACGGAACTTGCGATCAGCAAAACGCACCGATCGGGCGACCATTCCGCCCGCAGGCGTCGCCCGGTTTCCAGTTGCGTGTCGTCGACCCACTGGTCGAACTTCAACTCGCCCATGACCAGAACGCGGGCCGGTTCGACGCCCGCGCTGATGTATCGCTGCCTGTTGGCTTCGCTTTTCGTGGTGATCGCCTGGAACCGGGTCAGGATGTCCAGGCGCAAGTTGGCTGTTCTTTTCGCCTGTTCCAGCGACCGGCGGTTCAGGTTGCCGTTGATATGCAGCATCGGGACGCCCAGCCAATCGGCGACCTGCACATGTCCGGGCCAGTACTCGCCTTCGACGACCAGGCCGATCCGGGGTTTCAGGCGGTTCAGGAACAGCCAGGTGGACCACCAGAAATCGAACGGCACATAGCGATGGGTGACGCGGGGGTCGTCGAACAGGCGTCGTCCCTCGGTCAGGCCGGCGGGCGAGGCGTGGGTCAGGCAAACGGCGTGGCCCTTGTCGAGCAACAGGCGCACAAGCGGGCTGACCGCGCGGGTTTCGCCGAGCGACGTGGCGAAGATCCACACCGCGCCCCTGGGTCCGACATCGCCGAGGCCGAACCGCTGGTGAAGGTTCTTTCGGTAGAGCGGTTCCCTGCGGGATCGGACGACGAAGAACAGGATCGCGAGGGGCAAGAGAAGGTGTGCGAAGACCTGCCAGGCGGCGAAGAAGACGCGTGTGCGCAGCCGGGGCGGCGGCAGCGGCTTCGGGGCGTCGCCGGTGCCGATCACTGGGCCAGATCGTCGTAGGTGATCGGGTGCCCCGACGGGACGGCCCGGCGAAGCCGCGCGCCGAGGACGGCCGCCTTGTCGGTGGGCGGGATGCCGGCACTGGGACGTACGAAGCGGAAATCGCCTTCTGCGATCACGTGCCCCTCGGGCAGGTCGCGGATTGCGAAGGACGAGCGGCGGCCGATGGTCTTCTGCGCCACCTCGGCGGGGCGGAGGACCTTGTCGGCGCTGCCCTTGAGCGCATGGATGTCACGGACGCCTTGGGCGATCTCGGCCATGATATCCGGCGTGGCCGAAAAGCGGTGGTCGGGGCCCTTGCGGGCGGGATCGTTGGTGAAGTGCTTCTCGACGGCGACCGCGCCCATGGCGACGGCGGTCAGCGGGCCGATGGCGCCGATCGTGTGGTCGGAGAAACCGGTCATGCGCCCGAAATGCTCGCCCATCGCGACCATGGCGTTCAGGTCGATCTGATCGAGCGGTGCGGGATAGCTGGAGCAGCAGTGCAGCAGGATCACCTGGCCGGAATTCGCGCGGTCGAGAACGTCGAGCGCGTGACCGACCTCGTCCATCGTGGCCATGCCGGTCGAAAGGATCACCGGTTTCTTCGTATCGGCGACGGCAATCAGCAGGTCGTCGAAGGTCATCTCGAAGGACGCGATCTTGTAGATCGGACAATCCAGGCTTTCGATGAAATCCAGGTCCATCGGATCGTAGACGGAGGTAAAGGGCAGCAGACCGCGCTCGCGGGCCTTGGCGAACAGGGGTTCGTGAAACTCCATCGGCATAGCCGCGCCCTCGTAGAGATCCCACAGGTTGGTCGTGCCCCAGACCTTGTCGATGGTCAGCGATGGGTGGTCCGAGCGGACCGTCAGGCTTTCGGGGCTATAGGTTTGCAGCTTCAGGCAATCCCAGCCCGCATCCGCGGCGATGTCCACGAGCGCGAGCGCCTGATCCAAGTCGCGGTCGTGGTTCGCGCTGAGTTCGGCGATCAGAAGGGCCGGCGCGTCGCCGCCGATCGTCTTGCCTTCGACTTCAATCGCCATGCCGGTGTCTCCACGCTGGAACCGGTGACCGTATGGCCGAGACGGGGCGGTTTCTCAAGGGCCGTGGCGCAAGGTGTCAGGCACGCTCAGCAAGGAGCCGCGCCAGGATTTCAGCGCGCGTCCAGTCGTCCTCGGTGTCGATGTCCTGCACGCGCCAGCGGGGCAGGGGGATGGCCGCCGTTGCCGGGCCGAAAAGCGTGGTGGCGGTCTTCCAGGCCCGGGTCCGGCCCCAGTAGAATTGACCGGCGTCATGCCAGGCATCGGGCAGGTCCTGGGAACGGGTATTGAACTGTCCGGGGTCGAACATCTCCAGACGTCCGTCCTTCGAAAGCCGGACGGCGCGCTGGATCGGGAATTCAAAGGGCGTGACGGGAACGGCGAAATCGGCGTCAGCCAGCAGGTCTGCGCCCGAACGGATATCATCGGCCGTGGCGAAGGGGGCCGTGGCATAGAGGCAGCATAGTGTTTCCGGCACGTCGCCGTTCGCCTCCAGCCAGCCGATGGCATGGCGCACGACGTCAAGCGTCGTCGCATGATCGTCGGCCAGATCGGCGGGACGGGCAAACGGGGTCTCGGCACCGTGTTCGCGTGCCACGTCGGCGATCTTTGCATCGTCGGTCGAGACGATGATGCGTCCGAAGACGCCCGCTGCCTTGGCGGTCTCGATCGACCAGGCGATCATCGGCTTGCCGTTGAAGGGACGCACGTTCTTTCCCGGGATCCGCTTCGATCCGCCGCGCGCGGGAATCAGACAGACGCTCACGCCAGGGCCTCGGAGAGGACCTCGACCACCTTGTCCTGATCCGCGTCGGTCATCGCCGGATAGAGCGGGATGCTGATGGCGCGCGCATAGTAGTCCTCGGCGGCAGGAAACTGGCCTTCGTTGAAGCCGAAACGCCTCCAGTAGGGTTGGGTGTGGACCGGGATGTAATGCACGTTCGCGCCGATGCCGTTGGCCCGCAGATGCTCGAAGACCTCGCGGCGACGCCCGGCGTCGACGCGGATCGCGTAGAGGTGGAAGGCGGAATAGGCTTTGTCCAGGCGACCCGGCAGTGCGACGGGCATATCGGCGAGAAGGGTGTCGTACCGGTCGGCGAGAGCGTTCCGCCGCGCGACATATTCGTCCAGACGCCGCATCTGGGCAATTCCAAGCGCTGCTTGCAGGTCCGTCATCCGATAGTTCAGGCCCAGTTCAAGCTGCTGATAGTACCACGGACCGTCGTTTTCGCCTTCAAAGAGCGCCTGATCCCGTGTCACCCCGTGCGAGCGGAAAAGCTGCATCCGCTCGGCCAGCGCGGCGTCCTGCGTCGTGGCCGCGCCTCCCTCGGCGGTGGTGACGATCTTGACCGGATGGAAGCTGAAGACGGCGATGTCCGAATGCTCGCAGGCGCCGACCGGGCGGTTGCCGAAGCGCCCGCCTATGGCGTGGCTGGCGTCCTCGACGACCTTTGCGCCGAACTCGTTCGCCAGCGCCCCAATGGCCGCCATGTCGGCGGACTGGCCGCACATATGGACCGGCATGATGATCTTGGGCAGACGGTCCTCGGCTTTCGCTTGCGCCAATTTGTCGGCCAGCGCGGCGGGCGACATGTTGAAGGTCTCGGGGTCGATATCGACGAAATCCACATCCGCGCCGCAGAGGTGTCCGACATTGGCCGAGGCGACGAAGGTGATGGGAGAGGTCCACATCAGGTCGCCGGGTCCAAGCCCAAGCGCGCGGCAGGCGACGTGAAGCGCGGAGGTGGCGGAATTGACCGCGACGCAATGCTTTGCGTCCGCTGCCTGAGCCACGGCGGCCTCGAATTCGGGGACCTTCGGGCCCTGCGTCAGGAAATCCGAACGAAGCGCATCGACGACGGCGTCGACATCGTCCTGACGGATATCCTGCCGCCCGTAGGGGATCACAGGTTCAGATCCTCGACCATCTTGAGAAGCGCGTCATCGGACAGCCAGTCGGTGTTGTTGCCCGAACTGTAGACGAAGCCTTCGCCGACCGGTGTGCCGGTCTCGCCCTCGTTGTTCGTCGCGAAATCGGCGGTGAAGCCGAACTGGATGCTGGGCTTGATCACGTAATGGTCCGCGAACTCGATGGTCAGGTGGCTGTCGTCGGCGGGGCACATGATTTCGTGCAGTTTCTCGCCGGGACGGATGCCGATGATTTCGTGCGGCAGGTCGGGGGCGAGCGCGCGGGCCAGATCGGTGGTCTTCATCGACGGGATCTTCGGCACGAAGATCTCGCCGCCCTGCATCCGCGCGAAGCTTCGCATCACGAATTGGACGCCCTGGTCGAGCGTGATCATGAAGCGGGTCATGTCGGCATGCGTGATCGGCAGCGAGCTGGCGCCCTCGCGGATCAGGTTGAGAAAGAAGGGAATGACCGAGCCGCGCGAGCCGACGACGTTTCCGTAACGGACGACCGCGAAACGGGTCTGGCGCGTGCCCACCATGTTGTTCGCGGCCACGAACAGCTTGTCGCTGGCCAGCTTGGTGGCGCCGTAGAGGTTGACCGGGTTGGCCGCCTTGTCGGTCGAGAGGGCGACGACCTTGCTCACGCCCGCCGACAGCGCCGCCTGAATGACGTTCTGGGCGCCGTGGATGTTCGTCTTGATCGCTTCGAACGGGTTGTACTCGGCGGCGGGCACCTGTTTCAGCGCGGCGGCATGCACGACGAAGTCGACATCGTCCATTGCCTGGATCAGCCGTTCGCCGTCGCGCACGTCGCCGATGAAATAGCGCATGCAGCGGGCGTTGAACCGCTGGCTCATCTCGAACTGTTTCAGCTCGTCACGGCTGTAGACGATCAGCTTCTTCGGCTCGTATTCCGCCAGCACGTGTTCGATGAACTTCTTGCCGAAGCTGCCCGTGCCGCCTGTGATCAGGATCGTCTTTCCGTTGAACATCGGTCTTGCCCATTTGCCTGTTCCGGCCCTTCTACGCCGTGTCGGCATGAGATTAAATACAAGATGTCGCGGCGGGAACCGAGCGGTGCCGTCCTGCTGATCGCTTGTTTTCGGTATCGCCATCGACTAGGCCGCAGGGAGAGCAGGGAGAACTCGAATTGCCGCGCGATGACCGGTCCTTTTCCTGACCTGACACTGTTCATTGGTCCGCAAAGCCGCCACGGTCTGGCGGTCAATCTTGCGGTTCGCGACAATCGTCCGGCGATGATCCGGGCCGGGCTGGACGCCTATCCGACACGTATGGCATCGCCCGCGCTGAGGTCTTTGGCCGATCCCGACTAGACGTTGGCGGAGCGCCGGGCCGCGTTCGATGCGCTGACGGAGAATGGCCCAGCCTTCTACGCCGCGCTGAATTTCCTGGGTGCCCTGCACCGCGAATTTCGCCGCTCGGAGCTGTTTCCGGAGGCGGAAAGCCAATTGGGCGGTCTGGCCGAAGTCGCGAACGACAGGGCATTCCGTCTTGTCGTCGCGCCCGATCTGCTGCCCGATCTGTTTCTTGCCGGCTCTGTCAGCGGGCTGGAAGAGCGGGTTCGGAAGACGGCGTGGGAACAGCTTTACGAGATCAGTTGGGCCGACCTGATAGCGGGGGTCCGAAGCGCGTTGCCGGGTGCGGATATCACCGTGCTGACCCATTCCGGCGTGGCGCTGGGCGATGAACCGCTGGCACGACATCTGTTCGGGCCCGCGGCCGCCATTGTCGATGACGCGCTTTTCCTGCGCGAGTGCCTCAACGACACGGGAAAGGCCGTGCTGGCCCGCATGGGAGGCGGGTCGCCGCCTGCGGATGTCGCTCGGGATCTCTATCGGTCCTTCGCCGACCGGGTGGATGCGGCTTTGTGTCTGGAGCGACTGGGTCTGGACAGGCTTACGCGCAAACTGCTGATGCAACGCCATGACGAGGACATCGAGCGCATCAGGTCCCTGGACCGGGTCGAGGTGATGTGATGGCGGTGTATCGTCGGCTGGCATCGGTCGGCGGACCGGAAGAGCCGGACCTTCTGGCCGGTCGAAACGTGATCTTCGGCATCTGGCGGGACGAAACCGCCGCAGCCGTCGTCGATTGGCTGGACTGGCATCGCCGCTTCCTGGGCGCGACGGGCGCGTTGATCGACGCCGGGACGTCGGGGTCAAAGGCGGACGCGCTTGAGAAGGTGTTTATTCGGTCGGACAGCGGGTTGGAGATCGTTCTGGTCGTTGGTGAGGCCGCGGACGTTTCAGGCGTCGATGCGATGCGGCGGCGGTATCTCGGGCAGGCGCGGGCTGTCGCGTTTCTGGGCATCGCGGACCTTATGCTTCAGGACCGGGCCGGCACGCCTTTCGATCGCGCCGTTGGGTTGAGACGGGGCGTTCTGCCGCTGGAAGGCGTCGAGATATATCCCTTCCGTCTGCGGCGCGGAAAACCGGCGGCACACGGAGACCATGTGGCGGTCGACGGGACGGCGACCGGCGGCCGATTGTCAGGCTGGTGCGTGTCTCCAGATCAATGCCCGACGGATGCGGTCTGGCACGTCAATGGCGTGGCCAACATGCCGTTGGCCCAGGTGCAGCCCGGCCGCTTTCGCCGAGCGATGGGCGTTGCGCGTCCGGGCGTGCCTATCGGTGCCTATGCCAGGAAGTCCGATCTTGTCGAAAGCGCGGAACTGGTCGAGATGATGACCGGGGCTTTCGGCCGCCGCCCTCCGATCGCGCAACCCGGAAGACGTGCCTTGGCGCGGGCCGCCGAGGAACACCGGGCTGTCACGATCGTAAGCACCATGAAGAACGAGGGCCCGTTCATTCTGGACTGGATCGCGCACCATCGGGCCATCGGGGTCACGCGGTGTCTCGTCTATACCAACGATTGTTCCGACGGCACCGACCGGCTGCTCGATCTTTTGTCCGATGCCGGTGTGGTGCGGCGGGACAATCCCTATCGCACCCAGACCGGCGGGCCGCAACACGCCGCATTTCGGGCGGCAGCACACGAGGCCGTGGTGCGCGAGGCGGACTGGCTGCTGGCGTTGGACGTCGACGAATACCTGAACATCCGCATCGGCAACGGGCTGTTGTCCGACCTTCTGGCGACAGTGCCGGGGGCCGGAGCCATCTCGATTCCGTGGCGGCTTTTCGGCAATTCGGACCGCCATGGCTTTGTCGATGCGCCGGTCGCCAGCCAGTTCCCTCTGGCGGCGCCCGAATACGCGCCAAGGCCATGGCAGGCCTGGGCCTTCAAGACGCTGTTTCGGAACGACGGCACGTTCGGCGGGCTGGGGGTGCATAGACCGAAGGCCCTGAACGAGGATCGTGCCGATACATTACGCTGGGTCGACGGGACCGGACGGCCCTTTCCCAGACAATTGTGGCGCAACGGCTGGCGGATGACACCGCAATGCTGGGGTTATGACCTGGCGGCGATCAATCACTACGCGGTCCGGTCAGCCGAAAGCTTTCTGGTCAAGCGCGAGCGTGGCCGCGTCAATCACGTGTCGCAGGACCAGGGTGTGAACTACTGGTTCCGCATGAACCAGAACGTGGTCGAGGATCGCTCGATCCGGCGACTGGATTGGCTGGTAAGCGCGGAACGCGCCCGGCTGGGCGCGCTGCCGGAGGTTGCCGAAGCGCATGAAGCCGCCGTGGCCTGGCACCGCGACCGGATCAGGTCTCTGATGGCTGAGCCCGATTACGCGACGCTGTTCGAGCAGATCAGCGGCACCCGGCTTGAAAAACTGTCGCGGCTCACGCCGAATTTCGGCTCGGGTGTTTTCTACCGAGGGCCGGAGGTCATCCCGGACCCGATCGTCGCGCGTGATCCCGGGCAGAGGTTCTATTTCAACGTCGAGTAGGACGGGATCAGGACAAGGCCCACCAGTGAACGCCGCCTGGCGGCAGGGTGACACCGTTCCAGTCGATGGGTTCGGGCGCGTAGTTGAAGGCAAAACGGAACCCGGCGGTGTCCCGCAACCGGAGGCCATCGGGCAGCGCCACGATGTCGATGCCCGCCTCGGAGGCGACCAGCGCTACGATGCGGTCCCAGCCATCACGGTCGGGCCATCCGGCCAAATAGTGCAAGCCTTTGTCGCCCAGCAGTGCTGGCCGACCCCCGGCGGTCGCGATCTGTGCCTGTGCCGCACCCTCCAGATGCTCGAACCAGCGGACAAAGCGGCCCGTGCTGCCCTCGAAATCCTCGGCCACGCCGGGGGGAAGGCTTTCGACCAGTGCGACGGTCGCGTCGAGACCGGGCAGATCGGGCGGAAGCGGCACGGGTATCGCACCCTCCGCCGTCTTGGCGCCCGCGCGGGGTCCGACGACGACTGTGGCGCCGGATGCGGCAAGGCGCGCTTTCAGATCGTCCGACATGATCGCAAGTCCGGGGGCGAGGATCAGACGGTAGCCGTCGAGCCGCGCATCCGGCGGCAGGATGTCGACGGAAAGCCCGGCCCGGCGTAATCCACGATAGGCGTCGAGAACCAGTCCGTAATACGAGAAATCCGCGCCCTGGGGCTGGGTCTCGAAGACCCACGCGGATTGGTAGTCGAAGATCAACGCAACCGAAGGCTTGGCGGGATGCAATGGCCCGAAGGCCTCGATTTCCTGGGCCACCAGGGCCGCTTCGGCGAGGGCCGATGCGGGAGCGCTGTCGGGTCGCATCAGACCCGCGTGATGCTGTTCCTGCGCGAAAGGTGCCTGACGCCAGCGGAAATAACAGACCGCTTCCGCACCGTGGGCGAAGGCCTCCCACGCCCAGAGCCGCGCCATGCCGGGCAGGGGCGCCGGGTTCCAGGGCGCCCAGTTCACGGGACCGGGCTGCTGTTCCATCACCCACCACCGGCCGCGTCCGACGGCACGGTAGAGATCGTGATGGAGCGCCTGAAAATCGGGGTCGCCCTGCCGGAGATAGCGGCTTTTGTGGTCGGCGTTGGCGCCGTCGACGCGATCCATCAGGAAGCCGAGCGGGTAGCTGTCCCAGCTTGCGATGTCGAGATCTGCGCCGACGGCGAAGTGGTCGAAGTCGGTCGCGCCGGGGATCGAGCCCATGTAGTTGTGGATGAGCGGGCGGTCGGTGAAGGGGCGGAGCGCTTCTGTCTGGATGCGGTTGAAATCCACCACCTGATCCGAGGAATAGCGGCGGAAGTCGAGGACGTGGGCCGGGTTGGGTTCGGTCACGGTGAGGTGCGGCAGGTCGATCTCGTCCCAGTCCGCGTATTCCATCGACCAGAAGACGTTGCCCCAGGCGCGGTTCAGCGCGTCGGGGGACTGGTATTTGCGTGCCAGCCAGTCGCGGAAGCCATGGCGTGCGGCGTCGGAGTAGCTGAGCGTGGTGTCGTGGCAGCCATATTCGTTATCGATCTGCCAGGCATGGACGTGGTCGTGCCGCCCGTAGCGTTCGCCGAGAAGCGTGGCGATGCGGCGGCATTCGTCGCGGTAGCCCTGGTGCGAGAAGCAGTAGTGGCGGCGCGAGCCAAACTTGCGCGGACGCCCCTCGGCATCGAGAGCCAGCATGTCGGGGTGACGCTCCAGCATCCATCGGGGCGGTGTCGCGGTGGGAGTGCCGAGGACGACCTTGAGACCGGCGGCCCCCAGCGTGTCGACGGCGCGGTCGAGCCAGTCGAAGGTGAGTTTACCGGGCTGCGCCTCGAGCCGGAACCAGGCGAACTCACCGATCCGGACCCAGGTCAGGCCGGTCTCCGCCATGCGTTGCGCGTCCTTGGGCCAGAGCTCTTCGGGCCAGTGTTCGGGGTAGTAGCAGACGCCGAGCGTCGGTGTCATGTTTCGTCACCTTCGGTGCCGACCCGCCGGGGAGGCGCTGCCTCCCCGGACCCCTCCGGGATATTTGCGGGCCGATGAATGTTGTTCAGAGAAGGACCCTATGCTCGGGCTGTCCCTTGGCGACGTCTTCCTCGCAGAAGACCTTGCCCTGGTCAGGCGAGCGCGCCCGATCTTCGTCGGTGACGCGGCCGCCGGCGGTCGTGACGAAAAGCGTCGTCAGGTCGTCGCCGCCGAAGGCCGGACAGGAGGAATGGGCGCCGCCGACCTTGACCTCGCGGCGGAACGTCCCGTCAGGTCCGTAGCAGGCGACGCGCCAGCCGTTCCACTGGGCGTTCCAGAAGTTGCCTTCTGCGTCCATAACCGCGCCGTCGACGCCCCATGGCTCGCCCGACAGATCGAGCCGGATCTCGGGTTCGGCGTTCGGCCATCCCGTTTCGGGGTCGAGCGTCACACGTTTCACGCGATTGTCGATCGTGTCGCAGAAATAGGCGTGGCTGCGGTCGGGCGAGAAGCAGCAGGCGTTGGGGATCGTGATGCCGGTGTAGAGCGGACGAAGCTCGCCCTTGTAATACCGGTAAAAGGTGCCGTCCGGCGTGCGCTCGTGCTTGGCCATTGTGCCGATCCAGAAACCGCCCCAGGGATCGGCACGGCCGTCGTTCGAGCGGGTTTCGGGATTGTCCGCCTCGAGGCCGATCACGTCTTCGGACGCGCCGCTTTCGACGTCGAACAGGAACAGGCGGGTCTCCGAGGCGACGAGAAGATGGGTGTCGTCGGTCCAGCCCGCCGCGGAGACGTTTTCGTCGAAGGACCAGCTTCTGTGGCGTCCGTCTTCGCGGGTGTGCAGCGCCTGGCCGTGGATATCGAACCAGTAGAGCTGTCCGCGCGTCGGGTGCCAAAGCGGGCCCTCGCCCAGGGAACAGACGGTGTCGTCGTAGACGTGGCTCATTTTTCCGTGGCCTCCCAAGCCGAAACGATTGCCCGGGCGTTTTCGGCCACCTTCTCGGCGGTGTCGCCCGGGCGGTAGAGATTGCTGCCGAGACCGAAGCCGTTGGCCCCGGCCCGGCGCCAGGCGCCGAAACCCTCGGGTCCGACGCCGCCGACCATGTAGACCTGCGTCTCGGCGGGAAGGACGGCGCGCAGCGCCTTCAGCCCCTCGACCCCCATCTGGAACGCGGGAAAAACCTTGAGCCCGGTTGCGCCGTGCCTCAGCGCGGCGAAGCATTCGCTGGGCGTCAGAACCCCCGGGAAACTTTGCAGCCCGGCCTGTACCGTTGCCCGGATGACCTCGCCGTCGCAATTGGGCGAGACGATCAACCGCCCGCCGGCATCGGCAACCTCGCGTACCTGGCCGGGCGTCAGCACGGTCCCCGCGCCGATCAGGGCATGAGCGCCCAGATGCGTGGCCATCGCCTCGATCGAGTGGAGAGGATGGGGCGAGTTCAGGGGCACCTCGATCCGGTCGATCCCGGCCTCGATGAGCGCCTCGGCGATCGGGAGGGCTTCGTCCGGCGTGATGCCGCGCAGGATGGCGATCAGGGGATGGCTCATGTCAGGGCTTCCTCGAGCATGCGCCAGGCGGCGGTCAGGCCGGCGAGCGTGGCGTCGGTGGCGTCGATGACCTGGGCGTCCAGCCCCTGGAGAGACAGCGCCCTGGCATAGTGGGCCGAGAGCCCTGCCTCGCCGATCAGGACGATCCGTTGGCCCAGCCAATAGGGACGCGACCCGGCCAGTTCGGCCCCGATCAGGGTGCCCGACAGGCGCGCGCGGGCGCTGGCGGGTCCGCTGTCGTGCAAAAGCGCCTCGGCGCGGATCGAGAACAGACGCGTGGCCAGCGTCTCGGGGCGCGAGATGGTCTGATCGACGGCCTCGGCAAACGCCGCGTCGTCCCAGCCGTCGCCGATGGAGTGACGCAGGACGGATTGGCGGGCCAACAGGGAGAAAATCTCACCCGTCATGAAGGTGCGGAAGCTGACGACTTCGCCGGCCGAGACCTGCGCCCACTTGGTATGCGTGCCGGGCAGACAGACGACGCCGTCGAAATCGGGATTTGCAGTGAGGTAGCCCGCGATCTGGGTCTCCTCGCCGCGCATCACGTCGGCCGGACTGTCCTGTTTCAGACCGGGCAGGATGTGAACGGACAGACGCATGTCGTGCGTCGCGGGGCGCGTCAGCCGGTCGGAGGAGGGGCGCGCGGGGACCTGCGCGTAGGGCGCTTCGGCCCAGCCCTGGCGCGATCCGACCATGCCGCAGGCCACGACCGTCGTCCGGTCCTGCTCCAGCCAGGGTTCGACCAGGTCCAGAAGCGCCGGTTCGAAATCGGCGCTGCCAAGCCGGCCCATGCCGCGATCCGACGTCGCTTCGGCCGTCGGCGCGCCGTCCCGCATCGCCCAGGCGCGCAGATGCGATGTGCCCCAGTCGACGGCGATCCAGTCGGCGTATCGGGTCCCGCTGCCGCTCATCCGGTCACCACCACTCCGCCATCCACGACAAGGGCCTGGCCGGTCATGACCGTGGACGCCGCTGAGGCAAGGAACAGGACGGGGCCGACCATGTCTTCGGGGCTCAGATGCTCGGGAAGACACATGCGGGTTCGGAACGTGTCGAGCGCCTCGGGCGAGGCCCAAAGCTCCATCTGGCGCGGCGTCAGGACCCAGCCCGGCATGATGGCGTTAACCCTGATGTTATCGCGCCCGAATTCGCGCGCGAAGGATCGGGTCAGCGCGGTAATGGCGGCCTTGGCCGAGGTGTAGGCAGGATAGTCGCCCATGCCCATCATATAGCTGATCGAGCTGAAGTTGACGATTCGGCCGCCACCTGCCTTCTGCATGCCGGGCACGACCGCCTGGGCTGCGAAGAACTGATGCTTGAGATTGAGGGCCTGCATCTTGTCCCAATAGGCTTCGTCCACGTCGAGCGCGCCCCTGCGGTCGTCCCACGCCGCGTTGTTGACAAGGACGCTCACGGGACCGTGCGCGCGGGCGCTCTCGTCGATTGCGGCCCGCAACGCAGGGATGTCGGTGACGTCGCATCGTATCGGGAGAGGCCGATTGCCGGTCTTTTCGGCGATGGTGTCGGCGCATCCGGTTCCGTCCAGAATATCTGCGAAGGCGACCTTCGCGCCCTGGGCGGCGAAGCCCTCCACCAATGCCGCGCCGATGCCCGATGCGCCGCCTGTCACGAAGACGGATGTGTCCTTGAGGTCGGGGAATACCGCGGGCGTCATGGCTGGTCCGGTTTGTCGGTTTCGGCGAAAGGTCATCGCAGAATGAGTGGGGAAATCAAGCCGCGAGCGGGGGCAGCGCATCGGAGTTTCACATAGTGGACTGAACTGGCGGGGCGGGCGGCGGGCGTGTAAGAGGCGCGCCATGAGTGTGGATGTCGTCATCGAAGATGAACGCTGGAGAGGTGTCGGCCTGGCGCGCCTGGCCGAACAGGCGGTCGCCGCAACGCTTGTGCATGCCGGGCTGCGTCCGGACGCGTGGGATGTCGTGGTGCTGGGTTGTGACGATGCGCGGATCGCCGCGCTGAACGATGGTTTTCGCGGCAAGGCGCAGCCGACCAATGTCTTGTCCTGGCCGTCGGACGAGCGTGGAGCGGTCGAGGAGGGAGATTCTCCTTCCGCCCCTATGGGTGAGCCCGAATTGGGCGACATCGCGATTGCCTTCGACACGTGCCAACGCGAGGCCCTGACGCAGGGAATACCTGTGACCGATCACGTGGTGCACCTGATCGTTCACGGAACTTTGCATCTTTTGGGCTACGATCACGTCCGCGAGGGCGACGGCGACTTGATGGAAGCGATCGAAATCGCGATACTTGGCAAGCTTGGGGTGCCGGACCCATATAGTGGGGCGGGCACAGCGGGCCCGAACGATGATGGAAAGGATTGATGGGCGAAGCGAGCGACGGGTCTTCTAACGCAGCGCAGGGCGCGCGCGTCGAAGAAGACGAAAATTCGCGAGGATTCTTCGGACGCCTGTTCGAAGTTCTTGGCGGTGGCGAGGCGAACCCGGATGGCGAATTCACGCCATCCTCTCTGGTTTCAGCCGAGGCAGGCATCAGGGCCAGTCTTGCGAACCTGACACGCATGCGTGTCGAGGACGTGATGATTCCGAAGGTCGAGGTTATCTCGGTGCCTGTGGACATCCAGAAGGACGAATTGGTCGAAGTGTTCCGGGAAAGCGGGCTAAGCCGGCTTCCGGTCTACAAGGGAACGCTGGATGCGCCTGTCGGTATGGTGCATCTGAAGGATTTCGCCCTGAAACACGGGTTCAACGGCTCGGGCGAGACGTTCGCGTTGCAGAACATGCTGCGACCGCTTCTCTATGCGCCGCCATCCATGCCCATAGGCGTTCTGTTGCAAAAGATGCAGACCGACCGCATGCACATGGCCCTTGTCATCGACGAATACGGCGGTGTTGATGGCCTGGTCACCATCGAAGACCTGATCGAACAGGTCATCGGCGAGATCGAGGATGAGCACGATATTGCCGAGGGCCGGTTCTGGACCGAAGAGGCGCCGGGTTGCTTCCTGGCGCAGGCACGAACGCCGGTCGATGAATTCGAGGCCGAAGCGGGCATGAAACTCGTCGCTGACGAAGACAAGGAAGAGATCGACACGCTGGGCGGTCTGGTCTTCATGCTGGCGGGCCGGGTTCCGGCGCGCGGCGAAGTCGTCAAGCATCCCGACGGACCGGACTTCGAGGTGGTCGATGCCGATCCGCGCCGCATCAAGCGGTTGCGCGTCCGGCTGAACACGGCGCGGCAGGCGGCCGAATAGAGGCGTGGGCCGGGGCCGTGTCTTCTTCCTTGCTTTGGTGGCAGGGGCGGCGGCGGCTTTGGGTCACGCGCCTTTCGGGCTTTGGCCGATATCCCTCGCGGGCTTCGTCGCCGTCACCTGGCTTGTCTCCGGCAGCTTCGGCCTGAACCGGCGGTCCAGCGCCAGCGGGATGTATCCTGTGCTGCGTCGGCCGGTTCTGGCCGCCTGGGCCGGTGGATTGGGCTATTTCGCCGTTTCGCTGCATTGGATCGTCGAGCCGTTTCTGGTGGATGCAGCCACCCATGGCTGGATGGCGCCTTTCGCCTTGGCCCTTCTTGCCGGCGGCCTTGCGCTGTTATGGGCGGCAGCGGGCTGGGTCTCGACCCGGTTGGCCGGCAGCGCGGCATTGTCGTTCGCCGTGTGCCTGGCGGCTGTGGAGATGGTGCGTGGGCACATCTTTACCGGATTTCCCTGGGCGCTTCCGGCCTATATCTGGGCCGACACATGGCTTCTGTCCCTGGCCGCCTATGTGGGGCCTTACGGATTGACCGCCGTCACGCTTCTTCTGGTCGCGCTTCTGTCGGAGTTGCCACGCCGGTGGCCATTGCCGATCGCGACAGCCGCCGTGCTGACCGGTATCGGCCTCTACAGTCAGGATGCCGCACCCAAGCCCAAACCTATCGGTACTGTGCGTCTTGGTCAGCCCAACGCCCCGCAGGACGAAAAATGGGATCCCGAAAAGGCGCACGGGTTCGTCGACAGGGCCCTGGCCTTCACCGCGGCGCCGAAGGACGGCGTCGATCTGGTCGTCTGGCCCGAGACGGCGATACCCTATCCCCTGGATCTTGCCGGGCCGCTGCTTCCACGTCTTGCGCGGGCAGCCGATGGCGTGCCGGTTGTGTCGGGCATCAATCGCCGCACCGATGAGGGGACCTGGTTCAACAGTGCCATTCTGGTCGACGCAACGGGGGAGGTGGCGGAGACCTACGACAAGGTGCATCTTGTCCCCTTCGGCGAATACATTCCCCTCAGGATCGACTTCATCCGCGCGTTGGCCGCAAGCAGCGGATACGGCTTCACCGCCGGAGATGGCGTACGCAACATCGAGACAGCCTTGGGCAAGACCGTTCCCCTGATCTGCTACGAGGCGATTTTCCCAAGCCATTCCCGCGGCCTGCCGGAGCGACAGGACTATCTGTTGCAGATCACCAACGATGCATGGTTCGGAACGTTTTCAGGACCTTACCAGCATCTCGACCAGGCGCGCTTCCGCGCGGTCGAGCAGGGACTGTCATTGGTCAGAGCGGCGAACACGGGTGTTTCCGCCGTCATCGACCCAAATGGCCGCGTCCTGCGCGCGCTGCCACTTGGCGAGGCGGGATATATCGACGTCCCAGTTCCGGCAGGTTCCGGCCCCACGCCCTATTCAAGGACGGGCGACTGGCCGGTCGCCTTTATTCTCCTGTCGCTCATCGCCCTTCTTTTTGTCACGGGCCGACGCAACGCCATTGCAAATCGCATGACTTCGTCGTAAGCGCGTCCGACCGCCACAACGGCTTCCTGGCGTGGCGGGGTAAAGCACAACGGAGCATCTCCCATGAACCGTCAGAACTACATTTTCACTTCGGAAAGCGTGTCCGAGGGCCACCCCGACAAGGTCTGCGACCGCATCTCGGACGCCGTGCTGGACGCCTTTCTTTCCGAAGAATCCGAAGCCCGCGTCGCCTGCGAGACATTCGCGACGACCGACCGGGTGGTGATCGGCGGGGAGGTGCGGGGACCTGGCTCGGTCATCGCGCGGGTCGAGGACATCGCGCGCGACTGCGTGAAGGACATCGGCTACGAACAGGACGGCTTTCACTGGGCCAACATGAAGGTCGACAGTTATCTGCATGCGCAATCGGCCCATATCGCACAGGGCGTCGACGGCGGCGGAAACAAGGACGAAGGCGCGGGAGATCAGGGCATCATGTTCGGCTATGCGGTGCGCGAGACGCCCGAACTGATGCCGGCGCCGATCCATTATGCCCATGCCATTCTCAAGCGGTTGTCCGAAGCTCGGAAATCGGGCGCAGAGGCGACGCTTCGGCCGGATGCGAAGTCGCAATTGTCGGTCCGCTACGAGGACGGCAAACCCGTGGAGGTCACTTCCATCGTGCTGTCGACCCAGCACGAAAGCGAGAGCCAAAGCAGTGCGGATATCCGAGACATCGTGGAACCTTATATCCGCGAGGTGCTGCCCGAAGGCTGGATCACGGATGCGACCCAATGGTGGGTCAATCCAACGGGCACCTTCGTCATCGGCGGCCCGGACGGCGACGCCGGCCTGACGGGGCGCAAGATCATCGTCGACACCTATGGCGGCGCAGCTCCGCACGGCGGCGGCGCGTTCTCGGGCAAGGACCCGACGAAAGTCGACCGTTCGGCTGCTTATGCGGCGCGCTATCTGGCCAAGAACGTGGTGGCGGCGGGTCTGGCCGAACGCTGCCTGATCCAATTGTCTTACGCGATCGGCGTGTCGAAGCCACTGTCGGTCTATGCCGACACGTTCGGCTCAGGCGACGTGCCGTCCGCGGTCATCGAGAAGGCGGTTCAGAAGGTCATGGACCTGTCGCCACGCGGTATCCGGGAGCATCTGAGCTTGAACCGACCGATCTATCAGCGGACGGCGGCTTACGGTCATTTCGGGCGAGCGCCGGATGCGGACGGTGGGTTCTCTTGGGAAAACACTGACCTTGTCGATGCGCTGAAGGCTGCGGTCTAGGGTTCCGTTCGACCAGTCGGGCGCCGAACTCGCCAGACTGCGTCAAAGCAGACCCCGATCTCGCGCGATCATCGCTGCCTGCGTGCGGTTTCTGGCGTTCAGCTTGCGGCACAGCGTCTTGACGTGAAGCTTTATCGTGACTTCCTGCAAATCGAGGTCGCGGGCGATCTCCTTGTTCGATTTGCCCTCGCCCAATCCCCGCAAAACTTCGGTTTCGCGTTCAGACAGGTTTCCGACGGTGCGCTGCTCCGACTTCTTCATGAAGCTGAAGGGAACAAAGACCTCGCCGGCGACCATCAGCCGGATCGCGTTGACCATCGACTTGGTGCCCATTGTTTTTGGGATGAAGCCCGCGGCGCCGGCGGCCAGGGCCTCGTTCGCGATTTGCGCGCTTGCGGTCCCCGAGAGCAGTGCCACGGGGCGGCCCTCGTTCGCGTCGATCATCCGGGTCAGACCGGTCAATCCCGTCATGCCAGGCATGTTGTAGTCCAGAAGAACAAGATCGAACGCACCGGTCCGCTCAATGACCTCCAATGCGGCATCAAGCGAGTCGGCGGACACCACGTCCGACATTCCCTTGGCTTCGAGAAACAGGGCGATGGTTTCCCGAACCAGGTCGTGATCGTCCGCGACGAGAATGCGCATGTTCGTAAGCCTTTCTTTGGGTGAAGATGATAACCAATTGGTTCGACCGAAGAAACGTCTCGTCCGCACGGCCGGACCCTTCGGTCGGATTTGCCTTCGGGTGCGGCTGAAATTCGACACGATTCGAATGAAGGAAGTCATATGCTTTCGGCTAGGGTTATATACCGGCGTAGTAATGACGGCTCGCCGTATTGGTGTATTAAGCTTTGAACGCAGCGCAAAAGGACGTCTCGATGTGTCCACAAAGGCGGAGATAGCAGAGTTGGACAGGCGTCAGATTATCAGTGGTATCGTTGCCCTCTGTCTTGGCAGTCCCGCGTTGGCGGCGTCCGATGACCAGGTGATACTGACAATCAGCGGGTTGGGCGAAAAGATCGAGTATACGCTCGACGACCTGAAAGCGATGGAAAGCTCGTCCTTCTCGACATCGACGATATGGTCGGACGGCGTGATGACGTTCACCGGCGTCCCGCTTCACACGTTGCTTGCCCGACTGGGCGTGACCGACGGACGCCTTCTGTTGAAGGCCATCAACGATTATGCCGTCGAAGTACCGGTCAGCGATGGTATCGAGGGCGGTCCGATACTGGCGTATCTGCTGGACGGAAAGGAGATGTCCATTCGCGACAAGGGTCCGCTTTGGCTCATCTACCCTTACGATCAAAATCCCGATTATCGCTCGGAAGTGATATACAGCCGTAGTATCTGGCAGCTCGACAGGATAGAAGTGCTGCCCTGAGCGAACCGCGGTAGGACGGAATGCGACACTTGCTGGCAAGAACGAGCAGCCGAATGGGCGGCCGCAGTGTTGTGCTTTTCCTGGGGATGCTGGCGCTGACCATGTACGTGGTTTGGTTGCTGAGCGCGGATGCGCGCCAGCAGTTGAACAAGTTGGCGACGGCGCCGGGAGACAACCTTCAATGGACGTTGTCTCAGATGGAAGTCGAGTACGGGGCTTTGCGCCGCGCCGCCGAACTCGCCAGAGCTGACGAGCCCGCGACCTTGCGGGAGCTGCGGCAAAGGTTCGACATCCTGTACTCGCGTGTTGCCATCATCGAGAACGCAAGAGCCTTCGCGCCTGTCCTGCAAGATCCGGGCGTCAGCGAGGCGATGGATCGCGTGGTGAGTTTCGTAGACGATTTCGTCCCGCTCATCGACAGCTCGGACGAAGTGCTCGCCGCCGGTCTGACCCGGCTTCGCGAACGGGCAGAGGAGATCCAGTCGGACGTCCGGATGACGAGCCTTGTGGGCGTGAAGGTCTATTCGGCGATCTCGGAAACCAACCGCGAACTTGCCGCCAGCGCCATGTTCGATCTGGCGATGCTGGTAATGGCCATGGTTCTTCTTCTTGTCGGTGTCGTGGTCGTTCTTTTCTACCTTCTTGCGATCACGCGCAGCCAGACGGACGAGATCGAACAGACCCGAAGCAGGTTGGGCTCGATCGTGGGCACGTCCCTCGATGCGGTTGTCGTGGTCGATCGCCGGAACAGGATTGTGGAGTACAACGCCGCTGCCGAGCGGATTTTCGGCTACACCCGCGAAGAGGCGTTGGGCGCCGATATGGCGACGATGATCATTCCTCCCCATATGCGCGGCGCACATGCCTCGGGGATGCGGCGTCATCTTGAAACCGGTGCGACGCGGATGATCGACAGCGGACTTCTTCAATTGCAGGCGATGCGCAAGGGCGGCGAGGTCTTTCCCATCGAACTCTCGATCTCGACCGCGCGCAGCGCAGAAGGAAAGATATACATCTCATTCATTCGGGACATTTCGGACAGGATCAGTGCCGAGAAGGAACTGGTCGAAGCGCGAGACCGGGCCGTCATGGGTGAAAAGGCCAAGGCCGACCTACTTGCCGTCATGAGCCATGAGATGAGGACCCCGCTGAACGGGATACTCGGAACGCTGGAGTTGCTGGACGAAACCGACTTGAACGAACGCCAGCGCCACTTCGTCGGCATCATGGAGACATCCGGCAAAATGCTGCTGCGTCATGTGAACGATGTCCTCGACGTGTCGCGGATGGACGCAGAGACCGCGAAACCTGTCGTGGCCCCTTTCGATCCGGCCGCGCTGGCCGAAGAAGTTGCCGAGAGTCTGAAAAGTCAGGCGGTTGCCCGCGGCAATGCCGTGAGCGTCGACATTCTCGGTCCCTTGCCGAAACTGGTCTCCAGCGACAGGGGCCGGATCGAGCAAATCCTCGTCAATCTGGTCGGCAACGCGTGCAAGTTCACAAGAAACGGGCGGATCGCCATCGAAATCGATGCCACCGAGGACAGCGATCTTGTCGAATTCCGTGTGATCGACACCGGCGTCGGCATCGCCGAGCCTGACCTTGCCCGGATCTTCGACGACTTCGTCACTCTGGACACCAGCTATGCCCGTAGCAGCGATGGAACCGGCCTTGGCCTTGGCATCGCGCGGCGTCTGGTCGAGGTTCTGGGCGGCGAAATCGGAGTGGAAAGCGAGCCGGGCGAAGGATCGGTCTTCTGGTTCCGCCTCAGCCTGCCGCCGGCACAGTCCCGCGTTGCGGTTGAGGTCGATCAGTCGCGGCCAGTGGCTGCGGATATCTGTGCGCGCCGGGTGCTGCTCGTCGAAGATAACGATATCAATCGCCTCGTCGCGAGAGAAATGCTTGAGGGGCAAGGGTGCATCGTGACCGAAGCCGTGGACGGGATCGACGGAGTTGCACAGGCGAACGGCAACCGCTTCGATCTCATCCTGATGGACATCAGTATGCCACGGCTTGACGGAGTGACGGCTGCCACCCGCATACACGCGGACGGCGGCCAGAACGCCGACACTCCCGTCGTCGCTCTTACCGCGCATGCACTACCTGAAGACATCGAGCGTTTTCGCGCGGCCGGATTTGCCGACGTGCTGGTAAAACCCTTGTCGCGCCGGCGCCTCGCTGAGACATTGTCGGGCCGGTTCGGGTCGTTTTCCGTGCCGGAGGAAATGGCAGCGCTCGAGGACGATCTGGAGGATGCCTTGGGCGGGTCCGCCGCGGCGCGCGTGCGATCCAAGGCGGCGGTCGAGATACAGGCAACGCTGGAGCACTTCGTCGAACGGCTGAAAGCCGGTGCTACTGGTGGGGAACTAGCGAAGGACTTGCACCGTCTGGTCGGCCTGGCCGGATTGCTGGGCCTTGCGGACGCCCACCAATGCCTTCTGAGGTTGCAGGACGCCTTGACCGCCCCGTCGGATCTGGATCTTGGCGCTCTCGTCTCGGACATCATGTCGTTGCTGGACGAGACCAGGGATGTCGCCTGAATGGGCATCGCTGAGGTCCTTCGACACAGACGGGAGACGTCAGCTGCCGGCGAGGTCTCTCCGGTTTGCGGTCGGGTGATGTCGGGGGCTCGGAGCGCGGCATGAAATTCACGGTTGCCATCGACGGTCCGGCCGCGGCCGGCAAGGGAACAATCAGCCGTGCGGTCGCCCGAGCCTTCGGCTTCGCGCACCTGGATACCGGCCTCTTGTATCGTGCGACAGGACGAAAGCTGCTCGAGACGGGGCTCCAGCCGGAGGAGGCGGCAAAGTCGGTGACGCCCGCGGATCTGGAACGCGACGGTCTGCGAACCCAGGCCGTGGCCGAATTGGCCAGCCGCGTCGCCACCATCCCGGAAGTGCGCGCGGCGCTTGTCGCCTTCCAAAGGGACTTTGCGGCCCGCGAAGGCGGTGCCGTTCTGGACGGGCGCGACATCGGGACGGTCATCTGTCCGGACGCCGAGGTGAAGCTTTTCGTCACCGCAAGCCCCGAGTGCCGTGCCGAGCGGCGCTGGAAGGAATTGACCGCATCGGGCCAGGCCGCCGACTACGCAGGCGTTCTGGACGAGGTCAGAAAACGTGACGCACGCGACACCGAAAGGGCAGATGCCCCGCTGCGCCCGGCCAAGGGCGCTCACCTGATCGATACGACCGAGATGGACATCGATCAGGCCGTCGATGCCGCGGTCGCCATCGTTCGCAAGGCGCTGGAGACAAAAGGATGAGATGCACCCGGCTTGGCCAGGTGGCGATGTCGTTCGCCAGAATCTACGGCGATGCGACGGCCGATCAGGCGCATGCGGTGCCGGCGTCAGCCATATCGACACTGCCGCGGCCTAGGCAGACGGCCGTTACGAAGAAATTGTCGGCGCGTGGTTACGGGCGCGGCCGGGTGCGAGAGACAAGTCCACCAACGAGAATAGTTTCGGATCATGACGAACAAAGGGGTTGTCCGATGCCGATCTTTCATGTGCCGGAGATGAATTGCGGGCACTGCAAAGCCGCCATTGAAACGGCGCTGCGCGATGCCGACAAGGATGCGGTGATCGACGTCGACCTGGGGTCGCGATCCGTCCGGGTGACAAGCATCCGGGACGCGTCGGACCTTCAGGCGGCGATGCGAACCGCCGGCTATGAGTCCCGGCTTTCGGGCTGAAAGGCGCATTCGCCACGGCGGGCTGGCCATGGGGGCCGATCCAGCCTATATACCGCCCC
>ERZ869936.958-NODE-958-length-23113-cov-5.042111_pt1 | contig 23113 bp, 20 predicted proteins | sample MGYA00520876_ERZ869936 | MGnify/ENA primary metagenome ERZ869936 (study PRJEB32218, sample SAMN09650985) | biofilter metagenome | isolation source: enrty point of leading RO module | place: Saudi Arabia: Thuwal, RO plant located on Red Sea | collected 2016-02-17 ...
AGCCACCCCGTAGAGCCTGCCCTCGGCGGTGGGCGCGGACAAGGCGGTGACCAGCGCCTGGGTCAGGCGCGCGTAGTAGGCCCGTGTCGCCAGGGGGCGGCGGCCCTCGGACATATCCTGCCCCGCGCCGTCGTAGATGACGATAAGGTCCAGGTCGGATGCCGCGTTCAGCCGTTCGGCGCCCAGCGATCCCATGCCAAGAACCGCGGCGCCGCGCCCGGGCGGCGGGCCGTGCTTGGCGGCGAAACCGGCGACGACGACGGGCCAAAGCGCGGCCACGGTCGCGCTGGCCACCTGCGCATATTCCAGCCCCGCGCGCTCGGCATCCGTCAGGCCGCGCAAGTGATGCACGCCCACCCTGAACCGCCATTCCCGGGCCCAGACGCGTGCCAGGTCCAGTTGTTTCTCGTAGTCCTCCTCGCGCGTCAGGACGTCGGACAGCATCCTTTCCAGCCGTTCCTGCCCCGGCCAGTCCGAGAAGAAATCGCCGCCGATCACAGCATCGAAGACGGCCGCGTTGCGCGCCAGGTACTGCCCCAGGGCGGGCGCGGTATCGACGATATCGACCACCAGATCCAGAAGCTGGGGGTTGGCCTCGAAGAGCGAGAAAAGTTGCACGCCCGCAGGCAGTCCGGCCAGGAACCCGTCCAGATGCGCCATCGCCTCGTCCGGGCGCGCCGCCTGTTCGAGGCGGGCGATCAGCTGCGGTTGAACGCGCTTGAAGATCTCGACTGCCCGCGACGAGCGCAGGGCGGGATAGCCTTTCCAGCCTTCGATCGTGTCGCGAAATCTGTCGGGCGTCGCGGATTCGCTTTCGGGCCCGCCCGGTGTGAAGAAATCCTGCGTCAGCCGCGCCACGCGCGTCAGCCGCGCTTCGATCTCTCGGGCATAATCGCCCGGGTCTCGGCCCGCCAGACAGGCCAGGCGCCGGAACTCGTCCTCGGTGGCGGGCAGAAGATGCGTCTGCTGGTCCGCGATCATCTGAACCCGGTGTTCGGCCTCCCGGTGCGCGCGGTAATCCGCGATCAGGGTCTCGGCCTCGCCCGCGCCGACCCAGCCCTTCAGGGCCAGCTTCTTCAGGCCCTCGACGGTGCCCGAGGCCCGCAAGTCAGGGTCGCGGCCGCCCGCGATGATCTGGCGCGTCTGGGTAAAGAATTCGATCTCGCGGATGCCGCCCTCGCCCAGCTTCAGGTCATGGCCCAGGTGCGAAATGCCGCGGTGCAGCCCCTTGTGGTCGCGGATGCGCAGCCGCATGTCGTGGGCGTCCTGGATCGCGGCGAAATCCAGATGCCGCCGCCAGACGAAGGGGCGCAGCGCCTCGATGAAGCGCGTGCCCGCCCCGATGTCGCCGGCGCAGGCGCGGGCCTTGATATAGGCTGCACGTTCCCAGGTGCGGCCCAGGCTTTCGTAGTACCGTTCGGCGGCCTCCATCGACAGCGCGACCGGCGTGACCGAGGCGTCGGGGCGCAAGCGGAGGTCGGTGCGGAAGACATATCCCTCGGCGGTGCGTTCGCTGAGGGTTTGCGTCATCTTGCGGACGGCGCGCACGAAGGACGCCCGCGCGGCGGCATAGTCGTCCGGGTCGAAGCGGGTTTCGTCGAAAAGGCAGATCAGATCGATGTCCGAGGAGAAGTTTAGCTCGAAGGCGCCCATCTTGCCCATCGCCAGCACGCTCAGCCCGCCTGCGACCGCCAGATCGTCCTCGGTCTGGCCCGGCAGCCTGCCGCGCCGGATCTCGGCGGCGACGGCGGATTTCATCGCCAGGTCGGTCGCGGTATCGGCCAGCCGGGTCAGCGCGCCGGTGACCTCCTCCAGCGGCCAGACGCCGCCCAGGTCCATCAGCGCGGTCCATAGCGCCATGCGGCGTTTCATCCGTCGCAGAACGTCCGCCAGGTCACGGTCCTCGACCCCGTCGGCCTCGGCCAGTATCGCCTCGCGCACCGCGTCGGGATCGTCCGTCAGCGCGCCTTCCAACCAGCCGCTTTCCAGCTGCATCAGCCCGCAGAGGAAGGGCGAGCTGCCGGCCGTACCGGCCAGAAGTGCCGAGATTTCAGGTGGTTGCGACGGCAATGCCTCCAGCACCTCGCGCGCCCGGTCGGGCTCGAACGGGATCGGCTGGCGCGTGATGCGGGCGGCGAGACTCATGGGCTCACCAAAGACAGGAACGACGGGAAGTGCAATCATCCTGACAAGTTCTGGTTTCCGCGCTAGAGGGATAGGACAACAAGAAACGGGGGCTTGGGCGGCATGAGCAAGAGCGTGAAGCGGGTTCTGGCGGCGTTGCGGGAGGCAGGCGTCGTCGCGGAGATGATGGAGATGCCCGACAGCACGCGAACGGCCGCCGAAGCCGCCAGCGCCGCGGGGTGCGCGATCGACCAGATCGCCAAGTCGATCATCTTTCGCGGCGAGACATCGGGCGCCGTGCAGTTGTTCATCACGGCGGGCGGCAACCAGGTGGATGCGGCATTGGCCTCGGAGGTGGCGGGCGAGGCTTTGGGCCGGGCCGATGCGGCCTTCGTCCGCGAGGTGACCGGGTTCGCCATCGGCGGCGTCGCCCCGGTCGGGCACCTGACGCCGCCTGCCGCCTATTTCGATCCCCGGCTTCTGGAGTTCGACGAGGTCTTTGCCGCGGGCGGCACGCCGCGGCATATATTCCCCATAAATCCCAATGACTTGCTGCGGATCACGGGTGCGACACAGGCGAGGTTCACGCGATGATGCGTCTGCTTCTGCTGGCCGGTCTTGCGCTCTTTCCAATGGCTGCCGCAGCGCAATCGGATTTGTCCAAGAAGGCGTTGGCGCAGCTTGACGCGCTGGCCGACCGGATCGCGCTTGTCGATCCCGGCGAGGTCCCCGAAACCCTGCTTCTGGCCACGCTGGCTTTTGCCGAACTGCCCGGAGAGCGGCCCCTGGCGGAACAGGTGGCCGGTCTGCACCTCGGCGCGATGGAGGCGCTGGAGCGCAAGGCCAGCGTTCTGGCGCTGGCCGGGTATCTTGACGACCGGCTGAGCCGGGAGGCCATTGCGCGGGTCTATGCGGCGACGATATTTTACGGCCGGAACTGCTATGGCTACCAGGACGCGGTGCGCGGGCTGGCGCGGCGGACGCCGTCCAGCGCCGAGGACGAGGTCTGGCTGGCGCTGGCGGCCCTGCCCCGCTCGCCCTCCTGGTATCTGACCGACCGCTCGGCCCTGAAGGCCCGTGTGGCGCTGATCGTCGACGCCATGGAGACATCGAACCTAGTCACGAAAGCCAGGGCAGACCGCCTGCGAGACCTGCCCCTGGCCAGCGTCGATAGTGGAGGCGGCTGCTCAGGGCGTTGATTTCAAGAGACTTTATCAGAAAATGTAAAAAAGTTTCACATACCCCATTGAAAGGTCAATTCACGCTTCCGATATCGGTGATGTGAAAGACATTCACATTCATTGAACCAACAGAAGGAAACAACGATGACCACCGCAACCCTTGACGCCGCACCGATGCACCGCGGTAACTGGCTTCGCCGCAGCGAGCGCTGGCTCGACGAGCGCGGCAAAGGGGCCTGGATTGCCGCGATGGTTCTCGGCTTCATCTTTTTCTGGCCGATCGGCCTTGCCCTTCTAGCCTACATGATCTGGAGCAAACGCATGTTTAACGGCTCGTGCGCACACCGCGCCCGTCACGCCCACCACGCCTTCAAGTCCAGCGGAAACACCGCCTTCGACGCCTACAAGGCCGAGACGCTGCGCCGCCTTCAGGACGAGCAGGACGCCTTCGAGCGTTTCCTCGACCGGCTGCGCGACGCGAAGGACAAGGCCGAGTTCGACCAGTTCATGGACGAGCGGGCCAAGAAGAAGTCCGCGAACGACATCGACGGCGACGCCGTCGACGCCTGATCGACCGGCTCCCTCCCCGCCGGTGGCGGTCCCGACACGCGGGGCCGCCGAAACCACACTCAAAGGATGACTTCCGTGACCATGACCAACTTCGCACATTCGGACAACGGCTGGGGCCTGCCCGATCCGCATACGCAGGCCGAATTCTACGACGACGTGCCGACCAAACGCCTGCTGGCCTGGGTGGTCGATTCGATCCTGATCGCGCTGATCGTCTTCGTCCTGACGCTTCTGTCGATCTTCACGGCGCTGTTCATTCTGCCGCTGGTATGGCTGACGGTTGGGTTCCTGTACCGCTGGGTCACCATCGCCGGGCGGTCCGCGACGCCGGGGATGCGCCTTGTGTCGCTGGAGTTGCGCCGCGCGGACGGCTCGCGCTTCGACGGCACCACGGCCTTGTTGCACACGGCCGGTTACACCGTTTCGGTGGTGACCTTCCCGCTGCAACTGATCTCGATCGCGATGATGCTTCTGACCGAAAGGAAACAGGGCCTGACCGACATGATCCTGGGCACCGCCGCGATCAATCGCGCGGCGGACTGACCTCGCCGGATTAGGGGATTGGCGGAACCCGATGTCATTGTTAACGTGTGGTGCAGAGAAAGAGAGATAGCCCTTCCGCCTGATCTATGCGCCACACGCTGCCCATTGCGCCCCAGTTCTATGTGACGGCCCCGCAGCCCTGTCCGTATCTTGAAGATCGGATGGAGCGTAAGCTGTTTACGGCATTGCAGGGCGAATATGCCGAACAACTGAACAATACCCTTTCGAAACAGGGCTTTCGCCGGTCGCAGAACGTGCTGTACCGGCCGTCCTGCGCCGAGTGTTCGGCATGTCTTTCGGCGCGCATCCGCGTCGCCGATTTCAAGCCGTCCCGCAGTCAGCGCAAGACGCTGAAGAAGAACGAAGGGCTGAAGCGCGAGGCGACCTCGCCCTGGGCGACAGAGGAGCAGTACGCCCTGTTCCGCGCCTATCTGGACAGCCGGCACGCGGATGGCGGCATGGCGGACATGGACATCTTCGAGTTCGCGGCGATGATCGAGGAAACCCCGATCCGGAGCCGCGTGGTCGAATATTCGCGGCGGACGCGGCACGGCAAGGCGCTGGCGGCGGTCTGTCTGACGGACGTGCTGGATGACGGTCTGAGCATGGTCTACTCGTTCTACGATCCCGACCTTCAGGCGGCGAGCCTGGGGACGCATGTGATCCTGGACCATGTGGACATCGCGCGCGAGGCCGGTTTGCCCTATGTCTACCTGGGTTATTGGGTGCCGGGATCGGCCAAGATGGGGTACAAGGCCAAGTTTTCGGCCCTGGAGATCTATCTGAACGGCGAATGGCAGGACATCGGCGATCCCGAGGCGCACAAGGCCGAGACGCATCCGCTGTCCACCGACCCGATTGCCGAACAGGTCGCGCGGATCAGCCTGCCGGACACGCGGCCCACGACCTAGCGGTCAGTGGGGTTAATTCTTTCTGAAAATCCGGTTTGTCGTGCCGTTGGTGCGGCTGGTTGAGCTTTGCGCTTCAACCTGTTGTATCTACTTGTCTATTTCGGATCGGGGATGTTTATGGCCCCTGTCGGCGGAACGTCTGCAAAGTGTCGGCAAAGTGTATGGCAGGGGCGTTCGCGGCGTTAGGTTTTCGCTCATACACCTGGGCCGGACATGAAAACGGCCCGCCGATGGCGGGCCGTCTGTCGGATGCGTCAGGGCTCCGGTTCACCCCGACGGTATGAGATCGGGCACGATGGTCACGACCCATGGGAAGTACCACAAGAGCGCCAGACCGACGACCTGGATCAGCACGAAGGGCACAATGCCGCGATAGATGTGCCGGGTCGTCACCTCGGGCGGCGCGACGCCCCTGAGATAGAACAGCGCGAAGCCGAAGGGCGGCGTCAGGAACGAGGTTTGCAGGTTCACCGCGATCATGATCGTCACCCATTTCGGATCGAAGGTGCCGCCATAGATGACGGGGCCGACGATGGGGATGACGATGTAGATGATCTCGAGGAAGTCCAGGACGAAGCCCAAGAGGAACAGCACCAGCATGACGATCAGGAAGACCTGGAACTCGTTGTCGAAGCTTTTCAGGAACTGCTGGATGTAGTGTTCGCCGCCGAACGAGATCACGACGAGGTTCAGAAGCTGCGAGCCGATCAGGATGGTGAACACCATCGACGTCACCTTGGCCGTCTCGCGCACCACCGGTGTCAGGACGCCCGAGCGGAACAGCGTCCAGCAGGCGTAGAACAGGCCGAACATCGCGAAGAGATAGGCGGCCTGGGCCACGAAGAAGGCGATCCAGGTTTCGGCGCTGACGACCTGAGTGTGGGTTCGCAGGTCGAAGTTGACGCCGACCAGAAGCATGATCACCAGAGCAAAGCTGGCCATGATGATGATCCGGCCCGAGCGATGTTCGTCCTTCAGCTTGCGATAGGCGGCCAGCATGATCGCGCCGCCCGCTCCCAGCGCCGCCGCGGGCGTGGGGTTGGTGATGCCGCCCAGGATCGAGCCGAGAACGGCGACGATCAGGATCAGGGGCGGGAAGACGACGCGCAACAGCTCGTTCCGGCCAAGTCGCTCGACCGCCTGCCACACGGCCCAGAGGACCACGGCAAGGGGCAGCAGGACGATCAGGAAGGTCGTTCCGGGCGAGGTCAGCGGCGAGACGGCGACCGCGTCCAGCGCCAGAACGGCCAGGATGCCGGCCGCGCCGATCAGAAGCGGTTTCGGATCGGAGGTGGGCGAGATGCCGCGTGCCGTCGACAGGACCAGCCCGAAGAGCAGCATGGCGATGGCGATGCCGGTGCCGATCGGCGCGGCGTTGGCCAGGTTGATCTGAAGCTGCTCGGCCCGCTGTTCGTCGGTCAGTTGCTGGGCCTCGGCGACGCCACCCGCCGCGTCGATCTCGGCCTGTTGTGCGACGGCGGCATCCCAGGCCGCCTGACCGTGCAGTTCGATCATCGCTTCCTGACAGGCCGGGCTGACATTGGTGCGAAGCGACGCGGTTTCACCCGCCTGCGAGAAGCTGTCGACCGCGACCGACTGGCTGCCGATCACGTTGGCGCCCGAGAGCACGACCATGCCGAGGATCAAGGCCGCCGGCACGCCCAGGAACCAGGTCAGCGCCTCGTTCCGGGTGATGATTTCGGCATTGGTCGAGCCCATCTCGACCGCCGGCGCCTTGGAGGGGTTCAGAAGCGCGTAGCCGAAGGCGTAGAGCGCGTACAGGATGGCCAGCATGATGCCGGGCAGAAGTGCAGCCTGGAACAGCGTGCCGACCGAGACCACGGCGGGCTCGCCCAGATAGGTCAGCGCGTCCGAGCAGCCGACCGACGAGGCGCGTTCCTCCTGGGCGGCCGAATAGAGGTCGCCCGCGAGCGTGCCCAGAAGCACGATCACGATGGAGGGCGGAATGATCTGACCCAGCGTACCCGAGGCGGCGATCACGCCGGTCGCCAGTTCCGGCGAGTAGTTGTTCCGCAGCATGGTCGGCAGCGCCAGAAGGCCCATCGTCACCACGGTGGCGCCGACGATGCCGGTCGAGGCGGCCAGGAAGGCGCCCACGACAACGATCGAGACGGCCAGACCGCCCGGCAGCGGGCCGAAGACGCGCGCCATGGTCAGAAGCAGGTCGTTGGCGATCCTGGAGCGTTCCAGCGTGATGCCCATCAGGACGAACATCAGCACCGCCAGCAGCGTCTCGATCGACTGACCCGCCAGCACGCGTTCGTTCATCCGGTTGACGATGAAGGACACGTTGCGGTCCATCGCCACTTCCCAGCCCTGCGGAAAGACCGGCATGCCCACGCGTGGAAGGTCGGGGTACGTGAATAGGGATACCGTATCGGGCCTGATGCCCGCGCGGAACAGCGCCGCGTACTCCGCCGAGCCGGTGTCGATGGCCTGGTGGATCAGCCAGCCCGCGCTGTCGAGGCCCGCGATGATCCCGAAGGATATGACCGCCGAGCCGCCGATGGCGAAGGCCACGGGGAAGCCGGAAAGGATACCTCCGAAGAGACAGAGGAAGACGATCAGCAGGCCGATCTCGACGCCATCTAATCCGAAAAGCATGACTGGTTGTCCCTGTTCGTTTTCTTTTTAGGCCTGGTGATCGTGGGCAAGCCGTTCCGGCCCGGCCATCTTTACGGTGCCGTCGTCGTCCAGAACGTCGCGGTCGAGGTATTTGTCGGCGCTGTCCGGCCCCTCCTTCCATTCCAGGTAGGAGCGGTAGAAGAAGGCGATGGCCTGGATGAAGACCAGCGCGGCGAACAGGACCAGAAGCACCTTGAACAGGAAGTAGCCGTTGAAGCCGTTGGGCGAGAAGCCGATGGTCTCGACGTTCCAGCGGAAGGCGCGGGCCTTGTTCAGAAGCTGGTCAAGCTGGTCCGATGCCGAGGGTTTCGGCACGACCAGATGGCGCCAGAGGAAGTACCAGCCGTACATCCAGGTCAGCACGGTGGCGGGCATCATGAAGAACAGCGCCCCGAACATGTCGATCACCTTCTTTTTCCGGAACGACACGCCGGAGTAGATCAGGTCGACGCGCACGTGGCCGCCCTGGATGAAGGTGTAGCTGACGCAGAGGCACACGACGATGGCGTTGTAGAGCTTCAGTTCCTCGGCCCACCACGAGATGTCCTTGGTCAGCGGCAGGCCGAAGCCGAAGGACAATTCGGCCGAGGCGAAGATGCGCTGGACGAAGACGATGACCACCTGTTGCAGCACCATCAGAAGGCCGGCCCAGGCGGCGATGCGGCCGACGGTGTTGCCGATGCCTTCGAAGACGCGCACCGCGCCCCACATGACGCTGTTCTTCCAGAGGCCGATCCCGGTCAGGATCAGGAAGGCGGTGAAGATGACGAAGAAGAATTCGACCGAGCCGCCATAATAGATGACGCGCATGATGGCCTGCGGGTCGGACCAGTTCAGCCAGAGCCCCGGATGCGTGATGGCGTAGAAAAAGTTGTAGAACGCCAGCGCGATGTTCTGGAAGAACCAGACGATACCTTCTACCACGCTCCCCTCCCCGGTCAGATTGTCCGAATAGCATGGCGGAGAGCCCCGTGAGGAGCCCTCCGTTGTCTTTTTGCGCGGGCGTTAGCCCAGGACGCGGTCGCGCTGCTCGCGGTAGACGCCCTCGGAGCGGGTCAGCCAGCCCGACGACGAGCGCATGGATGCCATGGCGCTGTCGTAGATGCGCTTGAACAGCTCGTCGCCCATGTTCTCCTGAAGAACCTCGTTGGCGGCGACGCCCATCGCGTCCCAGACGCTTTCGGGGAATTCGCGCACCGTCACGCCGCCCGACTGAAGACGCTGAAGCGCGGCGCCGTTGTTCGAGAGGAACTGAGCGAGGTTCCACTGGTGGCACTCGGCCGAGGCGATCTCGATGATCTTCTGCTGCGCGGGGGTCAGGCTGTCGAACACCTCGCGGTTGGTGGCCAGCGACAGGCCCGCGCCCGGCTCGTGGAAACCGGCGGTGTAGTAGATCTTGGTGATTTCCTGGAAGCCGGCCTTCTCGTCGGCCCAGGGGCCGATCCACTCGGTCCCGTCGATCGCGCCGGACGCCAGCGCCTGGTACACTTCCGAGCCCGGCAGGTTCTGGACGCTGGCGCCCATCTTGCCAAGCGCCTGGCCGCCGAGGCCCGGCATGCGGAACTTGAGGCCCTGGAAATCTTCCGGTCCGGTGATCTCCTTGGCGAACCAGCCGCCCGCCTGGGCGCCGGTGTTGCCGGCGAGGAACGACTTGAGGCCGAAGATCTGGCCCAGCTCGTCGTGAAGCTCCATACCGCCGTCGTGGTAGTACCAGTTCACCAGTTCCTGTGCGGTCATGCCGAAAGGCACGGCGGTGAAGAAGGCGTAGCCCGGGTGCTGACCCACGAAGTAGTAGTCGGCGCCGTGGTACATGTCGGCCTGGCCGGCGGTGACGGCGTCGAAGACCTCGAACGCGCCCACGAGTTCGCCCGCGGCCTTGAGGTCGATGGTCAGCTGCCCGTCGGTCATGGCGGTGATCGTGTCGGCGACACGCTGAGCCGAATCGTGCACACCGGCAAGGCCACGGCCCCAGGTGGTGACCAGCGTCAGCGTCCGGTTGCCCTGGGCATAGGCCGGAGCGGCCAGAGCGGTCGCGGCGGCAGCCGAGCCGCCCAGAGCGGTATTCTTCAGAAATGAACGACGATCCATGTGGTTATTTCCTCCCATTCAGTACGGCCCGCGCAAAGCACGGGCGGATCGTTGCAAGTGGGGCGAACATACCCACCACGCGTCAAATGGAAATACCCGGAACTAGGTATATCCGGCCTCAGTGCTTACCCTGGACACGATGTTAGCGCCATCGGACGGATAATTGCCGTCTTGCCCCGGCGCGGTTTGCCTGCGATTCGTAAGAGACATGGCATGGATGTTCCGGGATACGGTCGGCGACAGCCAGATCCGGCGCTACCGTCTGAAGTTTCTGCTTCTGGCGGCGCTGCCGTTGATCCTGGCGATCTCGGCCATCGCGGTTCTGGTCGCGGTCCAGTCGCGCGCCGTGGCCGAGCGCGAAATCGACGCGCTGGAACGCCAGCTGATCCAGGCCAAGCGGGCCGAATTGAAGAATTACATCTCGATCGCGCGCACCGCCATCGGCGCGACCTACGGCAACGCCCTGCCCGACGACGAAGTGGCCAAGACCCGGGTCATGCAGACGCTTGCGGCGATGATCTATGGCCAGGACGGATATTTCTTCGTCTTCGATTACGACGGCAAGAACCTGGTCGCGCCGCGGCAGACGCATCTGATCAATCAGAACTGGCTGGGGCTGGAGGATGTCGACGGCACGCCGATCACGCAGGAATTCATCCGCATCGCGCGATCGGGCGGCGGCTATCACAGCCATCTGTGGTGGAAGCCGACGACGGGCGAACAGGCCGAGATGATCTCTTACGTCATCGGCTTGCAGGACTGGCGGTGGGCGCTGGGAACCGGCATCTTCATCGACGACATCCGCGAGACGGTGGCGGCGGCGCGGGCCGGTGTGGAACAGCGGATCCGGCGGACGTTTCTGTATATCGGCGCGATCACCCTCGGCGCGCTGATGCTGGTTTTCGTCTCGGGTCTGTGGATCACCGTGCGCGAACGGAACCTGGCCGACGCCCGGCTGAAGCGGCTGACCCAGCGGATCATCGACACGCAGGAAGAGGAACGGGGCCGTGTGGCGCGCGAGTTGCACGATTCGATCTCGCAGATCCTGGTCGGCGTGCGCTATGCGCTCGATCTGGCCCGGCGGCGGCTGGAGCGCGGCGACGCGCGGACGGGCGAAAGCCTGGACAAGGGCCTGGCCGGGCTGTCGACCGCCATCGGCGAGGTGCGCCGGATAAGTCACGACCTGCGCCCCGGCACGCTGGACGACCTGGGGCTTGGCCCGGCCCTGAAGGCCCTGACCGACGAATTCAGCGAGCGGACGGGCATCACATCGGAGCTGGAGACGGTGGTGTTCCGCAACCGGCTGGACGAGGATGCCAAGATCGCCCTGTTCCGCGTGGCGCAGGAGGCGCTGACGAATATCGAGCGGCATTCCGGCGCGAGCCAAGTCGCGATCCGTATCGCGGGCCACAAGCGCGGCGCGACGCTGCGCATCCAGGACAACGGTCACGGGTTCCAGCCCGAGAAGGCCTCGGGCGGGCTGGGGCTGAGGAACATGCAGGAGCGTATCGAACAGCTTGACGGCACGCTTCGGATCCTGTCTTCGGCCTCTGGCACCGTGATCGAGGCCGAGGTGCCGCTGACCCACCTGCTGCGCCCCGATACCGCGCCGAGGAAGACCGCATGAGCGACAAGACCCGCGTTCTGATCGTGGACGACCATCCGATGGTCGCCGAGGGGATCGAGGCGATCCTTGAGACCTATGACGACATCGAGGTCGTCGGCACGTTGTCGAGCGCGAAAGAGGCCCTGGCCTCGGTCGTGGGCATGGACCCGGACGTGGTGCTTCTGGACCTGAACATGCCGGGCATGTCGGGGCTGACGGCGACCGAACTGATGCTCGAGGAACGCCCCGGCACGCGGATCCTGATCCTGACCATGCATGACAGCCCCGAATACATCTCGACCGCGCTGAGCCACGGCGCCTCGGGCTACATCCTGAAGGACGTGCCCACCGAGGAGATCCGGATCGCCATCGACAGCGTGATGCGGGGTGAGCAGTATCTGTGCACCGGCGCGGCCGCATCGCTGGCGCCGCGGATCGCGGACGGGCGCGAGCCGCTGACCTCGCGCGAGCAGACGGTGCTCTTGGAACTGGCGCAGGGCAAATCGAACCGCGTCGTGGCCGAGACCTTGAACATTTCGGTCCATACGGTCGAGACCCACCGCAAGAACATCAAGCGCAAGCTGGGCATCTCGTCGACCGCCGGGCTGACGCGCTATGCGCTGGAGCATGGCGTGTTGCAGGGAACGGGCGAGGTGTAAGGTGCGCCGCGGAAGTTTCACCCAAGTTTCAGATTGCTGCCCAGAACGGGCCATCTTCGCCGCTTAGCTGGATAAGCCAACGTAACGAAAAGCAGTCAGGCGGGTCGGGATGGTAGAGATCACCTTGTTTCTGGAAATTTGGGCGGCCGTGCTGGTCTTTGCGATGATCGTTCTGTTCCCCACAAAGCGCCAGGACCGCTCGGAAGACGAGTAGGCCGGAACCGGCGACGGGCCGCCGGGACGCCACAGATCGGCTGACAGAAAAATCTGGAAACAATCTGCACAATTGTAGATATTCAACCTCAAGCAGTGATGTCATCCGACGTATTGCGGGGGGTCAGCCTTGGCATTGGATTTCGCGGCGATCTTTGCCGACGCGCCTGTCGCGGCGATGGTTCTGGACCGGGAACTGCGATTCGTTGCCGCCAACGGGGCGTATCAGCGGATGGTGGGCAAGACCGAGGACGAGGTGCGGAATCGCTATGTCTTCGACGTCTTTCCCGAAGATCCCGAACGCGTCGAGGCCATGCTGGCCATTTTTCGCGAGACTTTGAGCGGCGGCACGCCGGCGATCGAGGATTTCCCCTACGTGATGGGGGCCGACGGCGCCCGCGTCGAGCGCTGGTTCACCGCCAGCCACGCACCGCTGAAAGGCGCCGACGGCGATATCGGATACCTGGTTCAGTACAGCCAGGATGTCACCGACCGGGTACGCCTGAGGCACATGCGCGACGCGGTGATGGGCGAATTGCGCCACCGGATCGGCAACCTGTTCGCGGTGGTCGGTGCGCTGGCGCGGCGCGTGGCGAGGGAGGCCGAGGATGTGCCCGAATTCATGGCCGATTTCGAGGCCCGTCTGAGCGAGTTGCACCGGGCCGAGGCGGATCTGGGCGTCGAGCGCAGCGAAAGCAGGGACATCCGCGAGGTCATCAACGATCAACTGGAGGTCTATGTCAGCCACGCGCGGGGCCGCGTCTCGGGTCGGGGGCCTGCGCGGGTCGTCTCACCCGGCGTGGCGCGCGCGGTGTCGATGGCGGTTCACGAATTGAGCACGAATTCGCTCAAGTACGGCGCGTTGCGGAATTCGCATGGACGGATCGACGTGACATGGGACCTGCCCACGGATGGAGGACTGCGGTTCGTCTGGGAGGAAACCGGGGTCGGGACCACACATGACACGACCCGGACCGGCTATGGCACGCACCTTCTGATGAACGTGCTGCCCGCCGAATTGAACGGAACGGCGGACCGGCGGTTCGAGAAGGACGTGTTTCGCTACACGCTGACGATCGCCGAGCCGGCTGAGACGTTGAGCAAGCACGCCGTGTAGGAAATTTCGCAAACGGTCGCGCAGACGCAATTTTCTGTCATTTTCCAGGTTGACGTCCCCCAAGGCCCCGCCTAGTGTCTCGGCACTTCGGATGGAGGAAGCCCCGGATGGTTCGGATCGTAGTCCTTGTAGGAACATGGCGCATGGGCCGGTAACGGAAACCCCAGACGGTACCCCATGCGCCCCCGAAAACCGGGGGCTTTTTTATGCGCGGAATACAAAGGAAGCAGGCGCGATGAGCAAGACGCAGATGACTGGAGCGAAGATGGTGGTCGAGGCCCTGAAGGATCAGGGCGTCGAAGTCGTATTCGGGTATCCCGGCGGCGCCGTGCTGCCGATCTACGACGAGATCTTCCAGCAGAACCAGATCAAGCACGTCCTTGTCCGTCACGAACAGGGCGCGGTTCACATGGCCGAGGGCTATGCCCGCTCGACCGGCAAACCGGGCGTCTGCCTGGTGACCTCGGGTCCCGGCGCGACGAACGCGGTGACGGGCATGACCGACGCGCTGATGGATTCGATCCCGATCGTTGTCCTGACCGGTCAGGTGCCAACCTTCATGATCGGCAACGACGCCTTCCAGGAGGCCGACACCGTGGGCATCACGCGCCCCTGCACCAAGCACAACTGGCTGGTCAAGGAGACCGACCGGCTGGCCGAGACCATCCACCAGGCGTTTCACGTCGCCACATCGGGCCGCCCCGGGCCGGTGCTGATCGACATCCCCAAGGACGTGCAGTTCGCGAACGGGGCCTATGTCGGGCCGAAACAGGCCAAGCCGTCGCGCTACAAGCCCCAGGTCAAGGGCGACATCGACACCATCACCGAGGTCGTGAAGGCCATCGAGACGGCCAAGCGCCCGATCTTCTATACCGGCGGCGGGGTCATCAACTCCGGCCCGGCGGCGTCGCAATTGCTGCGCGAGCTGGTCGACGCGACCGGCTTTCCGATCACGTCCACGCTGATGGGCCTGGGCGCCTACCCCGCGTCCGGCAAGCACTGGCTGGGAATGCTGGGGATGCACGGTCTCTACGAGGCGAACCTGGCGATGCATGGCTGCGACCTGATGATCAATATCGGGGCGCGGTTCGACGACCGGATCACGGGGCGTGTGCAAGATTTCTCGCCACGGTCGAAGAAGGCCCATGTCGATATCGACCCCTCGTCGATCAACAAGGTGATCCACGTGGACTGGCCGATCATCGGTGATGTCGGTCACGTGCTTGAGGACATGCTGAAGATCTGGAAAGCGCGCGGGCGCAAGACCAATTCCGAGGCGGTCGCCAGGTGGTGGGACCAGATCGAGGAATGGAAGAAGGTCGACTGCCTGAAGTTCAAGCAGGGCACGAAGACGATCAAGCCGCAGCACGCGCTGACGCGGCTGGAGGCGCTGACCAGGGATCATCCCGACCGCTATATCTGCACCGAAGTCGGCCAGCATCAGATGTGGGCCGCGCAATACATGGGCTTCGACGCGCCGAACCGCTGGATGACCTCCGGCGGCCTGGGCACGATGGGCTACGGTTTCCCGGCCTCGATCGGCGTGCAGATGGCGCATCCCGATGCGCTGGTCATCAACGTCGCGGGCGAGGCGTCGTGGCTGATGAACATGCAGGAGTTGGGCACGGCGGTGCAGTTCCGCCTGCCCGTGAAGCAATTCATCCTGAACAACGAGCGCCTGGGCATGGTGCGCCAGTGGCAGGAGTTGCTGCATGGCGAGCGGTATTCGCATTCCTGGTCCGAGGCGCTGCCCGATTTCGTGAAGCTGGCCGAAGCCTTCGGCGCCAAGGGCATCCACTGCGACGACCCCAAGGACCTGGACGACGCGATCATGGAGATGATCAATCACGATGGTCCGGTGGTCTTCGACTGTCTGGTCGAGAAACACGAGAACTGCTTCCCGATGATCCCTTCCGGCAAGCCCCACAACGAGATGCTGCTGGGCGAGACCGCGGACACCAGGAACGCGATCAAGGAAGGCGGGGCGGTGCTGGTCTAGCACTGTGTATTGGCATATATTGCCAATAGAGGGAGAAAGCCGATGCCTACCAGAAACGTCGTCCTGACGGATCACCAAAGCGCCCTGATTGACCGGCTGGTCGCCGAGGGCCGGTACCAGAACGCCTCCGAAGCGGTGCGCGCGGGGTTGCGCCTGATGGAGCACGAGGAAACCCGGCTGGAAGACCTTCGCGCCCGTCTTGACGCGGCGCGGCGCGATGCCGATGGCGGTGTCATGGCCGAGGGGACCGCGGAAAATGCCGTAAGGCGGGCAGCTGATCGCATTCGGCGTCAGCGGAGAGAGGCCGGTTGACCAAAGTCACCCTGACGCAGAGAGCCGAGGCACGATTGGATGACATATTGATCTGGACAGAAGAAACGTTCGGGCCGGCCCAGACCGACCGCTACGCGTCCGTCGTGCTTGACCGCATCGCACGCCTTGGCGACGGCACGGCCCAATGCCGCAGCTGTGATCTACTGACGGGACATGCCGAGGATGCCGATCTGGAAGTGACACGGGCCGGCGAGCACCTGATCGTGTTCAAACGCTTGCCGGACGAAATCCCCATTCTCGATTTCCTGCATGGCCGCAGAGACCTGCCCCAACACCTGCCACGACTAAGCGATCTGAAAGAGACCTGATATGTCCCCCCTGAAAATCAAAAAAGGCACCTCCAGCCACTCCGCCTATGACTTGCGCGATCCCCATGCCGAAGGCGTGGAGCGCCATACGCTGTCGGTGATCGTCGACAACGAGGCGGGCGTGCTGGCGCGGGTGATCGGGCTGTTCTCGGGGCGCGGTTACAACATCGAGAGCCTGACGGTCGCCGAGACGGATCACACGGGTCATGTCAGCCGGATCACCATCGTCACCACGGGCACGCCCAGCGTGATCGAGCAGATCAAGGCGCAGCTTGGCCGTATCGTGCCGGTGCACGACGTTCACGACCTGACGGTCGAGGGCCACGCGGTCGAGCGCGAACTGGGCCTGTTCAAGGTGGCGGGCACGGGCGAAAAGCGGGTCGAGGCGCTGCGCCTGGCCGACATCTTCCGCGCCAACGTTGTCGATTCGACGCTGGAGAGCTTTGTCTTCGAGATCACCGGCTCGCCAGAGAAGATCGACGCCTTCGCCGACCTGATGCGGCCCCTGGGCCTTCAGGAACTGGCGCGGACGGGTGTCGCGGCGCTGGCACGGGGTGAGAAGGCCAACTAGCCCTCCTGCCCTTCGAGATCGGCGATCAGCGCCTTCATCTCCTCGATCTCGCGGCGTTGGGCTTCGATGATCTCGTTGGCCAGTTCGCGCACGCGCGGGTCCGAGATGTTCGCCCGCTCGCTGGTCAGGATGGCGATCGAATGGTGCGGGATCATGGCCTTCATCCAGGAGACATCGTCCACGGTCGCCTGGCTGCGAACCAGCCAGACGGCGGCGGCGAAAACCACGGCGGACCCCGCGACGATGCCGATCTTTGGGCCGGTGCCCTGGTACATGCACCACATCCAGCCCAGCATCACGACGGCCATCAACGCGGCCATGTAAAGCAGCATGTAGGGGCGCGTTTCGCTGAAGAAGACGTGGTCCAGCGCCCAGGAATTCGCGTAGGTCAGGATGAACATGGCGACCACCGACGTGGCGATCATGGCGAAGAATCGTGCGTAACTGGACATGCGGGCCCCCTCTTTCTCGTCTGGTGAGAAAACATGCGGGCGGCCGAATGGTTCCGAAACGGAGAAGGGCCGCCCCGGCGGGACGGCCCCTTCCTGCGATCCGGCGTCGGATCAGAGGTTCTTGCCCAGAACCTCGATGGCGTCGAGGCTGTAGAGCTCGCTGAACGAGATCCGGTTGTCGTTGTTGGTGTCGAAGCGGTTGAAATCGACGACCGACAGGTTCGGATACTGCGCCGCCAATTCGCCGTAGGAGGCAAAGCCCGAGCCGTCCGTGTCGACGCTGTCGAGCGAGACCAGGATCGACGAGCCTTCTTCGTAGCGCGAGACGACCGATTGCGCGGTGCTGCTGTAGATCTCGACGGCGCTGACGCGGTTGTCGTCGTTGGCGTCGATGTCGTCGAAATCGCTGGCGCGGAAGCCCGGATAGGCGGCGGCCAGTTCGGCGCGCGAGGCGAAGCCGTCACCGTTGGTGTCGAGGGTGCGGATGTCCTGCACGCCAGCGGACGCGACATGCTTGTTCAGAATCGCTTCGGCGCCCGGTGCGCTGATTTCAGAGGCGCTGACGCGGTTGTCGCGGTTGCGGTCCAGATCGCGGAAGTCGGAAGCGGTGAGCGTCGGATAGACGGCTGCGATTTCGGCCTTGGACGCGAAGCGGTCGCCGTTCTGGTCGACGGCGCCGATGCCGGCGGCGGATGCGACCGTGGCGGTCAGGGCGGTGGTGGCGATGGCCAGTGCGAGGGTTTTCATTATCAGTCTCCAGTATGATGTGTTTGTTTTGGTCTTAGGGAGTGGCGGCGTCTGTCGCCGTCCGTGATCAAGCATTTGGGGACGAATTCGATCGGCAAAACACCGGTTCCTGCACAGACGTTTGTGCAGAATTGCGAGAATAAGTTGTTATATTTCAGATAGGTAACGCCCGTGAGAGATTGCGTGACATCTGGGCGGGCGGTGTGAAACAAAGCGCTGGGACCGCCGGCGCACCGGCGGCCCCGCCCCGGGATCCCTTGGGCGATCCCGGAAGATGGACGGCGTCACTTGCCTTCGAGGCACTGCGCCGTCGGCGCCAGAAGCTCAAGCGCGCTGATGCGATTGTCGCTGTTCAGGTCGATGGTGTTGAAGTCGGATGCGGTCGCCTTGGGATAGCCGACCTTCAACTCGTCCATGGTCAGGAACTTGTCGCCATCGCCGTCCATCGATGCCAGATCGCGGAATGTCGATGGCACGCATTGCGCGATCGCGATCTGGGTCTTCTCGTCGTAGTATTCGCCGTAGCTCAGACGGCCGTCGTTGTTCTGGTCCGCCGACTGGAAGTTGACCTGGGTCATCGTCGGATAGGCGCGCGACATCTCTTCCCATGTGATGAAGTTGTCGCCGTCGGTATCGACGGTTCTGATGGCCTGGCTGTCGGCCGGCAAGGCCGCATGTTGCGACAGTCGGACTTGCGCGTTGCTGGCCGACACCTCCTCGGAACTCAGCCGCATGTCGCCGTTGGAGTCCATCGCCTTGAAGTCGACCATGTCCATCCGCGGAACCGCGTTCTTGACCTCTGCATAAGTGGCAAAACCGTCGCCCGAGATGTCGAGGTCCTGAAGGGTCATGGCCGCGTGAGCGGCCGTCGTGGCGGCGAAAATCGTCGCAGTCGTCAGCAGCAAATGTCTCATCTTTCCATTTCCTTCGATTAAAGCGCCTCAAATGACGCTGTGTTTCCATAGTGAAAACAAATCGCCGGGCGACGCCTTGATGCATATCAATTACGGAATGTTTTTCCGATTGATGCAGATCAAGAGGAGAGGATGCAGAAAGGCCGCCGTCCCGGGGGACAGCGGCCTTGCGCTTCGCGGCCGGGAGGGGAGTGGGGGACTAGTTGCCGCGAAGGGAAAACTGCGAGAGGGTGTCGGCGTTGCCGAGTTCCTCGAAACTGACGCGCCCGTCGCCATCTGCGTCGACGTAGGAGACGGAGAGCGGCGCAAGAAGGACAGGCCAAGCACGGGGTGCGGGCAGGGCGACTGGGCTGCGACCGGGGTGCGGCCGGGGCGGCTGCGTGGCGCGCCACGACAGCCTGCGCGCGCGGTGCGGCGAACTCGTTGGCGGACAGCCTGCGGTCGCCGTTCGCGTCGATGGCGGCAAAGTCGGATCGTGTCGCGCCGGGCGCGGTCTGCACCAGTTCGCTGTATGTCACGAAACGGTCGCCATTCAGGTCATAGGCGCGGATGTCGGTCCCGGCGCGCGCCGTCGTGGCCACAACAAGGATGAGGGCGGCAAGAACGGCGGCGGTGCGGGCGGCGGGCATGGTGGTCATCCTCTCGTCTTCCCCTGTTGGGGGTGAGGGGCAAATGGGTGGACGATGCGCGATGCGGAAGGCTGGAAAGCGCACAGTGAACTGTGCAGTTTTGTTTTTCTCATGTGTTTTTAATGCGTTCACGGAAAAGTGGGCTGCGAGGAGCCCGCGTGATCGCTGAGTATCGCGACAAAAAAAAAAAAAGACCGCCGGGAGATCCCGGCGGCCAGGCACTGGTCAACTGATAATCCGGTTACGAACCGCTGCGGGCCAGAATGTTCTGCGCTTCGGTCGAGTACAGCTCGGTGCTGCTGATCCGGTTGTCGTCGTTCTCGTCGATCTCTTCGAAGTTCAACTGGCTGAGACCCGGATAGGCCGCGACCATTTCGTTGAAGTCGGCGAAGTCGTCGCCGTTCGAGTCGATTTCGGCGATGTCCATGACGGTGGCATCCGACGCGGCGCGCGCCATGATGTCCTGCGCCTCGGTGTTGTAGTACTCGTCATAGGTGACGCGGTTGTCGTCGTTGTTGTCGATCTCTTCGTAGTCGAGTTCGCTCAGACCCGGGAAGAAGGCCTTGATCTCGTCGTACTCCATGTAGCCGTTCATGTCGGCGTCGACACGGGCGTAGACACGCTCTTCCAGCGGAACCATCTCATAGCGCGCCAGGATGTCCTGGGCTTCGGTCTCAAGGATTTCCTGCGGCCCGATCCGGTTGTCGTCGTTGGTGTCGATGTCGCTGAAGAACACAACGTCGAATTCCGGGAAGGCGGCCTTGACTTCGGCAACGTCGGCGAACCCGTCACCGTCCATGTCGACGGCGTCGATGTCGGTTGCGGCCAGCGCGGCGCCGGCGGCAAGCGTGGCGATGGCTGTGGTCGTCGTCAGAAGGCGTTTCATGTTCGAACTCCTTTATCGTTCATTGCTCTGGGTGGCGGCGGACCCGCCTGCCCTTCGCGGTATCAATGCAAAAGTCCGGGGTTCGTTCCGTGCTATTTCGTCGTGACGATCACATTGTTGTGTGCGGGAGCGCACGGAACCTTTTCGCGTGTCGGAGTGCGATCTGGGCACGCTCGTTCGGACGGCGCGAAAAGAAAGTGGGCCCCCGAAGGGGCCCAGTTTCGCTTGTCAGGCTCACTCTTTTGTACCGCCCGGTTTCTGCCTGCGGCCTGACCCGCGTCCAGGGCGAGCGCACCCGCCCCACGTCGAAAGGCAGCGCCTTCCAACGGACCGAAGAGAGGGTTCGATGGGAACCCGGGGGAACTCCGGTCCAAGTCTGAGTGGGGAGGCGTCGCCGCCTCGCCCTTTCCGTCACCAAGGCTTTTCGAAAAGCCTTGGTAAATTCCTTCGAAGGAATGTGCCCCCGGATCGGGAGCAACAGCCCTCAGCTACACCCCGACGTCGCGCCGCAGGTGTTGCACTTCATGCAGGTCCCGTTCCGGACCAGCGTGTAGTTGCCGCAATCGCCGCAGGGGTCGCCCTCGTAGCCCTGCATCTTGGCCTTCTGGCGCGCGTCCATCTGGACGGTGCCGGTGGACAGCGCCGTCTCGGACGCCGCCGATCCGATCTCGGGCACCAGCGTCTGCAAGGCCGCCGATGGATCGCCCGCGGTCGATAGTGCCGTGGCCCCCGCGCCGCCCTGAACCACGAACAGGTCCTGCGGTACCCGGCCGCGGGTGTAGCCCGCCGAGGCGACTTTCTTGATGACCTCGAAGGCGCTTTGCCCGCCGCTTTCCGGTACTTCCGCGAAGTTGCGCTTGCCCTCGTCCTCGCCCCGGCCCATCTCGTCGAAGGTCATGCCGTCGGGCTTGACGTGCGCCAGGTCGGTGCGGTCGAGGTAGCTGACCGCCAGTTCCCGGAAGATGTAGTCCAGGATCGAGGTCGCGTTCTTGATCGTCTCGTTGCCCTGCACCATGCCCGCCGGTTCGAAACGCGTGAAGGTGAAGGCGTCCACGAACTCCTCCAGCGGCACGCCGTATTGCAGGCCGACCGAGACCGCGATGGCGAAGTTGTTCATCATCGCCCGGAAGCCGGCGCCTTCCTTGTGCATGTCGATAAAGATCTCGCCCAGGGATCCGTCCTGGTATTCGCCGGTGCGCAGATAGACCTTGTGGCCCCCGACGATCGCCTTCTGGGTATAGCCCCGGCGGCGCTCCGGCATCTTCTCGCGATGACGTGCGGCGACTTCCTTGATGATCACCTTCTCGACGATCTTCTCGGCCAGAACCGTGGCCTTTTCCTGCGGTGACCCGCTGGCCAGCACCTCTTCGGCCTCCTCGTCGTCCTCGACCAGCGCGGAGGCCAGCGGCTGCGACAGCTTGGAGCCGTCGCGGTAAAGCGCGTTGGCCTTGATCCCCAGCGACCAAGACAGCTCATAGGCCGACTTGCAATCCTCGATGGTCGCGTCGTTCGGCATGTTGATCGTCTTCGAGATCGCGCCCGAGATGAAGGATTGTGCGGCGGCCATCATGGTGATGTGGCTCTCCACGCTCAGGAACCGCTTGCCCTTCTTGCCGCAAGGGTTGGCGCAATCGAAGACGTGGTAGTGATCAGGCGACAGATGCGGCGCGCCTTCCAGCGTCATGGTTCCGCAGACATGATCGTTTGCGGCCTCGATGTCCTTCCGGCTGAAGCCCAGGTGGCGCAGCAGGTCGAAGGACGGATCGTTCAGCCTGGCCGCCGGAATGCCCAGCGTCTCCTTGCAGAACGCCTCGCCCAGCGTCCACTGGTTGAAGACGAAGCGGATGTCGAACGCGCTGGGAAGCGCGGCTTCGATCTTGTCCAGTTCCGCCTGGCCGAAGCCGTGGCCGATCAGCGAGGTGTGGTTGATGCCCGGCGCGTTGCCGATGGTGCCATGACCGACGGCGTAGGAGACGATCTCTTCGATCTGGGAGGAGGAATACCCGAGAGTCTCCAGCGCCGCCGGGACAGAGCGGTTTATGATCTTGAAGTAACCGCCCCCTGCCAACTTCTTGAACTTCACCAGTGCGAAGTCCGGTTCGATGCCTGTCGTGTCGCAATCCATCACCAGCCCGATGGTGCCGGTGGGTGCGATCACGGTGGCTTGCGCATTGCGATAGCCGTGCCTTTCGCCAAGGCTCAGCGCCTCGTCCCAGGCCTCGGCGGCCAGGTGCACCAGACGCTGATCCGGGCAATTGGCGCGATCGAGCGCGACCGGATTGACGTTCATCGCCTCGTAGCCGTCGGTTTCGCCATGGGCGGCGCGGCGGTGGTTGCGGATGACGCGCAGCATGTGATCGGCGTTGCGCTTGTAGCCCGGGAACGGCCCCAACTCGCCCGCGATCTCGGCGCTGGTGGCATAGGCCACACCGGTCATGATCGCGGTCAAAGCACCGGCCAGCGCCCGGCCCTCGTCGCTGTCATAGCCGAGCCCCATGTTCATCAGAAGGCCGCCGATATTGGCGTAACCCAGACCAAGGGTGCGGAAGTCGTAGCTGAGTTGCGCGATCTCCTTCGACGGGAACTGCGCCATCAGCACGCTGATTTCCAGCGTCA
>ERZ869936.959-NODE-959-length-23108-cov-13.305080_pt1 | contig 23108 bp, 33 predicted proteins | sample MGYA00520876_ERZ869936 | MGnify/ENA primary metagenome ERZ869936 (study PRJEB32218, sample SAMN09650985) | biofilter metagenome | isolation source: enrty point of leading RO module | place: Saudi Arabia: Thuwal, RO plant located on Red Sea | collected 2016-02-17 ...
TTAACCCATGATTTAAGTTTCATAAAATCCTCAAACCAATCTTTCATCATATCTATCATTTACTTAACCCCTTCTGTTTCTCGTATGTTCTTAGTGTTGCCATGCCTAACAGCGACATGACCAATGGCATTAAAACACCCATGTCAAGACTTGGCAAGGGCATTGTTTCTATTTTAAAAACTGCAAGAAAAAAAACTATAAATTGCTTTAATACAAATTCCCAAAAAATCGCTAAAGCACAACTGAAACCTATGAGAGGTCTCCAAATTCGCTGTAATAAACCTCCCAATCCTGTTGCTGTTGATTTTGCATCAGCTAAATTTATATCTGTTTGTGCTTTGTTAAGTGCAATGTCTAATTCTTTTAATTTTATTTTTGCTTGTGCTTTTTCTTCTTCTGATGTGTGTAGTTCATCTACAATCTTTCCAACACTATCTACTAATCCACCACCTAATAATTTATTCAACATTACACATCTCTCATTCTAGCTGATAGTTCAGTTATTCTATTTACTAAACCTCTGACATCTGACTTACCCATTTTGCTGTCTAAAAGTTCTTCTGAAGCTAATACATAATCTTTATCTATTAAAGCCTGTCTGCATTTTTTGAAACCCATCATTCTAGGTAAACCAATCCAAAAACAAAGATGTACGCAAACTTCAAATGCTTCTGGCTCTATAGTTGCAGGATCAATAAATTTTTTTGTATCTTCTATTGCATTGGATAAGTCTTTATCAAAGATTGCTAATACTTCTTCATTGTTCAATGGTTTATCTCTATTTAGTAAATCTTGTTCATTATCTCTAATCATATGACCGACTCCTATTGTCCAGAGATCTGAACTGCATTTGTACTTCTCATATCTGACACCTTCCCATCTGGTGATATCTTTTGCCAATCTTTCTCTATTCATTAGTTGCTATACCTCTCTATCAATCTTGATAAATACCATTGTGCTTTTTTTAGATCTTCTAGCTTTCCTTTTGATTTGTAGCGAACCACATACTTCAAAACATTTGCTTCATGGTGTCCAAGATTAAACTCCTCTATTACATCAATAAGCTGTATCTTAGTTCCTACATAATATGCAGGATTTATCTTATCTTCGTAATCACTCATATATAGATATTTTTATCCCATGATCCACTTGTGTTCAAGACCATAGGAACTATTTGTGGAATACCCTCTGTGATAATACCACAAGAAAGTATCGGTTTTGCTAGGTTTACTTTCATATATGCCATAGCCAAAGACTTCTTATCTACAAGACAACCAACTGACATTCCCCAATTTAGGTGAAAATCATTACCTACATATTTTACCTCTGAAACAGTATGGAAATGACCTTGACAACAACTCATGCTAGTTTCTCTAACTGCTTTTGCAATATCCCTACAAAACTGATGTGCAAACATTACCCTGCCTTTTGTGGTTTCAATAATGTGTTTTTCTTGCCATCTCCACCCACTACCTACATCTAATATTTCATTATAATCTCTAAGAAAGAACCTTGACATACCTTTTGCCATAGCCCTGCGTAAAACCATAGATCCATGATTACTTTCTAATAAAACCATTTCTGGAAATATCTTTTCTAACTGACCACATAATGATCTACCAATTTCAAGTTCATCCACAGGTGCAGGAAGATCGGGGTTTATAATGTGACTGACATTGATACTATGCCAATCCATTTCATCTCCAATCATAACAATCTTAGTTGGCTTGTATTTATTTTTTAGCTTTATTAGAAAAGCAAATACTTCTGGGAAATGGTAAGGAAAGTGTAAATCACTTATAACAAGTATTCTATCATGTTTCTTCATAATCTTTTGCATCTACGCATAACATCATGTATTTGCGAATATTATTTTTATCAAGGATAGACTTTATGTAATTGCCTTCAATTATGCAATCTTTAACATCAACATATCTTTCATTGATTGAAACACATACACTATTCATACATAGATAACCTAACAGGAATATTGTTCCTGCGTTCACAAGAGAATATCTCTAAGAAGTATTACTAGATTTGAAAAGACTAAGACACCAACAGTCCAGAGAACTTTAGAATTTTGATTTATCTTTTGTTCAAGATGCACCAAGTGATTGTTTTTGATAATATCAATATCTTTCTTTATCAAAGATACTTCTTTATCTAACTTATTTATTTTCTCTGCTTGTGTTGCCATGTTCGACTCCTTTTGCATCTAACTTTATTTGTGCTTGTTTGTCAAATGCTTCGATTACTTCCATATCTTTTTTGTATTTTTCTTCATACTCTGCTTTTGCTTTTTGCATCAATACAACATCATCAATAGTCATGCTTGTAATTTTAGAATTTAATTTTTGATTTTTTTCTGCCCAATTATCTAATCTTTCAAGATACAGCTTCTCTCTGATCTTTGCTTCTTTGACTTCTTCTCTTGCTTCTCTAAGTTCTTGTTTTGCTTTTTTAAGCTGTTGTTTTAGTTCTTCTGGTGTAGCCATTATTTAACACCTGCTAATGGATTGGCTAAGATTTTTTGTATCTTATCATCTAGTTCTTGCTCTATGACCTTCAGATCTTGTGATAATTCTCTTTCTGTATCTTTTACCCTGTCCTCAACATCATTGACTACCTTATCTATGGCTCTGATGTCTTGTTTTAGATCTTTCAAATCATCATTGATATTCTTTGATAAATTACTAGCCACATCATTGACAAGGCTTACTTCTTCTAAAACTGTTGATATTTCTGATCTTAACACTTCTATTTGTGTGTCATAATGTGATAGATCTGGTGCAGTATATGTTTGAATTTTTTCTTTCATATCTAAATAGTCTTTGTAAAACTCAAAACCTGCCCATAATCCACCACCTAAAGTAGAAAGAGCAACAAGAATACCTACTATCTTACCACCTCTAAATGTTAAACCTGCAAAAGTTATCTCTGCCATTGTAAATCCACTAATTCATTCATTCCTAAATAATCCATATAAAATAAATCTAAGTTAGTATCTTCTATCATGTTTTGATCCAGATACAAATTTACATCTTCATAAAATTGTCTATCTACTAATTCTTTATCTGTATAGCTGTTGAAATCAGTATCAGATAAAACAATCATCAAAGCTAACTGTGTTGTTTGTGACTCTACTGACATCTTATCTTTCTGACTTGCAATAATTTTTTTTGCAATCTTTTGTTTGATTTCTTTTGGCTCTGGTCTTTCAGCTTCTACTTCTTCTGCTTCCTGCTCTGGTTCATCTATACTTTCTTCTACTGTTTCTTCAACAGGTTCTTCTATTGTTTCTTCTATCTGTTCTTCAATCATTTCTTCTGTTTGTTCTTCTACAACTTCTACTTCTATAGTTTCTGTTGTTTCCATATCTATCTCTATCTCTGGTAAATCATCAATGCTTACAACATCAACTGTAATATCTAAATCTTCAATAGGTGCAAAATCTATTTCAAAAGAAATATCTTCTTCAAAGAAATCATCAATAGATATATCAACAGTCATGTCATCTGTATCAATGTCATCAAAAATTATATCATTTACAATATCATCTATAATCTCTGTGATTATTTCTACTGTTTGATATTGAACTGAAAAAAATGGATCAGAGATAATCCCACCATAATAACCAGAAGTATATCCTGCATCTACAGACCAGATATCCATTTGGAAACTTACATCTAAATAATTATTTTGTTCTAATGTTTGATTGTAAGAGTAATCTCTAACACCTACATAATCCATTTCAACTGTATGTTCATGGGTTCTAAAAACTATACCTGCTTCATCAGATAGTCTTACTGTGATTGTAAAATAATCTTTACAGTCACCATTAGTATTTGAACAGCTTGGAACATTCGTATTACTGATATGGCTCTCAATACTTGATCCATATTGATAATCAAAACCTTGTTGTATTTCCTCTACTGATAATCCTTGATTTATAAGACTAATATCATCAGATATAATTCTACCACCATCATTTTCATTGTAGCCACCACGAATACTTGAACTTCCTGTGCAAACTTCTCCATCTTGTAATTGACCAGAATAACTACAAGAATTTGTTGATGCTTTGTTTTCTAATGTCCACTCATCAGCAGGTGGAACTAGATTACCTGTATCTATTTCTTCAGCTTTAGAGGAATACGAGCATACTAAGAGCCAAAAGACCAAAATCCTTAAGATCATCAAAAGTTCCTTCTTTTTTTTCTTCTTTTACAATTTGATCTTTTATATCATCATAGTCTGGTCTTAGATGTGGGTTTGCTTCCCAATAATCCTGTGCCTCTTGTCCAATCAAAGAAACTTTATTTACAGGATCATAGACAGGGCAACTTGTTCCAGAATTTTGCATGGCTATAAACACCCTCTTATCTTGACAAAGTATGCTTACCGAAGCTACACGAAGCCCTTGCTTAAATAAAGTTTGACTAAGTAAAAGCCTTTCACAATTTAAGTCCACGATAGTCATACCACTACTAATACCTAAAATTTGGGTTTGAACAGCACCAGACACTCCAGATCTACATATAAAACTGTTAACAGAATTTATTGATGGTGAATTTGCTGATGGTGGTGTTTTATCAACTGTGACTGTTGAATTAGAAACTGTATTGGTGTTTGAATATGCTTTTGGTAAAAATAAAATAAATGTGATTAGTAAAGCTGATATAAAATAAATGTACCAATCATTTCTCATCTTGCAGTAGTTGGTACTCCTTCTGAAGAAACAAAAGGTGAAGATGCGAAACACATATAAAGGTATGTAGCACCATCTGCATTTAACTGTCCCCCAGAACCTCTGCATTTAAAGCCATTACTTAAAAAATCTGTATCAGCAGTATTGCTTACTGTATCTGTTGAATTAGTTAAATTTGCATATAGTGTTTCATCAACTGGATTAAATGTATTACGGGTTGCATCATGAATTTTCCAATGTTCTGAAGTATCAGTTCTTTTAATCATAACCCAAGCAGGTTTAAATCCTGTATAAATCAATGTTCCGTCTGTGCTACCATTTCCTTTATAAGTACCAAACTTTGAATACCCTTTTACTTCATTAAAACAATAAGCAATATAATTAACACTACTTCCATTAGAACCACCACTATTTCCTACAGTAAATATTGTGCTAGTTGCATTTGTGTCATTCCACATATTTGCATCATCTACTTTTGCACCATTAGATTCTAAACTTATCCAATGAGTACCTGCAGTTATTGATTTAAAATAAGAATACCATTCATTTGAATTTCTACCTTTATTAAGAATTACATCAGGCTCAACACCTAATCCATGTCCATAAGTTGCACCTGCTGAACCTGTACCTACTCTTTTGACCATACTAAATCCTGCTGTGCTATTAGTTTGAACAACTGAAAGATTTGATCCATCAAAATTAGTTTGTCCATGTTCTGTATTTGTATTGACTTGACCACCCATACCAGAATGATTTGAACAATAGTAATAAAGTGTTGGTGCAGATGAAGCTACAGTAATTGTGGTTTTGTAGGCACTATCATCTTTTACAACACCTGTAGTATATTCACTTCCACCACCATGTGTTCCATCTGAAGTTGTACTAAATCGTATTGGGTGACCTTGTGCTGATGAGTCTGACCAATCAAAGACATATGTACCACCTTCTTGTAAGTCTAATGTGACAGCACTTTGTGCGAATGTTGCAGAGTCAGCAGAATTTCTAAATCTATATTTATTACCACTATCACTAACTACCACTACTTTATAAGTTTTTGTTGGTGTTGTCCCACCTGCTAACCAATTCCAACTCACAAAATTCGTAGTATTATTATTTACCTCTGAAACACTACCTACTGTAAACCCATCAGAGTCAAAAGACTCTAGTTGTCCATCTTCTTCTGCTTCTGACGCATTACTATTTGCAAGTAATCTATAGTAAGATAATGATCCTTTTCTCATAGAGTCAAATAAATGACCACCATAAGATGCGTTTCTTGATTTAATCCAAGTCCAATCTGGTTGAAAACCAACACCTGTTATATTATTTGTAGATCCATCTCCTGTATATAAAACAGTATTAAAATGTTCATCTGGTTTATCTATTGTTGTATAAGCCATTATCCAAACTCTGCCAATCTTTTAGTACATAGTGCATAATATCCTGATGGAACAGAATACTCAAAGTTTCCATATAGACCATCATTGTTTCCACTTGATATACTAAATGATGGATTTCCCCAATTGCCTTCATATGTAGCACTATTACTTCCATCTAAAAAACATACAGCAGGAAAATAAAAACCTCTGTCTGTGCTTGATGGATCAGTTATGCTTATTGGATTTGTACCATTTGCAGGATCTGAACTGTTTTGAAATGTTCCATTTATAGAAAAATAAAGTCTATTATTATCTAAATCTAAAGCTACTCCAACAATATCATTGTTATTAATTGCATTACCATAACTGTAAAAAGTTGCACCATATCTCAAACTATTTACACCACCACCACCATAAAGACCATAATCATTTGTAAAATAACCTAATTCTTGATTATGTGCTGTTGGTTGCGTACTTGCTATGCCAACCATATGGTAATCATCATCATAAGCACCAGAGCATTTTATTTCCCAATACCATTTGCCCTGTTGTAATCCAAATGATGCAACATCAAAAGTATATGCAGGTGATGCTTGTGTAGCAAGTTTAACATTACCTTCTGATAATGTAGGATTTGTTTCTGGTGTATCTATTGGAGTGAATGTGCAAAAATTATTAGTACAAGTATCTTCTGTGATATCTGTAGCTGTAAAATTATTTACTGCAAAATGATTATCATTACCTGATGTATCTGCACCTATACCACTAGAATTTTGACTTGTTCCTGTTTGTTTAAATTCTAAAAAGAAACCATTAGTTCCATATGTTCCTGTGTATTGTTTGGGAATCCAAACTCCATTATCGTCAAACTCTCCAAAAGATGTAGGTAATAATTGTGATCCGTCTATTAAATGAACTTCTGTCATATATCCATCATAAAAACTACCTGAAGCATTTCCTGAAGTGCCTCCTTCGCCACCAATAAAATGTCTATATGTTCCATTCATACCTGTGTCATCATTTTGTGAAGGATAGTTTGTTTCTGAAAACGAAGTTTCTTGCACTCCATTAACATACAATTTAATTCTATTTGAATCTGTGCCTTGAGTGGTATCTACTGCAACAACTATATGATACCATGCTGAAGGATCTCTAAATTTTCTATCTGTTCTTATAGCTCGTTGATTATAAAAACTAAATGTAAAATCGTTGTCCTCAAATCTTAGTTGAACCCAAGTTGAATCACTATTACCACCATTAACCATAAAAATATGTTCTTGACCAGTTGTTAGTGCCGACCTTTTTACCCAACCACTATATGTCCAAGTCTTTCTATTTCCTGCACCACTAGGTGTTATTGCTAGTCCAGCACTATCTCCGTCATTAAATCTAAGAGAATTACTTATCTCATATACACCAGATACACTATTAGCACCAAGTATAGCAACCATCTATACTACCTCGTCTGGAAACTCACCTAATGGTCTTGAACTGACTCCTGCATCATTTGTAGTATATGAAAGTAAAGTGATTAATTCTTCAACAGTTGAACAATCATCAATATCTGTTTCCATAGAATTCACTTTTGCTCTTACTTGTGTTCTATAAGTTGTAATATTACTAGGTACAGAATAACTTTCTACATCAGTTGCTTTGATAACATACCAATCTGTTTTCTCTAATAAGCCTTTTGCTTGTGCATTGAATTGATTTTTGTACTTTGTTTTTAATCCATAATTGACAACTTGATCTCCGTTTTCATCAAGTAAAGGATCACCATTTTCATCTACTGCATCTTCATCATCAAGTTGTTTTGCAGTTGCGTTTCCATAAGAAGCTGTGACTTCATCATTTGTATCATCATAAGATATTGTTTGATTTGTATTAGTGTAAAATTCTTCAGACTTCTTTTTTGAATTATCTTCTATGACAGTATAAATGCCAATTGCATTTCTTTCTGCCTCTGTCCATAAAGTAAATATTGATTGTGGATATTGAACATCATCTATTGTAATACCTTTGTTTCCTTTTGGGTATGAAACTATTGATCCGTCTTGTACTAATGCAAACATATTATGATAAAGTTAAATTTAAGTTCCTTCCTACTTCTAAAAATTTTGATCCATTATATCTAAATACAAACAAATCACCTTTACTTGCTGTAGTTGTAAGTGTTGGTGCTGTATCTTCTGTAAACTCATAAACTGCGTTAAAACTCAATGTTCTTGATCCTGTGCCATCTTGAATAACTAACAAACTTACAAATTGTCCTGCAACTGCATTTGATCCTGCACCTAAAGTTCTATTTGCTGTAAGTGTCACTTTTGCTACAGGTGCTGCTTGTGTATCCCATGAAATAGTAGAAGCATCTGTCAATGTTGCCTCTGGAAAGTAAGCTGCATCATTAAATTTTACATTTCCTGTGCCATTGTTGGTAAACTCAATGTCACCATTCGCACCATCAACTATTGTTATGTTTGAAGAATTAGTACCAGAATTTGTATCTAAAATAAGGTTATGAGTACCATTACTTGTAAGTGTTGCATCTGCTGAACCTGTGCCTATAACAATCTCTCCAGAACCTTTAGGCAATATTTTTAAATCTACATTTGTTTCACCACTAGCACCTAAAGAAGGTGCATTACCTGTAGCAGCGTTTGTAATTTCTAATTCATTTACTGCTGATGCTGTTTTTTGAAATATAAGTTGTTCATTCCCATCATCATCTGCAATAAAGTGTGCATCATCAATTTTAATGTTAAAACTATTTGTATCTAAATCTCCACCAAGTTGGGGCGTCGTATCTCCAACAACATCTGTAGCAGCATCTGAAAAATTGATTGTATTTGCAGAGGTATCAACAGTAGCAAATGTAATATCATCTGATCCATCAAAAAATTTAATCTCTAAAGAATTAGATCCAGAATTTGTTGTATCTAGCCACATTGTGCCTGTGGTTGCTGAAGATGGTCTTGATGTTCCAGAGTGCATTGAATTTAATGCACCTAAAATATTGTTTAATTCTGTTCTAAAGGCACTAAATCCCTGGTTATTTAATGTCACGTCGTTTACTTGACTCATGTTTTATTCTTTACCTCATTATGAAGAACTTTTCAACCCATGACCTATTGCAACAAAGTCAAAAGTTCTGTTTATATTACTACCACTTGAATTTTGAAATACAATATCAAATCCACTAATTGACTTATTACTTATAGAAAAAAAATCTCCTGTTGCCATGTTTTGAGCAGCTATGCCAATGCTTGGTATTGCAAAAAATGGATTTGTAAATGCAACTGATTTTGTGCTAGTTCCAGATGCAACATCTTCTCCTGTTTCTGTTCTTTTTTGCATTTTTACATCTATAGAAATACCAGATACAAATGCTCTGGTTTTATTATTTTTGTTTGCCAATCTAAGTCTAAATTTGAAATACCTTCCTTTAAATGAAGTAGATGTATTCATTGGTTGAAATGATGTTGCATTATCCAAAGATGTTGTTGATGTAGCAATCTGTAATTGTGCTGTTGCATTTGTTGGATCATTACCATCAAAAGGCGCAGGTGCATCATCAAATAAACTAACACCTCTACCACTATCAAATAAATCATATGGATCTTCTATTTGGTCTATTGTAATGCTTTTTATAAAAGATGTATCAAAAATTGCTGATAAACTTAGTGTTTGTGCAAGTGTATAAAATCCCTCATCATCAATATTATCATCAGCACCACCCAAATCAAAATTACCTGTAGCATCATCAAAATTACCTGTTAGATCATCAAAGTCATTTTTTGTATCTAAAACAATAGAAACTGTGCCACTACTATCTGTCAATGCCACATCTCCATCAAATGTTCCTGCTGTGATATCTTCTGTAAGTGTTTGTATATCTTTGAAGTTTTCTGTTATCTGTGCAATATTTGAAAATATTACTGTAGCGTTGTTGCTTTCATTACCTAATTTATCTACAGCTTTGATAAGAAAAGCACCACTTCTTGTGTTTGTAGTTATTGATGTTCCAGATGTTCTAGGCACTTGAAGCCAATTTACTGACTTATTCCATTGTGCGTTTGATGTCACATTTTGATATCTTATCTCATAGAATGATATATCTAAATCGGTGTTTGCATCCCAATTCAACTGCATCTGTGAACTACCAAGCATATTAACTGAAAAGTTTTGTACATCATTCGGAGGGGAGGTTGCACCCACAATTTTTCTACTTGCTGTGATAGATGATGATGAGATGCCAAGTGTATTTATGGCTCTGCATCTTACTTCATAAGTAATATCATCAACCACATTCAACAATTCATAATTTAATTCTGTGCCTTGACCAATAATCTTGAAATTTGTTTCTGTGCTTTTTTTTGCCTCAACAACATAATATTGAACAAAATTATCTGGAGATGCACCAATTTCTATGTTTAATCTTGTAATAACAATACCTTCTGAAAATTCTTGTAATTCGTCTGATAATGTTATTGAACTCGGTGCAGACACAGAGAAGGGGTTGGGCAGATTAGTATCTGGTATTGTTGCAGGTGCTGATTGTGTTTCGAATGTGTAAAAGCTATCTTGGTATTCTGTCAAGCCTAAATCAACTGTGTAATCATCATTGATAGCCATGTTCATAATTCTAAATTTTTTGGTACTCATACCTGTCACTTCTTCTGTGACAGATACAATATCTCCAACAATTAAATTAAGTGCTTGATAGTTTGCTTTAAGTGATACTGATAAACTATTTCTTGATCTAAGTAATGCAACTCTGCCCATCTCTTTTGCTTGATGTATGTTTGTTATTGTTGGAAGTTGTAATCTACCTTCTTGAAGTAAGCTGTTATCTTCCGTCAAAAGTGTTGAATGGTTTGTATCATAAACAACTGTATCACTTTGAAAGTTTTTATCTGGGTTAGTAAAATCTATCAACATTCTATTAAATTTATTATTTTTTCTTTCTGATGATACTTTGATGCCACCAATCGTGTTATCTTTGGTAAGTGTTAATTGACTTGTTCCTGTGGTTTCTACAACAAGTTTATATTTTCCTTGAGAATAGCTAAGTAATCCTCTCATTCCTGTCAAAAGTTTTTTTACATTATCTATTACTTTCGCTTTACTATCTAATACTGCATTACATTCAATTAATTTACCTGTTGTAGAACCATGATAGGTGACAGTTGCATCACATACTTGTGAAGCTGTAAAAAATGATGGAATATCAATAGATGATAAAGCTACACCTTTTCCAAAAGTAGAATTTCGTAAATAATCAATCAATATAAACGCAGGGTTGCTTGAAAATTGTCCTGTTGTTTCATTATCACTTCCATCAAATGTAGATATTTTTCTACCTTGAACTTTTGCTTGGATCTTTGGTATTCCTGTATATTTGTCATTATCCCAAGTAATTCTAAAAGCTAAATATGCAACTCCTCTTAATCTATGATTAGATCCCCAATTTGATAAGGTTGTTAGCAAAGAACTTGCAACTTGATCGTCTGCACCAAAAAAAGGTTGCACTTGTATTGTAGTACCAAATCGTGAGTCATTTGAAGTTATTGTTGTGCCATTAGCAATACTTGCAGAGAATGTGACTGCACTATCATCAACTCTTATTTCTGTGATATCATTTATTTCACCTTCACATAAAACTAAAGCACCATATAAATATTGATTATCTGTACCAGATGTTTCTAAAAAAACTCTTGTGCCACCTAATAATCTTGTACCATAAACAACAGGTATGTTAGCATCATTTGATTGTTTATTAACAAGTATTCCTTTTTGTTCTTCTTGATTAAAGTTTGATAAGTCTGGAACATCTGGTATTGGTATCAGCCATGAAATGACTTTTGTAAAAATTTTTTGAACACCTTTGACTATATCATTAAAAAAACCCATTATGATCTACCCCACTTCAAATCATCTAATGTAAGAGCAGCAAACTCAAACCCAACATCTCCTGTAAAAAATCTTTGCTGTGAACCTGTATTTGTTTTTCTACCCTGCACTCTTGAAAAATCTGCAAAATGTGATGAACAATTTAACAGAAGAATAGCCTTATCTGTATCAATACTAAAACTATCAAGAAAACCCTTATCATATGTAAAACTGTCTATTATTGCATCTGAACTATCTAGAAAAGCAATATCAATATTGACATTATCATTACTGACAACATTATTTAGAACAATAGATATAAAAGCATTATCAGCACCAGACAATTCTATTTGAAAGGTGCTTGTATCTACTTCGGCATTTTCTGCTTTTGTAGTAATAGAAAGTAAATGTCCACTAGCTGTATATGTGTTTGAATTAAATGTAATGTCTTTGTAATGGTTTGTAATTCTTTGTGGTGTTGGAAAAAGTATCTCAACCAAAACAATAGGTTTGATATTTTGGTTTTGTAGTTCAGTTGTTATACTACTTGAAAGACCTCTAGGCATTAAAGAGCCTCAATAAAATCTACTTCAAACCTAAATGTATCTAGATCGTCTGTTGAGAACTGTTGTAAATCATTTGTCAGTCTAACAGTAAATTCTACACCATCATAAGTCACAGAAGCATTATCTGATATTGCAGATCTTAGTGGTGGCTCAATAGTAAGTGTTGCTTCATTACTTCCATCTGCTGTCACATCTGAAACCACCATGTAAACTTTTGTATCACCTGCAAACTTGACAAAATCACCTGCCTTTAATGTTCCTGTCATAGCATCAACAGTAATAGTTGTGTCACCTGCTGTATGTGCATTTTTTACTAAAACAGATCCAGATACATTACCTTTTGCATTTTTTAAATCTGGTAAAGATATTTGGAATGTTTCTTTTTGTGTTCTTTGTTTCATAATAAAAGCAAGAACAGGTGCAAAATCTGACCTGCTCATTGGTGGATATGTTGCTGAAAACTTAAATTTTTGACCATCAACTTGTGTGCTAAATATTTTTCCACTATCAGTCATTGATGTTTTTGTTTTTTGTTCAGATGCAAAATTTATTGATCTAAACTCTGGTGATGTAGGATAAGTGCCACTCATTAGATAATTGCCTCTTTACCTTGACTATTCAAAGCATCATTAATTATATTTACAACAGTTGCTCTTCTTCTACTAAGTAATTCATCAAATCCTTCAGTATCATTTGCCATAATAGTAATATTTACATTAGTACCTGCAAGTTGGTTGTTTGGCACGATAGTTCCAGAAGATTGAGGAACAAACATCTCTCTTCCTGCTTCTCCTACCATGTATGGTTGTCCTGCGTTCACTCTACCACCTGCTTGTCTTGGTGGTGCTACTGATCTTATTTGTGCAACTGTTGCTAAACCTCTTGCTAACTCTGCACCTGCCACAAAAGCATTTATCGGTGGTGGGAATGTTGCAAGTGCGTTTGATACTGCTCTGAATGTATTTATGGTTGCTTGTGCAATCTGAAATGCTTGATATGCTCTAAATGCTGTCTTATTAAGACCAGATATTTTTTGCAAAGCATCTCCTGTTGCATCTACTATTTGACTTTGTGCTTGTTTTTCTAATTCAGCTTTTCTCAAACTTGTCAAAGCACTATTTCTTGCATCTGTATTTTGCCTTCTTTTAAGTTCATCATAATATTCTTTTTCTCTTTGTTGTTTTTCTCTTAATCCTTTGAGTCTAATTTGTACTTCAGTTCCATGCCTTCTTGATAATTCATCAACTAAATCTATCTGATCTTTTATTGTTTCATTTGTTGTTGTGATAATATTGTTTACACTTCCAAAAGTTTTATGGTAAGCATCAGCATCAGAATTTGCCATTCTCATAGTTGATGCAACATCTGTTAAAGCTTTATGTAGATGTGCATATTCAGTATTTGTAGTTCCTAAACCAAGTGAACTTTGTATTTCTCTTTCACCTGTTATTTCAAGTAATCTATTTATTTCTTCTAATTCTAATGAAAATGCAGATATTTCACCTGCGTCAAGTGCTTGTGCTAAACTTTTATCATCTCTAAGTTGTGCAGATGACTCTATTAATTGATTTATTTGATCTACAAGAAAAGAAACTCCTGCAAAAGCTACAGCACCTTTTTTACCAAATAATAAAGCACCAATAATACCTGTTGTTTGAACAAATGCAGGTAAACTGTTAAATCCATTTATTGTACTTCCCAAAGCATTAGAAATTACTCTGACAGTTGGTGCAACTGCTCTGATAGTTTCACCTGTTTTTGTAATCGCACCTGCAAAATTACTACCTATCGCTGTTGCTATATCTTCTATTTTTTGTTCATTATCTTCTAAAAACTTATTTAAATCACCAAATTCATCTTTTAATTCATCAAAAAATCCCTCTGCTACATCTTTTTGAAAATTAAAGAACTTATCACCTAACATTGATATAGTTCCTTCAAGTGTTGTGGCTAAATCATTAGTTGCACCTGCAAATCTGCCATTACCAGAAAACAATTCTTCAAATCTTTTAACTGTTTCTTCTGCTGTGACTTTTGCACCTGCTTCAAATCCTAATAAGGCTCTAACACCTCGTTCTCTAAAAAGATCTGCCGCACCTATACCACCTGCAAATGCTCTTTGGATTTGTGAAGATGTTGTTTCAAAATCAAGTCCTGTGACAGCGGCAACATTACCTGTTATTTCAAGAACCCTGTTCAGATCATCTGCGTCTTTTGCAACAACAGCTAAGTTTCCAGATGCTCTTGATATTTCTTCAAGTGAAAATGGTACTGTTCCTGCAAATTTTGCAAGATTATCAAATGCTTTTGATCCTTCTTCAGCAGAACCAAATAAAAATTTAAATCTAATATTAAGGCTCTCTACTTCCTTACCAACATCAACAAAACCTTTTATTACTGCACCTGCACCTAAACCCACTAATGCACCACGCAAACTAAATACTGCGTTCTTTACATTTCCTAATCTTTTTTGGACACCAGATAATGCTTGTTTAGATTTATCTCTTGCAAGAATATCAATTAATAATTTTTCTGCCATTATCTTCTTTTACCTTGCATCTTCTGTTTATTCAATGCTTTTTGTTCTTCTTCTGCTTTTAGATTGTAATAGGCAATCCACATATTAAATTCTTCTACAGGCATCTGTAGTATTTCACCAATAGTTTTGTGTAATTTTTCTGCTAAATAAAAATAAAATCTAAAATTTTGATCGGTATTTAGTTTTTTTTTAAGGTTGAAGGATTGGAATTTGTGCCAAGAATATCTGTTGCAACTCTACTTATAATGTCTGGATCAACAAATCTTTTCATTTTGATCTTTGCTTCAAGATCAAACATTTTATCACCATCTTTTGTCAATGCTTTTTTGACAATGACATCAATGAGAACTGTTAGACTATTATCTGATGATCCTTTAAATATCTCATCTTTCTCAATGAGAGTAAAAGGCTTCACATAAATAGCATCTTCACCTACTAAGTTCCATTCTGGAACTTCAATAATTCTTGTTTCTTGGTGCTTGAAATGTGTTATAGCACCTTCAAGAAAATCTTTTTTAGCCATATAATACTAGATATTATACAGATAAGTGAGATATGCCACCAGAAATTTGAAAGTTAAAAGTTCTGGAAATAATGCCATCAAGAGTCACAGCTATAGATGCACCTGTCACAATACCTGTGCCAGAATAGTATTTATCACCACTATCTGCACCCTCTGGATATAATTCCAAAGTTGCTGATGTGCCTACATCTAATGCTTCTTGACCACTATCTGTTTCATCAAAATGACATTCAACAGTAGCAGTAGCATCTCCCCTTAAAACTTTGTAAGACTTTTTTGAGTCAGTTAATGCAGTATCTTCAACAGTATCTTGGGTTTCATCAATAGAAAAACCTATTACTTCTCCAACTGTTGTTCCACCAACTTTAACTAATCCACTTGTTCCGACATGGGTTGCCATTCTTCATTCTCCTTTGTTTGATCCTCTACCTTTTTTTTCTTCTTGGTAGATTTTTTTTCTTCATTAAGTGTATAACCTAATGAAAGAAACTTGTCTAGTTCGCTATCCCAAATTTCTTTAGAATATCCATCTTTCCATAAAGTAATTCTTTTTGCCATTAAGCTGTACCTCTAGTAAAACTATATAAGACTCTTACCACAATTCTCACTCCACCCAAAGGATAAAGTGTTCCCTCATCAGAAGAAACTTCTACAATTTTTGTTTCTAATGCGTTCCCACCACGAGTCCTATCAGCATCTAAGGTTTCTTCAATTACTTCTATTAATTGATTTCTTTTTGTATCTATATTTGTATCTGTGCCTTTTGCAAAAGCAACTATTACAAAATCTACTGTGCCACTTCTAGTTCCTGCTGATGTGTCACCTAGACTTAAATCTTCTCTTGTTTCATCTCCTGTAGAAATAAACATAGCAGGGAACTGTGCGTTGGATAGTTCCTCTGGATCAAATGGCTCTCTTGTAAGTTTTTTAAATTCAATAGGTGAAGATATAGCATCTAATACTGTTATGATATTACCTGCAATATTTTCTCTTTTACTCATGGTATGATCTTACTAATTTTTTCTTTGAATACATTTATAATTTGCTTTTCTTCTTTAGAATTTATACCAAAAAATCTTCTAACTACTTTGCCTTTACCTGCACCTGCTTGATCGTGGAAAAATGCTTTTTTATTAGCAAACATATTTCTAAAGAATAAAGTGCCTTTACTTGGTGATATTTTGCTTGTCAAAGCACTAAACATTTGTCCTGTGTCTGTAAGATCTACAACACCAGACTCTTTAACCTTTGCTCTTTTATAACCTGCTGAATATGGCTTAAATTTTGATCCATTCAAAGATACACCTTTTCTTTGGGTTCTATCTCTTATGTTTCTAATCTGTAAAGCTGATACATTAGCTAATGTTTGTTTGATAGCATTAGGAAATTTTTTTTGTATTTGTTCTAAGGATTTACTTAATTGAATTGTATTTGTTTTTATGGTGACTGAAGCAACCATTATCTACATACGCATTCGCCATTACAAAATTCACACATTTTCTACCTCTGCAATCTTAACATATGAATTGGCTCTTTCTCACTAGCTTGGATTGTACCACTACTGTCCTCATCATATTCCACACCATCTCGTAATACAGCTTGAAACTCCTCTGAATACTTCTGTCTATAAAAATCCATTTTGTTTTGAAAAGTATCTTTACCATCTCCACCATCTGGATCTTTGAACTTAGATAGTATTGGGTAAATATACTCTGCTAATGTTTTGTAGACCACGCATCTTTTCCATTGTGCGTCTGTTAATTTATTGCTTTCTAATTCTAATGTTGTGACTTTTGTAATATCTTTGTATCTGACTGTGTGTCTGTATCTCTCCCACCATTCTTCTCTGATCTGTCTAATGACATCATCTTCTCCGAACTGTAGTTGAGTATCAAAATCTGTGATACCAAACTCTGCAATATCTGGTTGGTACTTTTGAACCTCTGCTAAATTGACACCAAACTCACTTGTTGCCATTATTTTTTACCTTTTTTTTTGGTTTTTTTTTCTTCCTTTGGTTTTTCTTTGTAGGGTTGCCACCCTTTAAGAGTCCAAAGATTTTCATTATTTTCATAATCATGTTTGTTTCTCTCAATGATTTTACCATCTTTGTTTGTAAGTTTTATTTTTGACATAATTATCTATAGCATATGGGTGGAAAAAACCCACCCATAAATTTATCAATATTAGTTAATGACAGACTCGTTAAGCATTTCAATGCCATATGAGTCATGCAACTCGCCTACTCCGTAAACTGCCGATGCCACAATTTCGTCACTTCGTAAACTAGCATCACGTTGAGTTTCAATTTTTAGGTCTTGCATCATAGCTAAACCTAAAGCGTCTTGTGCGAATACTGCACCTTTACAGTTATCAGTATCTGTTGTTCCATCAACATTTGATGACTCAAATATTCTTACACCTGCGATCTCACCAATAAAGCCTGTTCTCATAGCTTCATTCTGTAAGTCACCTGCGTTTGGATTTACAAATGTGTTTGTCAAAGATTTCTTCACATTGTAGATAACCTTTGGGTTGAATACACCAAAGTATGGTGCAGGTACATTTGCTTGTCTAAGTGTTGCAACTGCTTTGAAAATATTATCAATAGTCAATTCAGTTCCTGCACCACCAATGCTTGTTGAAAAGCCATCAAATAATGCTGTAAGATCTGTGTCTATTTTCTTTGCTATTGCTTCACCAAATAATCTACCAATATCTGCACCGACATTTCTTGATGCTGAATTTCTTGCTAGATCAGTTAATGTTGTCATAATTCCAACTTCTGAAGCTGTGATAGTCACAGATGTTGGATTGACTGCTGTGTTTGTTAAGTCTGTTGCTTCATTGACTGCTGATGCAGATACAGTTCCATAAATCGGTACTTCTACTGATTTACCACCACCTGCAATAGTGTAATTACGCACCAAACCACGCATAATTGATTGCTCTTGAGCAACAAATAATGCTTCTTGTACTATCTCGGTATATAGTTCCGATATCGTACTGCTTGTTGTTTCATTTGCCATTTTATTTCTCCTCTAAATAGCTGTTATTATTTATTTAGATTAATCACAGTAGGTTGAGCATTTCGCTGTTTTCTTAGTTCAGCATACTTCTTCCTATCATCTGGATTATTCATATCTAAGTCCGACAAATTAAAGGTTTGTGCGTTCACCTTACCCACATTACTTACACTCCCACTACCAGAAGGTGTTGCAACTTGGAAGTGTGCGTTCTGCGTTATAAACTCTGAAACAAACTCATCAATAGATAATGGTTTGCCTTCTTTGTTGTATCTTGTTGTTCCATCTTTATCAAGTATTTCTGCTTTGCCTTCTTCATTTAGTCTTACATTATCTTTCAGCAAATCTTTTACTTGATTAGGATTGATGGCTCTATTGTTAGATGCTGATTGTATAAGTTGCTTATCAATCTTCTCTCCTCTAAGTTCATCTTGTAATTTTTGTAATTCTTTCTTATGACTATCAACTAAAGACTGCCTTACTTCTTCAAACTTACCTGCTTCAAGTTTTCTTTTTTCTTCAGCTTCTTTAGATCTAGCAATAATCTCTTTTGCTTCATCAAGATCAGATACACCTAAATCTTCTAGTGTTCTTCTCTTTTGTCTGTGAAGTCTGTCTTTAATTGTTTTATCAATCAGGGCTTGGCTATCTTCTTTTGGCTCTTTAGTTTCTTTTACTTCTTCTACTACTTGTTCTTGTTTTGTTTCTTCCTGTATTGTTTCCGTTTTGTTCTCGTCAGACATAATAGTTCTCCTTAATATTTATAGATTTAGTATAAATATATTATTTTTCAATTAATATCTTTCACCCTCTTTATTTTCTGTAATATCTGTAAATAATTTTAATTGTTCATTTGTTAGTTTTTGATTATTTAATATTGCTTCTTCTAAAATATCTACAAGTTCTGGTTTTTCCCCATAATTTACCTCTACAATACTAAAAGGTAATTTTTCTATCTTTTCCTCATATATTTTGTGTAGTCTTGTATAACTCATAATACATTCTCCATTTCTTTTATCATTTGTTCAAACATTTCTGTTGTTTCTGGTGCATAATATCTCATTAATTTAAGATATGACTGTCCATATTTTGCTTCTGTTGTTAATGCAATAAAATTAGCAAATGCCTCTGATGTATGACCATCTGTGACTGCAAATCCATATTTTCTGCTTATGGTTGAAAAATCTCTGTAATATTCAATAGTATGTCCAAATCCTACTTTATTCTGTGAGATTGCACCTACATAATCCATAAACAAATCCATATGATCGTCTAATCCTTTATGAATATCAGTTTTTGTTATAAGATTTAACATTTCAACCCTATTGAAATTACCTTGAAACTCTAAAAGATTATAAAGTTCTTTTTTTGATAATGGAAAATCTGGATTATCTTTAAGAACTCCTATTAAATATTTATCAAAATCTTCTTCATCAATTGGTTTTTCATTTAAAATATTAAATCTTTTTTTCTTATTATCTTCAAAATTCTTTTTAATTCTTCTTCTATCATTCAATAATTTCATACTTGCATAATTAGAAATAGTAGTTCTTACATTTTCAAAAATATATCCTTGCTCTTTATTATCTATTGCACCCAATTTTTTTAGTTTTGAGATTATCTGTTTTCTTTTATTTTCTGGTAGATATCTTAAAAAATTATCGTCAATTCTATGACCATATTCATGTCTATAAACTTCTGCAAATTTTTGTTGGTCTGTATATTGACGCATAGATAATTCATCATTAAATTTATTATAAAAAGATTTACCTCTGTTTGTGGTATATTTTTTGAGTGCAGGTAATAAAGCTATTGCCTTGACTATGGTATTGTTGGCATCATTTTTGATGTCTGCAAAAGAACTATCTAATAATTTTTTCTCTGTTCCTGTCTTTTTAAAACTGCTTTGATCTTTTCTGACTTTTTGATTTACCTTTGTTTGTTCTTCAATATTGTCATTTGTTTCTTCTGTAAACCAATCATCATCATACAAAATAAAGCTGTGCCTACATCTATAGCCACCTCTATTGACAAATGGATCAGTACCAGACTTGCCTCTCCATGATCCTTGCCATATCTCTCTTGCTTCTTCTTCTGTAAAAACTCTGTTTACATATCTTCTACAAAAATCTCTGGTCGTAGTAATGTTTGTTCCCACATATTGATACTTAGTAATACCTGCCTCTTTGCCTTTGTATAAAGTAAACTGACCATCAAACTGCATCAAACTATCTTGTGCTATTTGCCCTGCATATCTTCTCATATTGTTGCCCAGGATATCTGAAGCATATTTAGTGTGAAGTATCTCTCTTGCATTTTTTACTTTTGCAATAATCTGTGCATTTTCTGAATATCTATTTTTATCAATGTAATCTACAAGTCTATTGACTGCGTTCTCATTTGATCTTTGATATACACCACTAATCTGCCCTCTAATATTCTTGACCATTTCGTTGAATGGTCTGCCTGTCACAGAAGATTGATATACCTCGTTTGCTATTGTGTCTAAAAATCTATTTCCTACATCTTCGAACCCAGAGAATGAAAGTATTTTTAGTTGATTGATTACTCTTAGATCTGGTTTTGTTAATGTTTTGAATTGTTCTGGTATTGGTAATGGTTTTATAAATCTTTGATATTCTTTTACTATTTCATCATATTCTGAAACAATACCATCTGCTTCTTTTAAAAAGTTTTGCTCTATAAGTGTTTTTAAGTTTGGTCTAAGCTGTATTGCTAGTTGTGTATTTAGTTTGACACCACCATCAGTCAATCTAGTAAGATCAGCAATAATCTCATCTTCTAAATTCTTTAATGTATTTATTATTCTTTCTTCGTGAGTATCAGCTAATCTTGAAAGTATTTGCTGTTTTTTATTTGCAAATTGGTTGAAACTATCTCTGAAGGCATCTGACATACCCCTAGAATTATAGGGATATGTCTAAATAATCAATTAATTTATGCTACTGCTTTGATAAGAGATTGACCAACATCTCTAAATGCTTTGACATCAATTAACTTTGCTTTTTCTTTTGCAATTCTTTCGTTAAGTTTCTTAACTCTCTTTGCTTGATATTTAGCATTGTAAAATCTATCGTTAGGATCAGTATTTTGAACACTAGATAATTCTTCTTCTAGTCTTGCTATTGCTCTGTTTGTTTTTTCATTCTTCTCAATAGCTTTGAAAGAAGTCCAAACATGATTGAAGTTATCAGATGCGACTTGATAAATGCTTCCTGCCTTATCTGATCCTTCTCTTTTGATGTTATGGATAGTTGTAGGATATTGACCAAACATCAAACCATACTTTGAAAAATTCCATTTTACAGAAGTTCTGATAGTACAGTTTGTATTGTTTGCAGTTGAGATTGCTAATTCAGAAACAGGATAACCTTTTTGTTCAAATGATTTGATTTCACAATTTGTGATTTTAGAACAATAATCAATCTTTGTGACTGTTTCACAAACTCTTGATAAGTACATATCAAACACACCATTGATTTCATGCTTTGTTAATTCCATGATTTCTTTTTTGATAACTTCCATATCTCTAAGTTCGTATTGATATGTTCTATAATCTCTTGGTCTATAATCTTTTGGTGAAAGATCTTTGACAGAGAATATGATGTTTACAAAGTTAAAACTATCACACAATGAAACAAAACTACTCCAATGACTTTTGTATGATAGGTCTTGTGTGATAAAGCCATTTGGTTTTGCAACAGATTTTTCAAAACCATCTCTAAAAGAACATCTTTCATTATAAAGTTCGACTTTCTTTGGGATTTCATTGATTTGCTTTTCAATGCTAATCATTCTATCAGAAAACACTTTGTTTATAGCATCTTCTCTTTTAGCATTGATTTCGTTAATAAAGTTTTCTAGTAATAAATTACTCATTTGGTTTTCTCCTGTATTTGTATTTAACATGATAATAAATCTATAGATTTTCTATAGAAATGCAACTATAAAGGAAAACTTTTTTTCCATGCTTTTATTGACCAAAAAGCAGGGGATAATGACTTTTGCCCTTTTACTTGTTTCAAAACACCCCCCATTCTAGCCAAAAATGACCTCTGTCTAGCAGGAATATTCTTCTTTATCTTCATATTAGGATCACCAAATCTGACTATTCTTACTTTACCAGATGATCTATCTCTTACATATACTCCAAACTTCTTGCTTTTATTGGGTGTTCTAAATGGTTTATTTAGTGTGACTGATCTGCCTCGATATGTTGCCATTATTTTCTTCTTCTTTTCTTTGCTTTTTTAGCAACAGATAATGCTATTGCAACAGCTTGTTTTCTTGATTTACCAGATCTCATCTCTGTTCTGATATTCTTATCAATAGATTTTTTACTGAAGCCTTGTATTAAAGGCATTACTTTCCAACATTTCTCATAGCTGTAGTATGTGCTTGACCAAATGTTTTGCCATTCTTCATAGATCTAGCCATAGATCTCATGTGTTTAAGAC
>ERZ869936.960-NODE-960-length-23099-cov-4.750694_pt1 | contig 23099 bp, 22 predicted proteins | sample MGYA00520876_ERZ869936 | MGnify/ENA primary metagenome ERZ869936 (study PRJEB32218, sample SAMN09650985) | biofilter metagenome | isolation source: enrty point of leading RO module | place: Saudi Arabia: Thuwal, RO plant located on Red Sea | collected 2016-02-17 ...
CACTGGTCCGCACCGGCGTCGTGGAGGTCATTCCCAGTGCCGACATCGTCTTCCTGAGCGGCGCCAAGGACTACCAATACAGCCTCGCAGCGGCCTGGGTACCGGGCGGGGTGCGACGAGGGCTTTTCCTTACGGTAGGCGCTGCCTGGCGTGACACTCCCTTGGGCCAAGCGGTGCCCGTCCCCACGGGGAGGAACACCTACTTCGGCTACCTCCTGGGCGTAGGCGTGAGTTCGGGCGTGGGTCCACTCGAGTTCGAGTTCGCCCTCCGGTGGACGTTCCTCAACGACACCACCTACCGGCCCAACATGGGCAGCATCGGCATCAACGTTCCCTTCTGGGCCGTCCTTCCCGAGGGACGGCGGTGATCCACGCCCTACCCCGACCCGTGGCCCTCGCGGCGATGCTCGTGCCGGCTGCGATGGTCTCGCCCTCGGCGATTCACGCCCAGGCGCCGGGCTATCAGCAGATCGACGTGGGCGCCATACGCGCCGAGTACAACGCCGAGGTGCTCACGCAGATCAATGCCCACTTGGCGAAGTGGGGGGACGCGTGGGCGAACGACAGAGCCGAGGAGCTCGCCAACCTGTACTGGGACGACGCCCTCTTCATTACGCCCGACGGTGACCAGCGTCGGGGCCGGGGCGAGATCGGCGAGTACTTCCGCACTCGTCTTGGAGAACACGGCACCGTCGAGGCGTTCATGCTCGACTTCGACGCCAGCGGCGGAATGGCGCAGGTGTTCGGCAACTACATGCTAATGATCCAGGGCGGCGAGCAGGCGGGCGTGATGAAGCAGGGACCCATGATGACCATCTACCTGCTCCGTGGCCGCACGTGGAAGATCCGCAGCCAGGTGTTCATGCCGGGAAGCTGACGGACTGATCGGGGGCGATCCGCGACGGAGTCGGGGTCGGGATCGCGGGAAGGAGGGCAGCGAGTGACGGAGTCCGGGTCGGCGCCGCTACCCTCAGGCCTCGGGTCGCTTGGTCAGGATCACGAAATCGGCCAGGGGGCCGTGGTCCTCGTGGGACCAGGCTTCGACGTCATCGACCTTCGTCATCACGACGGTCAGGACACGACTGCCGGGCCGGTAGTCGAGGATGCGCTCGAGGATCCCCGTCCCCTTCTCGACGTGGAACGACCCGGCAAAGTGGACCACCAGCCCCCCCACATGCCGGACCAGCGCCTGACTCACGGCGTGGCCCATGGACGCGTCCCAGAGGGCCTGGGACCAGATGGTGTTGGGGTTGACGGCGTATCCCCTTCCCCCTGCTTCCGCCTGCATACCCGCCATCGCCTGCTCCATGATGGCGTCCCACTGTTGACGGTAGAGGGGCGAGGGTCCCGGGTACGGCAGCGGAGGGAGGTAGGCCAGGGCTTCGGGGGGCAGCGAGGCCAACGACTCGGGCCCCAGACGCGTCACGCGGCTCACGTACCGGCGGGGTGCGTTGGCCGCCACCACCGGGATGCCGCGAGTTCGGGCAGACTCCACCAGCGGGCGGTAGCGCGCCGTGTAGTCGTCCCACGGGCGAGCGCTCCGGAGGAAGTGGTCCTCGGTGATGAAGTCGTCGAGGTACTCGTCGACGATGTATTGCACGTCCCGCTCGAACATCTCGAGCGAGAGCACCACCGTCCGGCCGGGTGCGCTCGTGTCCACCGCGTCGGCCACCGACTCCAGGATCTCCACCTCGATGGCGTGCCCCACCATGTCGTCGTGCTCCTCGCCCACGAGGAGCACTTCCGTGGGTGCAGCGGCAGCCACGAGATCGTCCACGGTGGCCGGCGCGCCGCTTCGGTCGTAGACGCGGTAGTCGAGACCCTCCACGAGCCCGTCGAAGGACAGGGCCACGGACTCCGCCGCCTCCGCGGCCGTCGGCCGGGAGAGTGGGGGCGCGTCCTGGCCGCGCAGGGGCGCGGCGAACAGGATCATGGCCACGAGACCGAGGGTGCAGGCGGCGGATCGCCGTCTCAACGCGGTAGTGGAGTTCATGGCGCCAAGCTAACCTGGGCCTCTCGGTGCGGGCGAACCTCCGACTCGGTAGCTTCTCGTCGCTGTCACCCTGCCACCTCTGCCAATCCGGGAGGGACCACCTTGGTCTGGATCCTCGGTCTCGCTGCCGTCGTGGTTCTCGTCGGCCTCTACGACGTCCTGCAGAAGAAGCACGCCGTGCTTCGCAACTTCCCGGTGGTCGGACACTTCCGGTACATGCTCGAGTCCATCGGACCCGAGCTTCGACAGTACATCGTCGCCGACAACAACGAGGAGCTTCCTTTCTCCCGAGACGATCGGAGCTGGATCTACGCCTCGGCCAAGAAGCAGAACAACTACTCGGGCTTCGGCACCGACGACGCGGTGGAGAACTCGCCGAACTACCTGATCATCAAGCACGCCACCCTCGGGCGGATGGACACCCACCACGACGAAGAGCAGGATCCCAAATACCTGCTGCCCTGCGCCAAGGTCCTGGGCGGCCATCGAAAGCGGCGCGCGCGGTTCCGGCCCGAGTCGGTGGTGAACATCAGCGCCATGAGCTACGGCTCCCTCTCCTCGGCGGCCGTGGAGGCCATGAACCGGGGTGCCGCCATCTGCGGGTGCCTCCACAACACCGGCGAAGGCGGCATCTCGCCGTATCACCTCAAGGGGGGCGACCTCGTATGGCAGATCGGCACCGGCTACTTCGGGTGCCGCACGGCCGAGGGCGGTTTCGACCGGGTGAAGTTCCTCGAGAAGGTCGACGAGCACCCGGTGCGCGCCGTCGAGATCAAGTTGAGTCAGGGCGCCAAGCCCGGCCTGGGCGGGGTGCTACCGGGGAAGAAGGTCACCGCCGAGATCGCCCGGATCCGCGGCGTCCCCGAGGGCAAGAGCGTCATCAGTCCCGCCAGTCACCGCGCCTTCCGCAGCGTCGACGAGATGCTGGACTTCGTCGAATCCCTGGCCGACGACTCCGGCATACCCATCGGCATCAAATCAGCAGTGGGAGACTCGGAGTTCTGGGTCGAGCTCGCCGATCGCATGAGCCGGGAAGACCGTGGGGTCGACTACATCGCCATCGACGGCGGCGAAGGAGGAACCGGGGCGGCTCCGTACTCCTTCGCCGACCACGTGGCCCTCCCGTGGAAGGTGGGCTTCACCCGCGTGTACAAGATCTTCGCCGAGCGCGACGTCCATCAGAAGGTGGTGTGGGTGGGCGCCGGGAAGCTGGGCTTCCCCGAGACCGCCCTCATGGCGTTCTGTCTCGGCGCCGACATGATCGCGGTGGCCCGTGAGGCGATGATGGCGGTGGGGTGCATCCAGGCGCAGCGGTGCCACACCGGCCACTGCCCCACGGGCGTGGCGACGCAGAACCCGTGGCTGGTGCGCGGCCTCGATCCCACCGACAAGGCCGCTCGCATGGCCAACTACGTCATCGCCCTCCGTAAGGAGATCACTCGACTCAGTCACGCCTGCGGTGTCGACCATCCCGGGCTCCTCCGCAGCTCCCACATGGAGATCCTGGACGGGCACTTCGGGAGTCGCCCCCTGGCCGACGTCTTCGGGTACGCGCCGGATTGGGGACTGCCCCTGGAGGAGGAGGCCGCCGGCGCTCTCCAGGCCATGGGGATCGCGCCCGGCGACATGGGTGAGCCGAAGCACTACGCTGAGCCGTAGGCTATTCGCGCGGCGCCGTAGGGTGTTCACGCCCCGCCGTAGGGTCTTCGCGCCCCGCCGCAGGGTGTTCACGCCGACCGGGCGTCGAGTCGACGGGTGGCCTCAGTCGTCGGACCAGATCGGCCTCAGGTAACGCTCGGGAGCGTTCAGGAAATCCCGCACCAACGTCACCGCCTCCACTTCGTCGAAGGCGATGGCGGAGACGGGGAGTCGGTCGAAGCTGAGGATCCGCGCGTCGGGCGTCGCCATGAGGATGGGCGAGTGGGTGGCGATGATGAATTGGGATCCCTCCCGGACGGCGTGTCCGATCATGGCCAGGAATCCGAGCTGACTCTGCGGTGACAGGGCGGCCTCGGGCTCGTCCAGGAGGAAGAGCCCCGACGGCACCAGGCGCTGGCCGAAGAGGTTGAGGAAGGCTTCACCGTGGGAGGCGGCATCGGGGTTGGCTCCGTACCGGGCTTCCATGGCCCCGATGGAGCCCAGGTGGGGCCCCCGGGCCAGCACCCGCGCGTGCTCGGAAGCGTCGGCGAGTTCCCGGTCGACTCGGGCGATCTCGGCTTCGTGGTCGGCCCTCGCCTGGGCGAGACGCTTCTGGAATCCGAAGAAGTCCTCGGCTCGCAGGAAGAACCCGCGGTGGGATCGTCCGCGCCACGTGAGCCGGAAGCGTTCGGCCAACGCGCGTTGAGGGCCCAGGGTCGGATCGGACTGGAGGCGCGCCGAGCCCACGGCCGGGAGCCGCGTCGCGATGGCCAGCGCCTCGAGAAAGGTCGACTTGCCCGAACCGTTCTCGCCCACGAGCAAGGTCACGGGGGAGTCGAAGTCCAGCCGCGGTAGGGACGCGATGGCGGGAACGTCGAAGGGAAAGCCTTCCCTCGACTCCGCGGCGCGGTAGGTGACGGAGGACAGCTGAACGCCCTCGTGGTGGGCGGAAGACAGGTCGGGTACTCCCGGACGGGGGGCTCGATGGACGACGCGGGTCGCTCGGCGCGCCTGTGCGGCGCCTACCGAGCGACCCGGCGCGGGCCCGCCAACCTAGGAGGGCTCGCGGCCCCCGGCTACAGCGACTCCAGTTCCTTGCGAGCCCGATCCAGGATGGCTCGGATCTTCTCCGTCTCCTCGAAGTCGGCCCGAGCCGCGGCCTTGAAGGCCGCCTTGCTGAGGCGCCCCCAGCTTCCCCAGATCTCGGCGGTCTCCGGACCGGTGTGAACGCCCCAGTCCTTCCATCCGTCGGCCCGCTTCCAGATCCGTTCCACGTCGTCGGCGGCCACGAGAAGCTCCTCGCTGCCCTCGGCGGTGAGGTGGTAGACCTTCTTCCCGTCGATCTCGCGCACCTCCACCAACCCCTCGTCCTCCAGCTGCTGGAGCACCGGATACACCGTTCCGGCGCTGGCCTTGTACATGCCACCGGACCGCTCCTCCAGGCGCTTCATCAACTCGTACCCGTGGGCAGGCTCCTCATCGATGAGGGAGAGGAGCGCCAAACGCACTTCACCCTGCCGGAAGAACCGGCGACGCGGACCCCGCCCCTTCCGTTTGCTCCGTCCCCGAGGACCCATACCGATGTCCCAATCGAAGATCCAGTCGAAATCCATGAACGGTCCCCTGCTGCGGTAGGCTCTCGATCGCATTCCGTCACACTCCCTGGTAACATGGGTCGCACGACCCTCAGCACAATACATCGCTCAGTATATCGTACGATATATCTTCTGTAAAGATTCAGAACAGTCTTATGGATCCGGGCGGGCGTCGCGAGTGCGTTCCGGCCCTGGCTACCGTGCCTTCAGCTCCTCCACCTCCTCGAGGGTCCGAGGCCAATCGTCACCCAGGAGCCGGGACATGCCCCGGTCGGCGAGCAGCTTCCCTTCGATCTGGCACGTGGGACAGTAGTTCGTCTCGCGATCGGCGTACTTGATGCGTTGAATGGGTGTCGAGCACACAGGGCACGGCTCTCCGTACTTGCCGTGGGCCGCCATCTCCGGGTGGAAGGCGGTGATACGCGTGGGAAACGAGTCGCCGAACTCGGCTCGTAGGCGCTCCGTCCACTCGGTGAGGGATCGTCGAGTCACGTCGAAGAGGCGCGCGACGTCCTCGTCGGCCAGGTTGGCGGTCCTCTGCAGAGGGGAGAGGCCGGCGTAGAGGAGGATCTCGTCGGAGTGGGCGTTCCCGATCCCGCTCAGGATCCGCGGATCAGTAAGCGCACGCTTAAGTGTCCTGTTTTCTTCCCTTAAACGGTTACTAAAATCCGAAAGGGTTGCATCGAGGACCTCTAGGCCGCCCGGATTCAACGCTCTGAGTCCCGATTCGCCGGACACGACATGCAGCGATGCACGCTTCTTCGTCGACTGTTCGGTGAGGAGAAGCGTCCCCGCGGGAAAATCGAACGCCCCGTGGGCTCGCTTCTTCGGTACCGCCGCGCCGGGCTTCGTCCACTTGAAGCGGCCGGTGATCATGAGATGAAAGACGAGGAAGAGATCGCCCTCCATGTGCCATACGACCCGCTTGCCGATGCGGCTGAGCGCCTCGACCCGACGCCCGTCCGCTGCTGAGAGCGGTGGGTCCCAGGTCCGCAGCAGCGAGGGAGAACGGAGGCGGATCCCCGTGAGCTGCTCACCACGGATGGTGCGCTCCAGCCCCTCGAGGTAGACCGTGATCTCCGGGAGCTCAGGCATCCGTGGGTTCCCTCAGCGGAGGGGGATCACGTCCCGGGTCACCACGTCCCAATAGCTGTCGAAATCTCCCGCCGCGAGGGCGTCCCAGGGGTGCAGCGACTGGACCGCGTAGTACCCGGGGATGGCAGACGGATGGGCGCGGCCGAAGTTGGCGAAGTAGCTCCGGATGACGACGGCGTCGGCGGCGGCCGGGAGGGCACGCACGTTGTCCAGCCACGACGAAAACGTCCGTCCTTGCCATAGGTAATACTCGACGTTCGACGCGTAGAAGGCGTGGAGCTCCACACCCATCTCGGCCAGGACCGCGCCGATCTCCGCCACGGCATGGTCGCCGGCCAAATCGCCCACGACGGGGATGATCCGGTTCGCCAGCTGCAGTTCCCGAACGACGCCGTACCGGTCGGACGTGGCCAGATACGACGCCTGCTCCCCCTGGGCGTCGGTCTCCAGGACCAGCTGACGGTACGTCGGATAGTACGGTCTCGGCGCCCGACCGAACGTCGTGAAGCGAAGAGACGGCCCGGCTGCCATGAAGGTCCGATGGAACCGGGCGATGGTCGCCAGATCGTCGTCGGTCAGCTCCACGCCGTAGCTCTCGATGCGTTCACGGACACGAGAGTCGAGACCCGTCGCGCCGTCGATGGGGACCTCCGCGCCCGCGTCGGGTCCCCTGCCGACCTCCGCCCCCGCGCCGCGTCCGCCGCCGGCCGCCGCCCATGCCGAGTCGACGTAGTCCACGACCTCCTGCACCGAAGCGGCCTCCCATCCTTCCGGGTTGGCGGGCGGCTCGACGCCGTGGAGTCGAGCGAGGAACTCGACCCGGGTGGGAGCCACCTCCACAAGCGCCTTGAGGAGGAGGTGGTGGAGCATGTTGTCTCGCCGCACGTCGACGATGAAGACGATCGAGGGTCGAAGCTCGGCGATGTACGAGAAGTTCTGGTCGGGTCCCACCCCCACGTAGGCGCCACCGGAGAGGCCTCGCTGTGCGAGGGCACCCATGACCTTGAGGTACCCCGTCTCGTTGGAGATGAGGTTGTCGGTATCGAAGTAGCCCCCCGACTCCGAAATCCGGTCGATGAGCCCGGCGAAGGTCGCCGCGTCGATGGACTGCTGCGCCGAGAGGACGGCGGTGCGCGGCGCGGCCGTGTCGCATCCCCCAGCGGCGAAGCCGACGACGAGAAGCAGCAGGGCCACGAAGGCCGACCGGGGCTCCCGCGAGCCCGTCTGAGCGCCCACCTCATCTCGGCCCGTGTCGGTCCGTCCCACTCCAGCCTCCGTCGATGGCGTAGCGCACGTATCGGGATCCCGTCCCTCCACGTCCAGGGCGCGCCGCCACGTTCCCGCCCCGTTCTCCAATCGGCCCCGACGAACGCCCGGCCGCAAGCGGGGGCGAAAACTTGCGAAGCGACGGGGCCCGACTGAAGGTTGGCGGCGAGTGGCCCCCGCCCCCCTTCGCGACAGGACCCCCCACCATGCGTACTTCCCTCGCGGCCTTCCTCGCCCTCGCCCTCGTGACGCCGTCGTTGTCCGCACAGGATTTGGAGCGTCCCGACGGCTGGCAGGTCCGCTTCGACAACCCCGGCGCATCCGAGGCAGACCTGGAGATGTTCGTCGAGATGCCTCCGGGATGGCACGTGACGACCGGACCGGCCGGCATCTTCTGGTCTCCTGGCCACACGGCTTCCGGTGACTTCCGGGCCGAGATGGAGGTCTTCCTTTTCGATCCCCAGGGTCGTCGCGAGGCCTTCGGGCTCTTCGTGGGCGGCAGCGACCTCCAGGCTGACGACCAGGAGTACACGTACTTCCTTCTCCGCGACGGTGGTCAGTTCATCATCAAGCGACGAGAAGGCAGCGAGGCGCCGACGGTGCGCCCGTGGACGAGCCACGAAGCGATCGTGGGATACGCGGACCGCGGAGACGCCGCCACGGCCAAGAACGTGCTGGCCATCGAGGCCAACGGCGACACCGTCCGCTTTCTCGTGAACGGTGCCGAGGTGGCCAGCCTACCTCGCAGCGAGGTCCCGGTGGACGGTCTCTATGGGTTCAGGGTCAACCACGCCCTCAACCTCCACGTGTCCCGACTGGATGTGACGCCGCTGCAGTAGCTCGCTCGGACGAGGGTGCGCGCTCCGCCCGTGCTCGGCGGCCGTCAGCGCTGCGGGTACCGCCGGGTGACCCTCAGGTCGTCTTCCGTGCCCTGGATTCCGTCCGGGCCCATGGAGCCGACGGTGTAGTCGCGCCGTCCGGCCTGGAGGTAGTAGGTGTTGTCCCACGGGTCCTCCGGGACCCCACTGTAGTCGCGACGCAGCCAGCCGTGGAAGTTCTCCGGCAGACCCTCTCCGCGGCTGAGGCGGACATCGAGCTGATCGGCCATCACGTCCAGCCGGCGCGGTACGAGCCTATTCCCGATCTCGTCCTTCACGGGACGCACCGAGTCGGCGATCTGTGCGCGGGTACTGGGGATGGCCATTCCCACGGCCAACAGCACCAGCGCCAGCATGAGCAGCTTCTTGAACATCGCTTGCAGACTCCCCTGGAGTCGACGGCTGGGACAACGCTAAGCTGTCGTGGCCGCAAGAATCTGGCCAGGATTTCGTTCCCGTCCGCCCGACCCTACGGGTCCAGGGAGCCCGGGGATTCGGGCCCGGCGGGGGCTTCCTCCCTGTCGTGGGTGGTTCGGAGCGGCAACTCGGGAATGCGGGCGGAAAGAAGTATCGCCATGAAGATGAGGCCCGACGCCAACCAGTAGATGCGTGTCGTGGCCTCGGTGAAGGCGACGCGCACCACTGCGGCCGTGGCCTCCGCAGCCTCTTCACCCTCACGCCGGAGCTGGGCCGCCCGGACGTCGTTCTCCGCCTCGGCGGCGGCGCCCTCGGCGGCTTCCCGGCCGAGCAGCGGCAGGTCGGCGCCGCCGGTGGAAACGAGTTCTTCGGTGGACATGCCCGGGCCGGCGGTGACCCGCACAGGCAGCTCCAGCGTGTCGAACGCGATGCCCAACGTGGTTCCGAGGACCGCGCCCATGATGGCTGCCCCCACCGTGGCACCGGTCTGCCGGAAGAACTGCGACGCGCTCGTCGCCTGGCCGATGAAACGGACGTCGACGGCGTTCTGAATGGCCAGGGTGTACAGGGGCATGGACGGTCCAACCCCGAGACCGGCCATGACCATGTAGATGGTGACTCGTGTGTAATCGACGTCCGCGCTCATCGAGGCCAGCAGGAGCACGGCGGCGAGGAAGAGGATCGCCCCACCGACGATCTGCACCCGGTAGCCGATCCGATGAACGACCTGCCCGGAGAAGGTGGCGGCGAAGACGATGCCCAGGGAGAAGGGGATGAGCGCCGCCCCGGCCCGGGTCGCCGACACGCCGAGGACGTTCACCAGGAAGAGGGGCAGGAAGATGGTCACGGACATGAACGCGGCGCCGACGAAGAACGTCCCCAGGTTCGCCATCCGGAAGACCTCGTTGCGGAAGAGCGAGAGGTCGAGAATGGGGCTCTCGACTCGACGGCTTCGGCGGACGAAGGCCACGAGGAGCACGCAGCCGAGGACGAAGAGGCCCGACGTCAGCCAGGCGTCGAACCCCGAAGCCGAGCCGTCCCCGGCGCCCGGAATCCACGGGTATCGGCGCTTGTCGAGCTGAAGGGAGAGGATCAGCGGCAGCAACCCGGCGAGGAGGAGTCCTCCGCCCCAGAGGTCGGGTCGACCACGCCCGGCGGGTGGCTCGAAGGCGGGCATCCGTCGCACGATGAACCAGACGGCCACCGCACCGATGGGCACGTTCACGTAGAAGACCCAACGCCACCCCTCGATCCCCGGGATCCATCCGCCGGCATGATCGGTGAGGAGTCCCCCGACCACCGGTCCTAGAACCGACGCGATGCCGAAGACGGCTCCGACGAGACCCTGATAGCGGCCGCGCTCCGCGGGAGTGAAGAGGTCGGCGATGACGATGAACGTCATGGCGAAGAGCCCACCACCGCCGACTCCTTGCAGGCCCCGGAAGAGCACGAGTTGGGTCATGCCGTCGCCGAGGAGCGGGAGACGCCCGAACTCCCCTGCCATGCCGCAGAGCACGGAGCCCAACAGGAAGAGACCCACGGCTCCCAGGGTGACGTGCTTCCGGGGGTAGGTGTCGGCGAGCTTCCCGTAGATGAGGGCCATGGCCGTGGAGGCCAGGAGGTACGCCGTCGCGACCCACGCGTACCGATCGATACCCTGCAGGTCCTCCACCATGCGGGGTAGCGCGGTGGCCACGACCGTCTGATCCAGAGCCGCCAGGAAGAGCGCGCTCAGGATGGCCAGATAGATGACCATCCGATCTCGGTTCGAGAGCGTGGGCGGAGCGGAAGGATTCGGCTGCATGCCACCGTGAGCGCGGTTCGGGAGGGCCGCGGATTCTAGCGGGCCAGCCCCTCCTCAAGAAGTTCGCTCGGCGCGATGTTGGCTTCTCGCGCCCCTCCACCCCGGTCCGCATCACCCGCATGCCAGCCCTCGTCTCCCGACTCCTGCTCGCCGGCTTCCTGGGCGCCTGCAGTCAGGGGTGGACGGCCGTCGGCGTGCACGGCCAGGCGCTCCCCGCAGACAGCACCATCATCGAGGAGAGCGACGGGAGGTACTTCTTCTACAAGGGGCGGCCGTACGGGACGGATGCCGTCACCGGACCCATCGACGTGCTCCTGAACAAGGGGTACGCGGTGGCCCAGTTCAACAACCGCAACCGGTACATCTTCGACTACGACTACGGGAGCCGGCACGTCTGGAACTCCATCCGCCACTTCCGCGAGAACGTCGAGCGTTGCGGTGGATTCCGGCGCTGCATCGAAGACGAGGTTTTCGCCACCTGGCTGGATTGGGACTCGTGGAAGTGGTCACCCAGCTCCCTCGGACACGTCCTCGAGGGCGGGATGACGTACCGCCGCCTGGCCGAGTGGAATCGGGCCCACGACGTACCCCTCCCCGCCGTGACCGCCGCCGTGGTGACCATGGGGTCGGCCGTGGTGAACGAGATGTACTCCCATCCCGGCTGGATCCAGGGAAGCGCGGCCACCGCGACGGATCTCCTCTTCTTCGATCCGCTGGGGATCGTGCTCTTCTCCTTCGACGGAGTCGCGGACTTCGTCTCGGGGCCCCTGCGAGGCAACATCTGGGCGTCGCAGGCCGCCCTCACCTTCGACGGCGAGTTGGTGAACAACGGCAACAACTTCGTGGTGAAGGTGCCGTGGTCGCCCATTCCCCGGACGTCGATCTTCGTGCGCGGTGGGCTGGCCTTCACGCCGGGCCTGACGTATCACCGCGACGACGGACTCGACGTGAGCGTGGCGATCGGGGGCGAGGGCCGCATCCAGAACGTAGACCCTCTCACCGGGGAGGAGACGCCGGAGATCGCCCTGGGCGGCGGTGTGTTCGTGGACCGCGACGGTACTCTGCTCTGGAGTGTGATGGCCTCCGAAACCGAGCATCGCCGCTTCGTGGTGAACGTCTATCCCGGGGTCATCGACGTCGCGGGGGGCCGTCTCGGCGGATGGCTCATCGTGCGGGAGGATTGGCACCTTCGGTTCGGCATCAGCGTCGCCGGAGCCCTGGGTCTCGGTGTGGGGACGGGCTACTCTCCGGGCTGAGGCCAGGGCCGGGCGGATCAGGAGCCTCGACCCGCCGTGAGGCGAGGGCCACGTCCCGCCACGCGTCGAGGGCGGCGGTCACTCGCGCGTCAAACGCGCAGAAACCCGCACACCGACTCGAGCCACGCGTCGGGTCGCTCCAGGTGGACTGTGTGACCTGCCCCGGGCACCACCTCCAGCCGGGCCCGGGGAAGCCGCTCCACCATCCGGCGCCCGATCTCGACGAACTTCGCGTCGGCCTCGCCCACCAGGACGAGCACCTCGATGTCGATCTCGTCCAGCCGGGGCCAGAGCGAAGGGAGCGCTCCGGTCCCGAGCCCCCTCAGCGCGGCGGCCAACGACTCAGCGACGTTGGCACGTCGGCCCTCGCCAAGACGTCGGCGCACCTGGCCCGGTAGCCCGCGTTGGCTCTCGAAGAGGGGCATCGCTTCCCACTGCTCGACGAAATCTTCGATGCCGTCGTGGAGAATGCGGGCGGCGAGCTCGTCGTCGGCCTCGCGGCGCGCCCGGCGTTCCGCCTCCGACGCCAACCCCGGAGAGGCCGACTCGAGAACCAGCCGCCGGACGCGACCCTTCGCGCGCAGCGCCTGATGGAGGGCGATGCGCCCGCCCATGGAGTACCCGACGAGGTCGTAGGTGTCGGGCGCCTGTTCGTCGATCCGCTGCAACGCCGCCTCCAGGGTGAACGCCCGGGGGTCGTCCCGGCCGCGATCCTCTCCGTGCCCCGGAAGGTCGAGGGCCCGGACGTCACCCGAGTGCCGGCTCAGGCCTTCGAGGACGGACGTGCCCCAGGCGTGGGCGGATCCAGTGAAGCCGTGGAGGAGGACGACGGCGGTGTCGCCGGCGTCCGCGTCGACGCCATCAGATTCGCTGGTGATCGGCTCTCCAGGACTTGATGGCCGCCTTCACGTCCTTGCGGGTCGCGAGTTCCCCGTCCAGCACCCGGCGCACCAGGTCGGCGAGTTCCTCGTCGGATGCGAAGCGGAGACCGATGAGGTGATCGGTCCGCACGTCGTTGATCCGTGTCTTGAGCTCCTCGGGGAGGATGCGCTCCATGCGCATGCGCTCTTCGAGACGGATGACCCGATCCTGGACCCCCAGCGGGAACAGCCGCGCAAAGAGACCGATGATGTTCACACCGATGGCGAGAGAGAGCAGCATCACGTGGGTGACACTGAAGGACGTCACGGTGACGACGAGAAAGTAGATCGTCGGCGCGACGAGAAGTCCGGTGGCCACGTAGTGGTACATGGGCACCATCTTGGCGTGGTTTTCGAAGCTCTGGGCGGGCTCGGCCATGGAGGATCTCCGTGAAGGGGCTGGCATGCGGGGAGTCGCGGGACCAACGTAGCTCGCCCGAGGATCGCACGACATCGAACCGGCTTCACGACGAGCAGCCGACATGACGGACAACCCAAAGCTCCCGCGGCTCTACGGCGACGAGGAGATCGGCCGCATCCTGAAGCGCGCCACCGAGCTCCAGCATCGCGAACCCAACGCGCCCCCCGCCGGCGTCACGCTGGCCGAGCTGGAGGAGATCGCTGCCGAGGCAGGCATCGATCCGACGTACCTGCGCCGGGCGGCCATGGAGGTGGAGTCGGGACATGGAGAGCCGTCGGCGTGGGGCAAGATCCTGGGGGCCGACGTGGGTCTCGCGCGCGAGGCGACCCTTCGGGGCGAGATCGGCGAAGGCGGCTTCGAGTGGATCGTCGCCGCCATCCAGTCAGCCTCCAATCTCCACGGCCAACCCGCCCTCCTCGGCCGTACCCTGACGTGGCGGGCCGAGACCGCCAGCAAGACGCGGACGATCCAGGTGGTGGTGACGTCCCGGGACGGGAAGACCCACATCCGGGTCGAGGAGAACCTCACCCAGACCGCGTCGGGCATCTTCGGCGGAGTCATGGGAGGGGGAGGACTGGGCCTGGGGTTCGGTTTCGGTCTGCCCATCGGCCTGGAGGTCCTCGGCTCGGCCCTCTTCGCCACCGTGGCGCCCATTGGCGGACTCGCCCTCGGGTACGTCGCGTCGCGGGCCATCTATCGGACGTTCGTGGGCAGCCGGCGGCGGGCCATCAACCGACTCTTCGAGCGCGTCGTCGCCGAGACCGAAGCCGCCATCGAGTCGGCCCGCGCGTCGGAGGCGGCCCTGGACCCGGCGTCCGCGCGGACGGCCCTCGGTCCCGGGGAGGGCTGAGCGGAGCGACTTCTACGTAGACCCGACGTCCGTCTACGTCACGCCGGTCCTGCGCCTGGGCAGCTCGACGTACAGAGCGCCTCGGGCGCGCCGGGCATCCTTCTCCCGTCATCACGACGACCCGTGCCAGGAGAAGGACCATGACTCGCCTCACCCGCATCTTCACCCTCGCGGCCGCTCTGACGCTCTTCGTCGCCGCCGCCCCCGTCGCCGCCCAGCAAACGACACCGGCCATCCCCGACTCCATGCAGGCGCGGACGCTACCCCGCCAGCACCTCTCGGGGCCGCGTTTCGGCTTCACCGCCTTCACCGGCGACGTGGCCCCCCTCGTCCTGGCCGTCGGCAAGTCGCCTTCTTTGACTCAGCTCGGTTGGCAGTTCCAGACCCAGATCGTCTCCACCCCCAGTTGAAACCAGGCCCTCATGGAGTGGGTCGTGCTCGTCGGTGGCGTCGAGCAGGACGAAATGAACCTCTCGCTCAGCTGGCTGGCCGGATACCGGCTGCCCAACGGGCTCGAGTTCGGAGTGGGCCCCAACGTGAGCGTCCGCAAGGAAGCGCTGGACGACGCGACCACGTCCATGGTGGTGGCCATGGGCGCGACGCTTCCCTTCGGTGAGCTCTACGTGCCCGCCAACCTGGCGGTGGCCTTCGCCGAAGGCGGACCGCGCATCACCACGCTCCTCGGGTGGATCATCGGCTGACCCCGAGGCACGCCCCCCACCCTTCCGGCACCGCCGGGAGGTGCAGTACCGGCCGGTCCGGCGACCCTCGGGTCCCGGACCGGTCGGGTGTTCTGCCCTTGGAAGGAGGGCCTACCGCTCTGCGTCGAAGGAGCAGTTCGTAGCCCTCACGGGATCACCCGACCGCCGCCCCGCCCCGCCTCCGCGTCCTCAGCAGCAGCCCTCCGGCCCACAAACCTCACCCGCGGCCTCCACCGTCGCGTCGTAGTCGAGGCCCTTCGTCTCTCGCGGATGCCGGGGCGCTGTCCGGGTGCAGTCGAAGGGCTGGGCGTCGTCGAGGGGGATCGGGTCCAGGGGTTCGACGAACTCGAAGTGGTCGGCGTAGGGCTGCCGCCGGTAGATCCCGAAGGTCTTGTCGCAGACCGCCGCCCGGCGCCCCCGGACGAGGCGATGTCCGTCGTCGTCGACGACCTCGCTGAACGGCCCCTTGTAGATCACCGCCTGATTCCGCTCGTAGCACGGTCCGTCCTTGCCCTTGAAGGCCTCCACCGTGACGGAGCGGAACTCGATGCCCTCCACCGTCTGCCAAGGTTCCTGCTGCCGAACCAGGAGCTGCACCCCGTAGAAACCGGCGTCGACGAAGGCCTGGAGGAAATCCTCCTCGGTGAGCGCTCCCGAGACGCAGCCGCTCCAGAGTTCGGGATCCTGCTGCAGGTGGAGGGGCACGGGCTCGTCGCTCACGATGTCGGAGATCACGGCTCGACCTCCCCGACGGAGCACGCGATGGATCTCCTGAAAGAGCGTCGGCTTCTGCGAGCCCTCTACCAGGTTCAGCACGCAGTTCGACACCACCACGTCCACCGAGTCGGTGGCGATCATCGGCTGACGGACCCGGAGGTCGTTCGCCAGATCGGCGGCAGCGAAGAAGCCTTCCGCGTCATGGATCGGCTCCCGGGCGAGGGCGGCATCCAGCGCGTCCAGATCCAGAGCCAGGTCCTGGATGCGCCCCCTCTTGAACTCGACGTTGTCGTACCCGATGCGCTCGGCAACCACAGGCGCGTTGCGCCGGGCGACCTCGAGCATCTCCGGGGTCATGTCGACGCCGATGACGCGACCCTTCGGGCCCACCACCTGGGACGCGATGAAGCAGATCTTCCCCGTCCCGCTTCCGAGGTCGAGAACGGTCTCCCCCTCCCGGACGTACCGGCTCGGATCCCCGCAGCCGTAGTCCCGCTCCACCACCTCGTCGGGAATGACCTCCAAGTAGCTCGCGTCGTAGTCGACGGGGCAGCAAAGGGCATCGACGCGACGGGTCGCACCGGTGGCATAGGCTTCTTTTACGACGGATTCGACGCGGGTCGTGGCCATGGTCTCGACGGCTAGGGATGGGAGTTCCTGAAGGAACAACCCACGGCCCGCCGTCGCCAGTTCCCCCTTACTCCTCTCTCAACGCCGTGACCGGATCGACCCGAGTTGCCCGGCGCGCCGGGACCACGCAGGCCAGCACCGCCACGCTGACGAAAAGCCCGCTGATGGCACCGAACGTCATGGGGTCGGTGGGGGAGACGCCCACGAGGAGGCTCTCCATGACACCCGTGACCGCGAAGGCCGCCACGAGCCCCACAGCCACCCCGGCACCGGCCAGGGTCAGGCCCTGACGAACCACCAGTTTGAGAATGGTGTCGGCTCCGGCCCCGAACGCCATGCGGACCCCGATCTCCGCCGTGCGCTGCCGGACCACGAAGGACAGGACCCCGTACAGCCCGACTGACGCGAGGACCAAGGCGATGAGCCCGAAGATCCCGATGAGGGTGAGTGCGAACCTGGTCGGCGCCATGGCCTCGGCGACGTCGCTCTCCATGAGACGGAGGTCCGCCACGGGAATGTCGGGATCCATCTCGGCCACTTCCGTCCGGATGGCGGACGAAAGCGCCAGCGGATCACGCTCCACGCGGACCGCCCACGAGCCTGCGAAAGACCCGACGTACTTGTCGGTGAAGTACACCGTCTCGAGGCCCTCCGCCGCCAGGTCGTCGGCGCGCTGATGCTCCACCACGCCGATCACTTCGACCCACTGGGGCTCGGGCGTGATGGCCCGGATCAGGAAACGCTGGCCGATGGCCGACGTCTCCGGCCATAGCTCGGCGGCGAGCTTCTCGTCCACCACCACCACGGCCGCCGAGTCCTGGTTATCCGCCTCGGAGAAGGTGCGTCCTGCGAGGACACGCGTTCCCAGGGTCTCGAAGTAGCCTGGCAACACGACGCGATACGCCGCCTGGCCGAAGGCCTCCGGGTCGGTAAGGGCCTCTTCCGGCCCGTATCGTCCGTTGAAGGGCGTGCCGCTGAGGGGCATGGGGAACGCGCTCGCGGCTCGCTGCACGCCGGGCAGCCCCTCGAGGCGTCGCTGCAACTCGACGTTGAAGCGCACGCGGTCCTGGGCTTCTGGATACCGGGCCGGCGGCGGGGCCGCGGTGAACGTCAAGAGTCCGTCGGGCTCATAGCCCGGGGAAACCCGCGACAGCTCGACGAAGCTCCTCGCCATGAGGCCCGCCCCGATGAGCAGGACGAGGGACATGGCCACCTCGACGACGACCACGCCGTTCCGGACGAGGCGCCGGGCCGTCCCGGCTCCTGCGGCGCCCCGCTCCTTCAGGGCGTCGGAAAGGTCGACGCGCGAGCTCTGCAACGCGGGCAGGATGCCGAAGAGGAACGCGGCGCCGCACGCCGAGAGGACCGTGAAAAGCAGCACCGTGGAGTCGATGCCGACGCTGTCGATGCGCGGAAGCTCGGCGGGTCGAAGCGCCAACAGGAGGGAGATGCCTCCCGCCGCCAGCAGCAGTCCAACCGCCGCACCGGCGAAGGCCAGCAGGCCGCTCTCGATGAGCATCTGACGGATGAGCCGGCCCCGGCTCCCACCCAGGGCAGCCCGGACGGCCAGCTCACGATCGCGTCCTGAGGCGCGCACGAGGAGGAGGTTGGCGACGTTGGCGCAGGCGATGAGGAGCACGAAGACCACCGCCCCGAAGAGCGCCATGAGCACCGGGCGGACGTGGGCGGTCACCTCGGTGGCGAGTTCGTCCACCCGCACGGCGTACCCCGCCGTCGCCCGAACCTGGTTCTCGGCGCTGAGGGAAGCGGCGATGCGCTCCACCTGGGCCTGGGCCTGCTCCCGTGTGGCGCCCTCGCGTAAACGACCCACCGGAATGAGGAAGACGTTGTTCCTCGGAGCGTTGGCGTAGTCCAGGCGCAGGGACACCCAAAGATCGGGCGCCGTCACCAGAGCCGCCGTCGCGGGCATGAGGAGCTCGAAATCCGGGGGCATGACGCCGACGATCTCCGACGGCGCCCCGCCGATGTCCACGGTGCGGCCCACCACATCGGCGTCGCCGCCGTACCGCTGCTGCCAGAGGGAATGGCTCAGGATGACGATCCCCGGGAGTGCACCCGGTTGTCCGGGCTGGGCTCCGCTGGGATCGGGCATCCCGTCCTCCTCGATGAAGCCACGCCCGAGCATCGGCTCCAAGCCTAGGACGGAGAGGAAGTTGGGCGTCACCGCACCGACATCGATCTGGACGGGTTCGCCGTCGCCGGTGAGGGAAGACGAGAACGTGAAGACGGCCCCCAAGTCCTCCAACGCCTCCGTCTGCTCCCGGTAGTCCCGGAAGTCGGGCGGAGACATGGGGAAATGGGTGATGCCGCGGTTCTGCAGTTCGCCCCACAGGAGGACCAGCTCCTCGGGTTCATCGTACGGAAGCGGTTGGAGCAGCACCGTTCGTACGACACTGAAGATGGCCGTGTTCGCCCCGATCCCGAGAGCGATGGTGAGCGTGGCCACGATGGTGAACCCCGGGCTCTTTCTGAGCGCGCGGGCCGCATAGCGAACATCCCTGATCAACGAGTCCATTCCGCCTCCCCTCCTCTGTTCATCCCACCCGGCCTCGCCGGGGGCGCCGGCACCGTGCCGGCCCTTCCATTCGTCCATGTGCGCCGCGAGTGCGTTGCGGAGCGCGTCCACGTACGCCTGCCACCAGTGGACCGCCACCGCGAGCCATCCACGACTCCGGGCAGCTGTCGCCTTCTCCCGGTGCAGGCGACGCATGTCGTCACCGTGCCGCTCCCGGAACCGCCGCGGATACAGCCGTAGGATCGCGCCGTAGAGACGCTCACCCATCCGGCCTCCGGGTTCCTCTGGCGACTCGCGTTCCGTTCGAGCCCATTACGCGGGTCCCAGGAGTCCGTGGGCCCTCGCCGCCCCGAGCTGCGTCTCCAGGCGGCGGGCCTCGGCTCCGGCCACGGCGCGGCCCGCCGCGGTGATTCGGTAGTACCGGCGACGTCCGTCGGCTTCGGCCTCGGGAGCCTCGTCCAGCTCCTCGATGAGACCGCCATCCACCAGGCGCGAGAGAGCACGGTACAGCGTCCCGGCATGCAGGCTCGACGTTCCGCCCGAGCGCTCCTCGACCGTCTGCATGATGGCGTACCCGTGGAGATCGTCGTCCATGAGGCTGAGGAGGATCTCGAATGCGATGGGGGTCAGCGGCACGTGCTCGGCCGGGTCGAAGACGTCGGTTCGGGTCATGGGGTCTGGCTCGCGTGGGGTGACTACGTACATCACGAATATATTCGTAACGCACATAGTTCCCGCGTCGTCCCCAAAGGTTCCACGCGAACGTTCCTTCAGCGGAGGAGAAACCCCTCGGCGAGGGGATCGGACGGATCGACGAGGAGTTCGTTCACCCCCGTGATCCATGCCCTCCCTTCGACCCTCGGTCGCACGGCGTCCATGTCACCGAGGCGGACCGACTCTTCGACGCGACCCGAAAAGCACGTACCGAGGATGCTCTCGATGACGATGTCTTCCCCGGTCGCGATCTCCCCGGCGTCGTGGTGCAGCGCCAGCCTGCCGCTCACACCCGTTCCGGTCGGGCACCGATCCACCTCACCGTCGGCAAAGACACAGACGTTGCGGCTGTGGTGGGTGGGGTCGTGGGCCTCGCCCACGAAGATCGTCCCGTAGACGAAGCCCAGGTCGGCGTCGTCCGGATGGTGTGGCGGCGCGGCGGTCTGTACCGCCTCCTTGATGGCGCGCCCCAGCCGGGCGAGATCCGGCGCCTCGGAGGGCGTCAGCCGGAATCCATGCTCCTGGGCGGCCACGTAGGCATAGAACGCACCTCCGAAAGCGAGATCGTACGCCACGGCCCCCGCGCCGGGCACATCCACGCTGACGCCCCTTCGCGCCACGAACGACGGCACGTTCAGGAAGGAGACTGCGCCCACGCCAGATCCCTCCACTACGGCCGGTGCCTCCACGAACCCAGCCGGGGTGTCGATCCCGACGACGACGCTTTCAGAGGCGCCATGGTCGGGGGATTCCGTGTCGGGGCCGGTCTTCGGGGCTCTCGGCTCACCCCTCGCGAACGCCACGGTCTCCTCGGGCCGAAGCATCCCCGTCTCCAGCAGCACGGTCACCACGCCGATGATCCCGTGGCCACACATGGTGCTGAACCCGTCGTTGTGGGTGAACAGCACCGAGATGTCGGCGCGACGGGTCACGGGAGGCCCCACCAGGCAGCCGTACATGTCGGCGTGCCCCCGGGGCTCCCACATGAGGGCCCGCCGAAGGCCGTCATGGCGCCGTCGCGCGTCCTGTCTGCGTTGGAGCACGGTGTCGCCGTCCAGGACCGGGAAGCCGGAAACGACCACACGGAGGGGCTCACCCTCGGTATGCGCGTCGACTGCGAGCATACGGATCCACTGCGGGGGCCGAGACCAGGCCCGCAGACGCTCCACGAGGCGTGTCATTCAGGTGGTCATCCTTGAATTGATGGGCTTCCTTCGGGAGATTACGGGCTTGCGGAAGCCGAACCGAAACGAACCGGTAACAGACATGTCCGACGCCTCGAAGGAAAGCACCGCCGTCGACGTGGAGACCCGCGCTCCATCCCCGCGTGTCGACGTCGACGATCAGGCCATCTCCACCCCCGAACCCGGGGCCATGGAGTACGACTACACCAACTTCTACTTCGGGGCGGGCGAAGACGCCTTCGCGCTCCTCGAGCCCTTCGACGACTGGTGGAAGCAGGTCAAGCCGGCGGGCTACTATCTCTACGAGCTTCCCATCCATACCGCCCCCGGTACGCGGGTGGACGTGGAGGACACCAAGACAGGCGAGATCCGGAAAGGCCTCGTCAACTTCGCTTCCTACAACTATCTGGGGCTGTCCTACCGCCCGGAGGTGAAGGAGGCCATCAAGGAGGCGGCCGACACGTACGGCGGCGGTTCGTCCGGATCGCCCATCCTCAGCGGGACGACGGCCCTCCACCGCGAGTTCGCCCAGGAGATCGCCGACTTCAAGGGCAAGGAAGCGGCGATGATCTTCCCGACGGGCTACAGCGCCAACGTGGGGACCATCGCGGGACTCATGCGCTCCGGCGACCTCATCGTGGCCGACCAGTACGCCCACGCGAGCATCGTGGACGGGATGATTCTGTCGAAGGCCAAGTCGAAGTTCTTCCGGCACAACCGGCCCGACGACCTGGACAAGAAGCTCGACGGCTTCAACGGCAAGAAGCTGGTCATCGTCGAAGGCGTCTACTCCATGGACGGAGACGTCCCGCCTCTCGCCGAGATCATCGAAGTCTGCCGCAAGCACGGGGCACGCCTCATGATCGACGAGGCCCACTCGGCCTTCGTCTTCGGCGAGACCGGAAAGGGCGTGGCCGAGGACCAGGGTCTCGACGACGAGGTCGACATCCACCTCGGTACCTTCTCCAAGAGCCTCGGCGGGCAGGGCGGCTACATCGCCGGGTCGGAGGAGCTCATCAATTACCTTCGCGGCTTCTCGCGCTCACGTTTCTTCTCGTGCGCCCTCTCACCGGTGGTCGTGGCGGGGCTGAGGAAGGCCTTGGAGCTTGCCGTAAACGAGCCCGAGTTGGGACAGCAGCTGTGGGAGAACGTGGCGTACATGCAGGCGCTTCTCGAAGAGGCCCAGGTCCCGATGGGCGACTCGAGTTCCCAGGTCATCCCCATCATGGTCCGCGACGATGCGCGCATCTTCTCCATGGGCGAGGAGATCTTCCGCGAAGGGGTCTTCATCAACCCAGTGAAGTACCCGGCGGTTGGGAAGCACAAGTCCCGGTTCCGGATGTCCATCTCGGCCGCCCACTCGAAGGAAGAGTTGAAGGAAGGGGCCGAGAAGATCGTGTCGGTCCTGCGCCGCTACGACATCTGTCCGTAGGCCGTATGTCCATCGTAAGCAGCTACCGGTTCCAGACGGGGGTCAGCGCCTTCTTCGACATGGCGACCTCCGATGCGAGGGCACTCCTGCCCGCGCATCTGGAGCCTATCGAGGTCACCCACCAGCGCAGCGTCCTGTCCGTCACGGCGTTTCTCTTCGACGACAGTGTGGTGGGGCCCTACACCGAGCTCATGTTCTCGGTGGTGGTGCCGCCGATGGTCGCCCAGTGGGGCAAGCACGCCAAGGCCGGCTTCTTCCCCTTCCTGGCGGCCACCAGCTCTGCGGAGGCTCGGCGGATCAAGGCCGAGCGCTTCCACTTTCCGTACCACGAGCAGTCCATCGACGCCCAGTTCATCGAGACCTCGGACCGACTCCGGATCCGGGTCTTCGGAGCGGGCGATCCCATCCTCGACCTCAATGTGACGCCAGGAGCGTGGGAAACCACCACCCACCTCCTTCAGGGCTTCATGATGAACGGCGAGCAGCGTCTGCGGACCACCTTGCAGATCAGCGGGGACTACACGGTGCACGAAGAGGAAGCCGGGCGATTGACGCTCTTCCCCCACCAGATCACCTCCGAGCTTCTGTCCCACGAGGTGTCGCCCCAACCCTTCCGCGAGCACTGGTTCAAGAACGGTACGGAGGTCTTCCACCAGTTGGAGACCATCTGACCCCGAGGGTGCCGGGATCCATGACAGCCAACGCCTTCCGTCGCACCCCTTCCCTTCTGGCCCTGCTCGCGACCGCGACGTTCACGGGGTCGTGCGTCCCGGATCCGGGACGGGCCGATCGCACTGACGTCGACTACCTGCGCATCGTCGCCGCGGAAGACGCCCGCCCCACCGACGGCCCGGAACTGCGGACCATCGTCGACGGCACGGCCCACGACCTCGCCTTCATCCGGCATGCGGCCGTGCGCGCCCTGGGGCGCCTCGAGAATCCGGACCTACTGCCCGACATCGAGGCGCTCCTGGACGATCCGTCTCCCATGGTTCGCCAGTCCGCCATCCATGCCGTCGCCCAAGCGTACCACACCAGCGACGATGCCACAG
>ERZ869936.961-NODE-961-length-23082-cov-4.963043_pt1 | contig 23082 bp, 18 predicted proteins | sample MGYA00520876_ERZ869936 | MGnify/ENA primary metagenome ERZ869936 (study PRJEB32218, sample SAMN09650985) | biofilter metagenome | isolation source: enrty point of leading RO module | place: Saudi Arabia: Thuwal, RO plant located on Red Sea | collected 2016-02-17 ...
ACCAGCACGCATACCACCCACACCCTCATCCCAACCTTGAATCACTCGACCAGCGCCGACCTCAAAGGTGAAGGCTGTGCCGCGAGTGTATGAGTTATCGAATTCTTGTCCGTTTTGCAAACGACCGATGTAATGCACACTGACGGTATCACCAGCCGCAACCGGCTCACCCTCACCAATGATGACATCGTCAACAATCATCTTCTGGAGCTTAGCGCTTGGTGCGGCCTCCACAATCGCTTCAGCCAGCGCAGCTTGTTGATTGGGGTCATTTTCATTGACAGTGATGACTCCAGCGGTTTGCGAACTAGTTGGCAACGCAAAAACAAAGTTACTACCATCGAAACGAAATGCCGCTAAAACAATGGCCATAACAACCACGCTGAGAAAAATTCCGATGACTTCTACCCGATTAATTGGTGACATAAGTAAGTGTGTACGTAATTAGTTGTATATGGCGTAATAATAAGGATAAATCACAAAGATGCAAGGGTTTTTGTTATTTCAAGTATTCCGTCCGTATTCATAATTTGAGCCACTTCCGGACCGCTGCGCTCTAAAATTGACTCCACTAACGCCACTCGTTCATCGTACGGCATTAACCGTGGTGAGCTTTGATGCTTTTGGCTGGTGAACGGAATCAGACGATAGCTGACGGTTTGGTCTACAAGAGCTAACTCAACCCCTAACCCAACTTCAACCTCATCACTGAAATACTGATCAAAGACAAAATTACCCAATGAGTAGAAGATGGGCGCGCCTTTGTAGAAGCCAATGTCCTGAATGACGTGTGGATGGTGACCGATAATCACATCAGCGCCGTGATCAATAAGAAAATGGGCGAGCGTTTCCTGTTCGGGTGCATGTACATTATCGTATTCAATGCCCCAGTGTACATACACAATTTGCATACTCGAATGTTCACGGAGTTCAGCAAATAGTCGTTCCAGCGCTTCATAACTCAGTGATTTGGTGGCATTGAGTCCAACCACAGCCAACCGTTCCTCCTTGTGTGTCAGATATGCCACTGAATCAATACTCACCTGCGCTGGGTCACCAAACGGGCGCGCTTCTTTGCTTTCAAGTAATTCACGCGTATACACCAACCCTGCTTCACCTTGGTCGAGGGTGTGATTGTTCGCTAATGAGACCAAGTCAAAATAGTCACCAAGGTGTGCAATGGAACTAGAGGCCACCGAAAACGACAAACTGTTGGCTTTGGTTTGTGTGTGGATGAGACCAATCGGTGCTTCAAAGTTACCGATCATGGCATCATAATGGTCCCGCAATGGTACCAACCCCACAAACGGATACTCAGCCCCTTCAGTCTTAATCAGTGTTTCAACATGACGGGCCAGCATAATTTCTCCCACAAAAAGAAACCGCGACTCGACTGGCTTACGGCCAACAAAACCATAAATTGATTCCGGCAACGATGGCAACACCACACTGTGAAAAGCCAGTGTGGTGCAGATAAATACACAAAATAAGACCAGTAAATCGCGCGGCATAAATATAATGCCGTGATTCTACTATTCTAGTGAACCGCTCGCAATTGCTTCGTGCTCGTAAAATGGCCCTATTTTCATTTGGTACATGGAAACGAGGAGTACAGAGGTAGTTAAAAAAACTGTGACAATGGCCAGACGGAGCACCACTGACATCGCCTCTGAAGACTGAGCTTCTTGACGCTCACCGGTCTTGGCTGGAATAGTACTCTTGATACCTAAGAGCTGATTAATTTCAGCTGGTGACAGCTTGCTATCACTACGAAAAATACGATGTTCGAGAGTACGGTTACTCGGGGTAGTTGGTTCGTTGCTCATACGTCTTTAGGGTAATTGATGTGTGTATTATACAGCTCGAGTAGCACCAACAGAAGACTCAGCATCACTGGCCCAACAATAAAACCAATTGGGCCAAAGAACGCGATACCGCCGAGAACCGCAATCAGCATTGAGAACGGATGAATCTTATTACCTCGACTAAGCAGGTACGGGCCAAGCAGATTGTCGATAAGACCAACCGCGAGCATCCCCCAAATAATGAGGACTATCATTTTAATGTAGGCCCCGGTGACAGCCAGGAAGATAATCGCTGGGATAAGCACAACTGAGGTTCCGACGCCCGGAATCAGGGCGCCAAAAGCAGCGATCGTGCCCCACAAGACGTATCGCTCAAAGCCTAAGAACCATAACCCAAAGGCGGTGAGACTCCCTTGAATCAGTGCAATCAGCACTACCCCAGTTGCCACCGAACGAATCGCGATAGCCAAACGTGAAAGGATTTTCTCATCTTGATCATCCGGTAGTGGACTAACGGTGATGAGGGTTTTGGTAAACTCACGGCCGTCTTTGAAAAAGTAGAACGTACCTATCATAGCAATAAAAAACAGGAAGAGCGTCGAAGCGGTGCCAGCAAAGAATGAACCGAGGCGCGACTGTGTAAATTGAGCTCCCTGTTGAAGAAATTGTGAGAAATCGAGTTCAAAATTTGGAGCAAATTCTTCCACTCGGGTTTCAAAGGCATTGAGGCGTTCCACCAGTACAAGTTGGTCAGCCGAAACAATGTTGTACACCGCCACTGCCTCACGTACGAGCGCTTGGGTTACAAACAAGAACGGAATAATGACAAGCACCAACACGACGAGTGTCGTTACGAGCGCACCGAGCGCTTCGTTTTGTTTGGGCATGAGTTTTACAATCCGACAGTACATCGGGTAACAGATGGTGACAATGATAGCCGCCAGCGCCAAGGCGCTCACAAACGGCGAAACCATTTCCCATACGATATAGGCAACAATCCCTAAGAGACCGAAGAAAAAGACGTATTCAACCACTCGACTTGAAATCATCCGGTAATTGTAGCAGATAATGCAAAACGCGCCGACGATATGTCAGCGCGTAGATGGGATTAATCAGTTTCGATGGTTTGAATCAATTGGGCAGATGAGGTTTCTGCAACCGTTTCAACTAATTGAAACGTGGCGGTTGCAGCGCCGTCAAAGGCCGCAAATGATTGAGCGAAGTACGAGTACAACACCCACATAAAAATGAAGAATCCAAGAGCTCTATAGACTCCCATAGGTTTCAATTGATTAGATTGAAGATCGAAGCGACTAACTTCGACCGGCTAACGTAATGATTAGCGCGGGAGTCCGTACTGAACTATCTATAATATATCACACAATATCAGTATGTAAAGTTACACGCCGACCTAGAGATAATCGTAAAAACCTTCCCAATTCATAAACTGGAACACTTTGTAGCCGTAGACCAGAAGCATTTCAAAATTACTGGTCAGTAATAGAACGCCAATGAGAATCAAAAATACCCCACCGATGATGTTTACGAACTTGGAAAGTGAACCATAGCGAGCAATCACCTGCTCGGCCCGGCCGTACGCGAACGCCGTCAACAAAAACGGCACTGCCAGACCAAGTGAGAAAATTGATAATAGTACTCCACCTGAAACTGCCGTCGCACTATCAGTCGCCAACAGAATGACAGTAGCCAGCACTGGACCAACACACGGTGTCCAGCCAAGGGCGAAGATACTCCCAATCATCAACGCACTCACTGGATGTCCTGGTTTGAGCGTGCTCGGAATAGTGAGCTTATGCTCACGTTGTAGGGGTGAGATGTTAAAAACCCCAAGCATAAAAAGACCGAAGAAAATAATCAGCGCCCCACCAATCTGTGACAAAAGTTCACGAAACTGACCAATCGATGACCCGAGCGCGCCCGCTGCCACCCCAAAGAGTACGAAGACAAGACTAAATCCAAGTACGAAGGCCGAGCCATTTATCATTAACTGCCGGCGTACTTGCCGTTGTCGATGTGGGTAAGTTACATCATCACGATTCACACCAGCAATGAAAGCTAGATACGCTGGCACGAGTGGCAATGTGCACGGCGCCACAAACATCAAAAACCCGGCTATAAAGGCTGAGATAGCGAGTCCAAACGAAACCTCAATCATGAACCCGCTTCATCAGCTGCTAACGTTTCATCAATCAATCGGCGCATCTCATCAATAGCCATGTAGCCACGCTTATGCTTCACGACGTTACCGTCACTATCATAAAAAACTGTCTCCGGCATAGCGAAGCCACCAATAAAACTGTAGTAGGCATCTGCCTCATCAAGTACCACAATGACACCATCGAGGTCACCAATGGTGTTAAGATAGGCGTGTACTTGTAACGGTGATTCACTTCGGTTGATGGCGAGCACGGTCACGTTTCTATCTTCATATTCAGCCGCCACCGTTGCTAAGTCTGGGAGTTCATTGACACAAAAAGGACACCAACTGGCCCAGGAGTTGACTACCAACACACGACCCCGGTAGTCAGTCAAATCAATCGGTTCACCATCAAGATTGGTGTAACTGGCGCTCGTCCAAATGCGTTCAATACTGTCTTTCGGTATCGAGTCAGCAAAGCCATCATTATCTTTGTCACGACTTTCACTCCAGACATACACCCCAACCGCTAAAACGATGGCGAGCATGGCAAGAAGTGTAATGAGTGAACTCCGATTCATAGTGATTATCGTTCCACGAGCGCGCTAAATTGATTGTACGGTAACGCTCCTGGTACTGCCCGCGTTGTACCGTCAGCATACAAAATGACACTAAACGGTGTCCCGCCGCCGCCAAGAACCATCGCGATACGCTCATCTTCAAGTACACGCTCGGCGATGTCGGGTCGGTCCATACAAGCCTGGAGCGCGGCCGCCTCAATCCCCTCTGCCAAGGCGCCAGCCTCATAGACGCGCGTCCCTAGACTGCGCTGATTAGCGAACAAATACTTAGTGAAGTTCCAGAACGCTTCGGTACCAGCGATGTCAGCCACACATTCTGAGGCAATGGCAGATGAGCGAGCATTCGGGTGTGAGACCAGTGGTAGGTGCCGGTACTCCCAGGCCACATCATCGCCGTAGGTCTCGACAATCTTTTCAAGGGTTGGGTGGAGGCGCGAACAGAACGGACATTCAAAATCAGAAAACTCCACAATCGTGACTTGTGGGTCAGTACCGCCCTGGACCAAGCGATGCTCACTACGACGAGGATCAACGAGCGCTTTTTCACGTTCCGGGGTGACTTCTGTCTTTGTCCCCTCAATAACATTCTTCGCCAGGGTTGTGGTCGCATACTGATCCCAGTTGGTGTAGACGTAGGCGCCACCAATTACAATAATCGCGATGATGAGTGAGAGGATGGTGTATTGCTGTTCGTTCTGCATAGATGATAATGACTGTTTATGATTCGTTAGACCACACCATTGTATCAGGATGTGCTGCTGCCCACGAGAACCAGAACCCTTCGATATCTGGAATGAGTAATCCTTCAGTGTCAGTGACTTCAACCACCCCAGTTGCGGTACGAGTAATTTTGATGGCCGTATCTGCTATCTCATAGCGTGTCACGCCTTCAGGTAGGGTCGCGCGTGGTATCGCCAGGGGTTGCCCAGACACTATCACACCATAGACATACGCATCTGGTTCAAGGCTGGACATCGCTGCATCAAAATCCGGTCCAAACGATGACGCTACCCGGTAATACTCGCCACCATAGGGGTCCTTTGGGCTACCGGTTGTAAGCACCAGACCCTCTGGATAGACAGCTGCCCAATCACCAAACCTCATGATATCTGATGGTACGACGACCAGTGCTTCCCCAGCTCGACTACCCACGACCGCCTCGCCGAGTACCTGCGACCACAGGTTGCGTTCATCGATGGTGCTGGCTCGGTTGTACATAAGGAGGTTTGATTGCCACAACATCCCGGAGACACCAAACTCAACCGGTTCACCATCGAGCGTGCGTTCAAACACAATGCCGGTACCACAGAGTGGACAATACGTAATCAAGAGTGGATCACCAGCCACCGTGTCGTTTACAAGCTCATGAGTTTCTAACATTGGAAATGGATAGAAGCGATGTTCGCCTTGGTACGCTAACGCAATACCGATACTGTCATCTTGGAGTATGCTCGACATTTCAGTTGCTAACATGAACTCCGGCCGGTCGACAGCTGGTATACAATCGCGCACCGCGCAACCACGCCGGATGTCTTCGATACTAATAGTGTGTTTAACGTCTTGTTCTGGCGCACTACCAGAGACTGGCAGTTTAATACGTTCTGCGAATTGAACTTCACCCTTGGCCTGGGGTATCACGGTCTTGGCGGTAGTAAAACGCTCAGTTCCAGCTTGGTCCGAAGTTGATTCGTATTTAAACAGTAATGTCAGCGACACAATAAAAAATACACCTACCACTGCTCCTACCATTACCTTATACCGAAGCCCAAATTCCATATGTAAAGACTACTATACACTACAGTCGTATCGACTGAAACTACCTGGTGTCGCTAGCCTTTATAAAACAATTCGAACTCGTCTGGTGTCTCCCCTTCGGCGGCCGGAATGAGGTTGAGTCTAACGGAACGACCTTCGAGTCTTGCATTGAAGGTGGCCTGCTCACTCGCTGTTACTTCTACCATGAAGCGTTGGGTGGTTATCACCTGCGCGCACGTCTGTGCATTATTGAGTACCGTAAAATTAACTTGAATCTGTTCAGGGAATGATTCAGCCACCACCACATTATGTTCAAGCAAGTCACATGGGGTTGGGAGGTCTAATTCACCCACTAACGTGTGCGCACCATCGATGAAGAAATGCTTGGCGTCTATACTCTCAATATAGCCGAGTCTACCTTCTGGGGCCGGGTTCTCTGCTTCAGTGACTGGCTCTTCCATCGACGCATCCTCAAGTTGTATCCGTTGGTAGTAGGTATACCCAAACAGGCCTGTTATCACCAACAAAAACGTCACACTGGCAATAGCAATCGTCGTATTATCCATTACTCCAATTATACACCCTAATTCTGGTCTTGTCCGACGAAGATATTGATGGTCGCAAGGCTGTCCGTTGTACTAGCGAGCGATGCACTAAATGAGACAAGTGCGTTATCAAGCAGTCCACTAATCGCTTGCGCTTCTGCTGTTAACGACGCTGGTGCAATGACCACCGTGTTTCGTTGTTTGCGACCTAGCTCAATGTCAATCTCATCAATGCGATAGTTGGCTTTTTCAAGCTCTAGTGCTACTGCCGCTCCGGTTCCTGATTCGCCACTGACATTGATGATATTGATAGCATAGGGCTGTTCTTCAAGATTTGGCACCTCAGTGCTACTATCTGACAACTCGTCTCGATACAGTTTTTCAGAGTTAATCTGGATTTCAGAATCACCTTGAGTGACGGTCGCTTCAAAGCTTCGCTCCGGTGCGAGCGCGCCACTGAGATACCAAAACAGCATGAACAGCAACGCAATACTACTCGGAATTCCGACAAAGAAATACAAGTACCGATTTACGAACACGATCAGATTACCAAATGATGATACGTCTTCACTGTCTGCTTCAATAGCTGATTCGATTGTCTGCTGCTTAAGTTTTTTGGTCATCACGACAGACCCAGCTGCCCGTTCTTGACGTCGCACTTCGGGGTCAATACCAGCCACTCTAAGCATATGCCTGATGTATGATTTGATGGCCCATCTGACCAAGAATATAAGCAATAGGATGACTGCGAGTGCTATCAAAGCCAACCTAACTGGAATCACCCAAAAATGCACGGTTCTGGTTAATGTGCGCCATTCATTAGAACCATATCCGAGTGTCACTTCAGCTGTATAACGGCCAATATCTGCTAACGAAGGTTCACCTGCCCACGAGAACTCAAACTTTCGAATACTACTGGGGAGCACATTCCCAAAGTTACTATGTTGGTTAATGGGAATAACACCCCGCTCTTTGCCCCACATGTTATAGATGGTAATGCTGCCACGAGGACGCACATGTACATTCCCTTCGTTTTGAAAGCGTAAGACAAAGTTACTGCTTGGCACCTCAGTGAATGAATCCACAACGGAGAACTCACGAATTGAACCGCGCTCAATTACATCACCTGAGACCGTCAAAAAGAACAAAGACGAAACTACCTGAGCAGTACGTACTGCCATACTGTCAGCTTCGGCTGGTGGTCTAGTACCAATAAATATAGCGGCGAAATGACCGCCTGGTGGAACCGTCTCAGGTAAATTAACAATAAACGGTACTTCTTTACTCGATTCAGGTTCAATAACAATAGGAGCATCAGTAACCGTAATCCACTCAGCCAAGGTTTGACCGCTGGTTTCTTGTTCTAAGATGGGCAAAAAACGCCCACGGCCATTTTCTCCTTCCGCCTCAAAATTGACTGGCTGAGCATACACAGTAAGCGGAAAATCATTGGTATTAATAACCTTGATACTGCTTTGCCAGACTTGCCCTGGCTCCGCTGATATTTGAAACAATGGCGGTGTAACCGACAAAGATGTCGCTTCCTGAGCGTGCGTAGCGACAGGGAAAACAACTGCCGCTAAGAAAAGAGCTACCAGTAATCTACTTGGAGCTCTTGAGGTCAATGTCATGGTCTTTAGCGTCTGAAACATGGTCTTTGATATGGAATGCAACTGGTTTTGCGTCGTCGTCATCAATGCCATACCGGCGGTACAGATAGACCGTCAACGTAATCGCCACGATCACAATAGTACCAAAAATAAATAGGAGGCGCTGCCACGGCAAGACATAGAAAAATACCGTGTCATACAGCGCACCAGTTTGGGCAGCTCCGTAACTTACATTTAAGAAACCTTTGTATTGCCCTACCAACCCTCCAATTGGCACCGTGGACGTAAGGGTAATGGATTCACCAGGCCCGAGCTCTGTCTTATCAGGATTCGCGTCAATTGATGTAATTTCCTTACCATTGGAATCATAGATGACCACTTCTCCGGTTGGCACAACCGCTGTATTGCCAGGATTTTTCAAAGTGTACGTAACCGCCTCATTGTCAGCACTAGTAATGAACTTTTCAATCACAAAATTTGAGAGATCAACTCGTTCAATCCGATTTTCGGCCACCCGAACAGTGACCACTACCGTTGGCGCTCTTCCCTCAGCCACTTGGCGCTTGGCTTCATCATTATTTCTGCCGTACCCAAAACCAATCAGGGCATGGTACTCGCCCGGCTGCGTGTTGGGGTTCATTCTAATGGTCACTGGTAACTCATGTACCTCCCCAGGCATGATAGCAATCTGCGCCCGTGACACTTCTATCCATGACGTGATAGCTGAGGTACGGTCGACTTGAGTTGGTCCACGAAATTCAGTGATATCACCACCGGCATCCAACGCAATTTCATTCACTGACGGGAAGATGCGCGTCCGTGAGTGACCGGTATTCGTTATGTAGATAGTCTCCGTGATGATATCTCGCGCTTCGGCCTCAACATCGATGACACGTGGTGTAACCGTATACTCATCAGCCAAAGCCATGGCTGGTAGAAATAACATGACCGCAAGCACTATGAGGTTGTAGGACCGTAAACTCATGGACATTAATAGACTGGCACCGACACAAAGACAATTTCTTTTTGGTAGTCTCCGGCCGGCTGCAAATCGCTCACCTGAAGTCTGAGTATTATATCAGTGGTGTCGTTAATTGATGGTTGACTGCTGTACATGACCTCTTCTAATGTTGAGGTCGAACAGGCAGCGTAGGTGTCATCTGGAGCAAACCTCGTTGAACCATCAGATAATGAGTCGTCTCCCGCATGATACCCGACACAGCCCGTTGCCACCGCAGAACAAACGGAGCTCCAAGCTCCTGGTGTGGTATTGTCAGCTGACACCCCTGGTATTTCATTGCCAGACTCGTCTGTCATGGGCTGGCGCGCATACATAAACATTTGATACCCTTCGGTAGCATTGGTGTTAACATTCAGTCGATAGGCAGCTACGTAGTCGGTACCAGGCTGTATACCTCCAAACGGCACACTGACTGGTGTGGTGGCGACGTCGGTCATGACTCCTTCCGTCATTTGACCAGCAGTGACGCCGTCCATAGTGAAGACAAGCGAACCACCTTCAGTGACAACACTTGGGTAACTAGAACTCGCAACGACCGGTCCATCGTTTGTGACATCATACAAGCGGAAGTAGTACACAGCGTTCACACGTGGTCCGGCAGAGCGAATAGTAAACTCAAATTCCGTCGCAGTATTAGAAAGGTGAAGAAAATCACTCGTGGTAGTTGGAAACTCGTTTCGCGTACCACACCCAGCCCCGACCCCGCCACTACAACTGTCGGCAGTCGCAATCAATGCGGTCGTAATGGTCGCGTTATCGATGCCGCCGCCATCGGCGTAACACCAGGTTGAAGTACCGGTACATGACGAACTCGCTGCGACAAATGTCCCGCCATCAGAAAAATCTGCCTGTTCTGAAAATTGTAATCTAAACTTGGTATTTTCACCCGAAGCCCCCTCAACCTCCTCAGCTACAATTCGTAATTTCATCGGCTCACCATTAGTGACATCAATGGGGGCTGTGTTGGTGGCAGCAAACGGTGTCGTTGGCGTGCTATTCTCTTCATCCTCATACCACCGCCAATCTCCGGTCACGGGGGTGTAGCCCGTCGTACGCAAGGTCGGGTAGTTGTTATACCCATCGAGTTCGGTACCTTCACTTTCCACCATGCGGAAACAGTAGTCTGATTGCTGCACCGCGCCGTTATGTTCAACGTGCCAGTCATACTCTATATCCTCGGTCAGATCTACGGTATTGGGATTTACAGCACTATTATTTTGTTCTTCATACGTACCGGCGACGTCAGCAATTGAAATCCGCAGCGAGGTAGACGCTACTTCAGTTCCATCAACCGGTGGCCCATCATATCCCCGCCAAATAGCGCCACTGCCAGGCGCTCCGAGGTCGTTCCAACTGCCATTGGAAATCGCTGAACACGAGGTAACACGTCTCGCGTATTGTAATTTGTAACTTGAAGTTTCAGCCGGCAGCGTCGCGTTGTTAACCAAAAGCGTCATGCGAATACGTACGCGCTCACCCTCACCAAGTGGGTCGTTAATACCAGTTATGGAAGTGTTTTCCCCAAGATCAGAACCACCAACTGGCCACGGGTCGGTCGGGGTAAGAGCGTCGTTATCGACATAGAATCGGTAATAGTTTTGACGAACCGAAATTTCTGCCACTGGCCACTCTACTACCTCGGTTCGGTAGTATTGATTTTGCCCCGTGTCACTTTGCCACAACTCATACTGCGTGGCGGAATGAATCCGAGCCGCGAGAATACCTCGCGGGAACGCCTGACCTTCACCGTTTGAGTAGTTGGTAACAAAAATCGATGCGTTATCTGGATCAACCATGCCACCAATACTAAGAATGATGGTTTCTGGTTCAGTTCCACCTGAATTGATAGTTCCGTTTGATTGATAGACCGTCATCGCGCCGTTACCAGTTTGGGTATTCTCAATCACCCACACAACGGCATCGTGTACACTTGGATCATCAACATCATTATTCGGATCATCATTGAGGTGGAAACTAAGAGCGCCAACACTTGAAATCCACACCTCGTGACCTTGATCATGTAGGCCATTCTCACCAGAACGTTTCTGGGCATGTACAAAGGCTTTCGTGATATTAGAGACCGGAGTAATACTTACCTGATCCACGCTCGTCGTAGAGTAATTATGTTCGATGCGTTGAATATTCCAGTTGGCTCCCGTGAATTCCACCACCGCATAACTGACTTGTGACGCATTGCCGGTCCCGTTGCGGGTGAACACTGGCACGGTATCAGTGGCATGCCACAATGCAGTTGAAAGCATGAGGTTGTTATTACCAGTACCACTATCGGGGTTGAACTGCCCGGTGATAAATACCACCACGTCAGCATCATCAGCGACATCACTGACGGCAGTGCCGGTGGCATGCAGGTCACCTGAACCATACGTCACTTCACCGACATCACGGACAATCATCTCGTTATCGGTCGCGGCAAGGCCAGTAAACTCAACCAGTTCCCAATACACTCGCGTATCAGCACTGTTGGCAGTGTTTGACGGTCGCTCGAGTGTAAAGCTGGTCGTGATGTCTGTAGCGTCAGTAACGTAGGCCGTGTAGCCATCGGCGGTGTTGTTCTCATCGTCGTCTTGGTTTTCACCCGCACCAGTAAACTGCGTATTAGTAATCCTCACAAAGGCCGCTGAAGTGGCGCTTGGCGCAGCGTAATCAACTCCCGCCACCAATGTCGTGCTCGTGCCGGTAATGGTCGTACTGCCGTGTTGAATATAAAAATCTTGTTTTTCCCGCACCGTCAATTCTGGGTACTCATCATACACCGACAAGGCACTGCCGGCGTCACTCACCCGAAAACAGTACGTAGTACCATCACCAGATTCGGTCGTTGGGACAACTGAGTACTCGAGCTCTACAATTTCATTACCCTCCAAGGTGATGCCGGCAGTCTCAGAAGTCGTATCATGGATACCATCGTTAACGAATTCATAGACCGGACTACCGCTCGGATTGGTTACACCACCCTGAGAGACAGTGATATCAAAAGAGGTTTCTCCATCCGTCAGATGCGTCGAATCAGACATATCAAACGCCGTGCCGACACCGACTTCATTCCATGAACCAACATTGGCACAGGTAGTGACTTTGGTGCCGTATTCAATACGATATTGGGTGGCGGTTGCATCAACCGTGCCATCGTTATGTACAAGAATGCGAATACGTTTTGTAGTATTTTTGGCGATTTCTGAAATAGGTGTGTTTTCTATGCCACCGCTGGCTGAACTCGCTCCACCGCCGCCACCACTTTTATCACCATCATCGTTACGCCAGTGATAACCAAACTGCGTGAGTAACGGACCTGCAATCGTCGTACTACCCGTCGGACCGATACCTGAACTTGGACCAACTGAAGAACCAGACACTACGACATCGGTTGATGGATTGGCAATACTAATTTCAATTGTTTCCCCGTTACTGGCGCCAGACCCCACCGATAGCACAATGTATGGACACATGGTTTGAGTGTTATTGATGTTTTGTGAACCAGAAAAAGTGGTCGTCCCATTGGCACTACTGAAACTGGTTGAGGTGGCGCCAAATTGTGCCTCGTCTCCATCAAATGACTCCCCGGTACAATCGTATGGCGACGTTGTATCGAGGTCATACCATAGTCCGATATCGGAGAGGTTATTTTCGGCATCAATACTACCACTTTCGGTTACAGTAATATCGGTTACCGTCCGACTGCCGCCCAAACGCTGCACTACAAATCCACCTCCTAAATGCGCATTGACGGCACCGACATTAAGGGTGGCCACTTGGGAGCTCGTGGCGCTCACGGTAATATCCGCGGAAACTGTTCCCTCAGGATAGATGTCATAATTTCTCAGAGCAGTCCCACTATCAGAAACTCGGAAACAGTAGGTCGTTCCCTCAACTGCAACAGTGGTTGGTTCAACTGCAAATTCCAGTTCCAGAAAATTTGCGGTGCTAAATGTAAGCGCTGAAGCGAGGGTGGCATTGGTATCTTTCAGGGCGCCATTAGGGCTAATGTGCGTCGTGTTTTCATTGGTGGTACCACCATTAGCGGGGGTCAGGTCAGATGAATCAAGACCATCAGAAACAAAGAATGCACTATCAGACATGCCCCAGGCAGCCCCGGTCGCACCCACAGTCGTCCAACCAGTCGCACTGGTACACATACCGGTACTGGTTGCATACTCAAGACTGAGTGTGGTGGGAACAGATGACGTTGAACCTTCGGCCGAGACCTGTAGACGCAAACGGTTAATGGTTCCATTAGCAAACCCAGTGGCTGGCGTATCTTCTGCCTCTACCTCAGTCGCGAAACCTTCAACTCCATCGTCTTCAAGCCAATGGTAGTGCACTTGTGTAAGTTCAGCATTACGGGCGGTTGTGACTCCGGTCGGAGACACGGCTGAGCTCGGACCAATGGTCGGCCCCCCTGAAGCAACCACATCTGTACTTGGATTAGCGATAGTAATATCAACTGTGTCACCGTCTAGAGCAGCATCAGTGACGTCATACACGACGTATCCACAAAACGCTTGGGTGGTCGAAATCGATACCGTTTCGTTAAAACTAGCCGTTCCGTTCGCTCCAGAAAATCCATTATCATCGGTGTCGCCGTATTGGTTTTCAGTACTCGTCCCCGTAAAACTCTCACTGGCACAATCGTATGGGAAGGTCGTATCTAAATCGTAATACATCTCGATGTTATCGAGTCCATTTTGCGCGTCAATCGTACCGGATTCGGTAACAGTGATATTGGTAATGTTTCTCGTTGCTGAATTTTCAGTGATGACAAAAGCCCCTCCTAAGGAAGCGTCAACCTCGGGGATATCGACGTCAGTCTCTTGGGTGCTGGTGGCTGAGACAAGCGTCGTCTCTGTGACGGCTGCCAGATTACCTAATTCAACCACTCCATACTCAACCCCTACAGTGTTACCACTACGATGAATCCAATGTTGGATGGTACCTGCTGCGTCAGTAATCCGAGCGTGTAATCCACCACGCATATGCGCGGTACCAACACCACTCGTGTCAGTGAACCACTCAAGACTAAGGGTATCGAGGTCTGCCGTGGTGGTCGCTCCTGCTGGCCAGGTGGCAGTTCCGTACGAACCATTACCTTCAGAAATATTGGCATCAGAGGCCCGATTGACAACCAGATCATCGTTTTGTAACACGTGTATCCACGCTTCTCCATCGTTACGGGCATTAGAATCTTGTTGCAGATCAAACACAACTGAAGTAGTAGTTGTACCTGGTCGCACCAGGGCTAATGTATCTGATAATCCCGTCTCACTAGAGTCACCTTCCATGGTGGCCTCAATAATGGTCGCCGTATCCCAGTCACTCACATCACACGTCGAGCCGCCAACCCCATCAGAATCAGTGTTGAGTGTAATAATTTGTTCAGCAGTATCATGAGAGCTGGAATAGCCGTGACAAACAGTCCAATTACTACCAGTAAATTCAACCACGTCTACGTACACCGTGCCTGCGGTGCCAGAATTATTTCGACTGACGATGAGATTACCTGAGTCATCCATATGAGCAGCAATCGTTGCGTCATGCCAATTACTAACAGACGTGTTGTTGATTGTGTAGCCAGTGATGAACGGGACGACATTATCAACGTCACTAATACCAGATATCGCTGTTGATACACTGGAACCAGAAAGGCTTACCGCCACTCTATCTCGCACAATAAATTCGTTAGCTGCTCCAGCATTTCCTTCGTAGCGCCAGACTTCCCCCATCACTTTAACGACCGTGGCATTAGAGCGCTCGACTGTCACGGTTGCGGTGTCGCTTAACACCAGACCCACCGCACCGATATGTGGCGCGGTATTACCGGTTGAGCCAGTCGGGCCGGCGCTCGTCTTACGCGTACCGGTATTGAGCTTAATGAAGGCCGAACTCGTGGCACCAACATCATTGCTTAGCGTAAAGGTAGAACCATCAGTGTCGACGTTGCGGTCAAAAGATTCAACTTTAATAGCTGGGGTCACAGCCGCTTCAACCACCTCTACGTCAGGTAACCAAGCTAGATGAATGTTGAACAAGGTAGAGAGCCAGGAATCAAGTGGCGCGAAGGTACATGTGACCATCAGAAAAAGCGCGATGCTTTTTTGCACACTCAAAATTAAACGGTGTTTTTGGCCCGTTTTTTTCATACCTCTTAATGTATTCATTTTACCCTGCTTCGACATCAGTCGAAGTGGCTAATGGTGGAATAACGACACTTGGAATGTCGATATTTTGTGTTGTACTAGAAGCCGTTAGGGTAGGCTCAAACGTTTCAGTCTGTTCTCCAGCTACTGCTTTGGGTGGTGTGGTGGTTGCAGCGGCCGGAATTATGATATCGGTTGAGCTCGTCGCTAGATTGTTTTTTGAGTCCTCCGTGTCAGTATCATTTGAGTTATCAATCGAAGTTGTTTTACTTTCACGGGTGGTGGGTTTGAATTGCACCAAAGCACGCTCCTCTCCCGTATCATCTGGCTCAGGTAATTCATCCTGTAATTCCTGCGGGAGTGAACCTAAACGAATGGTTTCTTTGTTTTCAAAATCATAGCCCAGTGTGTGCACGTCACCATTGTGGTCAATCTGATCAAATACGAGTACGAACCGAGGATTTTCTGCAACCGTCGGTCGGTCAATGTTATCAATGTATTCAATAGTTTTTTCAGTCTCATCGTACACTGCAACCCGCCAGCCGTCATTGAATTGAGTTTGCCAAACCACGTATCCATTCTTCATACGCGGCGCGACGTCATGTGCATCATTGTCTGTGAGTTGCTCTATGTCACCCGCTTCATGTTTGATGATTTCCCAGTTATCACTAACCCATGCCTGCCAAAGTGTCACATCTCCGAATGCTACCGCCTCCATGTTGTTGTAGTCAGTGTTCGTTAACTGTGTCTCTTGGTGTGTGGTTGTATCGTACGAAATGACTTGGTACCGATCATTCACCAGGCGATGCCAAACAATGCGCTTGGAACGAGCGTCATAGTACGGAGCAGCGTCATCAACCTGATTAAACGACAATTGAGATTCTTCCCCGTTGACGCGGACAAATATCTCTAAATCACCATCACTATCTGGGGCACTGAATACTCCATCGGACTCATAGGTGGGTGCGCTCGTTTGCTCAGTACAATAAAACGCACCGTTACCAACGCTAATACAGTCATTGACAGAAAATTGATGTCGATTTTCATCGCTAATATTGATAGCCACACCACTCATCTCGTCATCAGTATTGGTGACTGATGAAGTACTGGTGGTTGCTTTGTCGACAGTCTCGGTTGGTTGCGCTTCAGATGTGGTTGATGAAGACTGGGTGATTTCGGTAGACACATTTTGCTCGTCTGATATTCCCTCTTCAGATGTTGTGGTGCTGTTACTAGTCGTGGCTGGTAGTGTGGTGGTCGAATTGGCTGAAGTTGAAGTTGCAGTAGTAGAAGATGTTCCGGTAGTTACTGTTTCATCATCTGATGCAGTGTTAGTGCCTGAGCCACCAGCGTTTGACTGAGATGAGCCTGTGTTAGAGGTGGTACTTGATACACCATGATGGGAAGAGCCAGTTGTGGTTGTACTGGTCTTAGGTATTTCAGGAGCGGCCTGCGGGGTCGCCGTCGCAACTGTTTGATTGCTGGTTTGGTCACTATCGTCCGAAACGTCATCGATAGGCGATTCCAAATCATCTTCGTCGTTTTCTTCAGTAGTATCACCTGTAGTAGGTTCTGTTTCTGACGAAGTGCTTTCAGGTACTGTTTCCGTTGCTTCTGGTTCGACTGACTGCGCTGCACTATCAACGTCTGCTTCCTCAGCCACTGGAGCTGGCTCAACTTTCTCAGCTGATAGCTTAGACGCTTCTGGTTTTGTTTCTGATGTAGTCACGACGGTTGTTTCAGTTGCAAACGCTTGTTCAAGTGGTTGCAGCAGGAAGGCTGTAACTAACAGGATGGTGAACACAAACAACGGACGGGAGTTAAAGACAATCCGATACAACATCAATGCTTGATTACCGCCAGAGTGTGCAGCGTATCTAGTCATAGGCAATGGTATTAGCGGTTTTCTCCTGTGCCACCACTTCAAACTCGCTCGTAGGAGTTATGAAAGCCCGACGTTCAATGGTTTTATCAAGTGATACGGAAAAAATATAAAACGCTGCCAGCAAACAAAGACTGAGCACACCAGCCACCACATAGAGTATGTAAATTCCAAAATCATGAACCAAATCATGATACTGGTCAGATGCAGACACTTGATGCTGTGCCTTATTTTTAGCGAACATGTAATTTTTGACAGACTCTTCTGTCGTGACCCACGCTACTGAACTATATACTTGTTCGCCTTCAATTTTGCCACCACGAATTAACTGCCCGATATAATCGGGTGCATAACCAGAAATCTCCGCTGCTTCACGCAGGGTGATAAATCCCTTTTTAGTGGCACTACGTTGTTCTAACATGGGTAACGGCTGAAAAGCTCTAAATTAGCCATTTCTCGAGGGTCGAGTCTCCAATCTCGAACCCCGAGGATACCCCATCACACCTTTATTTTAACGTTTTTACGTCTATTTGTGCCTCTGTTATACACACCCTCAATATAGTGGGTAAAAAGTCATTATGTTCCTTATTTCAATTCACTTGCACGACACATTTGGATATTTTTTCGCTAACGCTCCTTGTCTAACTCACTTGTCCTATACCAGTTCGGTAGATTCGAGCTAGGGGGGTTACGTGCGCTCATCTCATTTGCCCGATACCAGTTCGGTAGATTCGAGCTAGGGGGGTTACGTGCGCTCATCTCATTTGCCCGATACCAGTTCGGTAGATTCGAGCTAGGGCTCTCGAATCTACCTGAACTGTCCTGGGTAAATTCGTAATAGTCGCTAGCGCTCCTTTACTCATTTAAAGAAGGAATCAGAGAGGAGGATACCGAAGTCACGGAAGGTCATTTTGCCGTCACCATTGAAATCATAGATGATATCGCGATTTCGCCAGGCAGCCATGAAAATACTGATATCACGGAGGTCAACCTTACCGTCGCCATCAATATCAGATAAAATTTTGATGACGCTAACTGCACCGACAACCTCGCCGTTTTCGTTGGCAATCTGTATCTGCACACTGTTTTGCCCCCGAGCATCGGTGACCGATACTTCGCTGCCAGCTCCATCACCAGCCAGCAATCGAATATTCTTAGCCTCAATATTAGCTACACCACTTTTTTTGGCAATAGCATTAATCCGAGCAATGAAATGTTCTCCTTGAAAGCCTTTTCGAAACGTTCCCCCACTAAGGTACACCGTATTGTTTTTGATGTACGGCTCTTCAGTCCATAAGGTAATAACAGACGCCCCGGCATCAACACTAGTCACTTGGGCCTGTGAGGAAGGATACGCTATTGAAATATCAATCGCATTGACTGGTTCATGCGCATACACATACACCTCAAGGGAAAAAGGCTCCCCTTCGGTGATGACATTAGTGGACGGATCGAGTAATAGGTACGAAGCATTTTCAAAATCCTTGACAATGGTCGCGGCGCCAAAAAATCCAACTGACAGCAGTAGTAACGGAAAAGCTAAGCGAACTGTCCGGCTCCGGTGGGGTCGACAGGCGATACATAAACTATAGAGAATGCGCTGGAACCAGAGTTTCATCCTTCAGTCAATGCTGCTCGCTCTTGATTGATCTGAATACTGGTAACATTGAGCGTGCCGTTAATACTTTGAGCCTCTTGCAACAGACCAGGAATCTGTTCATGTTCACCAGCCACGAGGGTGTCAATAATCCGCCCCTGTATGACATTCTGTTGGTGTAGCAGGTCAGCTCTCGTTTTTTCTTTGGCCACTAACGATTGCCAACCACTGAGGTTATATGCCTCATGCTGGCTACCGTCTAGATTTTCAAACAATGACAGGTGGGTCTCAAACTCAGCTAAGGCTACCTCTAAACGGTGCGCCATCAATGCTCGCACCATTGGTGGCTGCCAACTACACGCATCGTATAAACTATCTACTTGCTCTAACTCGGCTTGAGATAGGCTATCAAGACGTGAGAGAAGTGTCTCATACGTAAAGCGGTTACTACAGTCAATAATGACCGTTTCGGCCACCTTGTCGATTCGAGCGTTACCAGTCGTTTCAGCCAATGCGATAAGGTTGGCCTCACTGGTCTCCACATTCATTTGTACGTGTGTCTGGAACGAATGTAGTTCTTTACTGGTGTACCAATATACGACGCCAACTGTGAGAACGAGTAACACCACCACTGTTGATCGTGCTATCCCTGTTTGTTTTGTTTCCATGCTCATACTATATCATCGACATCACCAACCTCTTTCTTGACCCGTCGTTCAGATTCTTGTAACTCTTTACGGAGCGCTTGTATCAAATCTGACTCAGCTTGAGTGAGTTTTTTGGTCTTACGTGAAGAAGCGAGCGCTTTCGCGTGTGTATCGACAATTGAACGGAGTCGAGCAAAGGCGTTGGTGACACTGGTTTCAGCCTCCTCTGTTTCCTTGATGATATAGCCACCAATCACACGGATGCGTCGCACAAAGTAGAGTGTGGCCAAAATGAGCAGCAAGAGCAGCGCCACTAACGGAACAATCAGTGAGAGGGCGCTGATGAGGAATGAACCGAACTGCAAGTATCCAGGCGCTGCCACTACGATGCGAATTGGGTCAGACCAGTCACTTTGCGCACCAAACTCATCGGTCGAACGAGCAATGATGTCATACACCCCTTGTTCGAACGAGCCGTCAGGAATAAACGTAAACACTCCCCCGTCATTACTCTGTACGGTGTAGACATCTGGTTCCGTTGTCGCACCCACGCGCGTCACCTCAATCCGGACTTCGCTGTTTGGCCGCGTACTACCTTCCATAACTGGGACAACATCGGTAGCGATCCGGTTTGGATAATCTGTGAAGACTGGTTTTTCAAATGACGCTATATCAAACGCGAACGAGCTGACAATACTATTGCCGGCCATATCGAAAGCCTCAACCACCACTGAGTGTCGGCCAGGTTCAAGCGTTGGCAACGTGTAGGTACTACTACCAGTTTCATCGATGTATTCAATCGCTTCTCCACCATCGATTTGAATGATGAATTTACGAACTTCAGACGTTGCATCTTCGACATCAAACAACAGCGTTGGTTGTGGGTCGCCGGTCACATCAGGCGTCAGCATCGAGATATCAAACGAAGTCGGCTTTTCACTATCAACTGCCAAACGATAGTGCGTCACACGGCCCCAGCCGTCGCTGTTACGGAATTGGATATGGAAATACTGTATACCTTGCGCTAAGTCTTCCAGGGTTCGAGACGATATCGGCGTATCGTAGACCACTGTCGGGACGCTACTCGGACTATTGGTAAGACCTGTACGCACGCCAGTTACACCACTTGGAATACTCCAGGACAGTTCAGCTGTCGTGTTTGTGTACCACTGAGCTGGATCAGGGTGCGTCTCTGAACTGACACTCGGGGCTGCTGGAGTATTAGCCGGTGCAATGTATTCAATTTCTTCTGGTACTGGAGTGGTCGATTCAGCGGCCAGGGTGTAGGTGCCGCTGTTCATGGCAGTTAAAACATTCGTACCCTTTCCATCGGCTGCCAACACGGAACCATTAGAAAAAGTGAGCTTGGCTGTACCGGCCGCTCGTGGCACAAATGTTACTGACATGATAGTGCCAGCGCTGCCAGTGTAGCCACGTGGCGAGCCACCACCGAATGAGATGGTACCCGCACTATTGGAATAACTCGGCTCAACTGCCCAGAGACTAAATATCGAACCGCCTTGGTTAATACTAGCAACGGTCATCTGCTGAGGGTTGAAGGAGAGCGTTCCTTCGGCCGCATTAATAGCTTCTCCTTGGGTATTAATGATAATACGCACCGTAAACGGTGAGCCAGTGGTGTAGACGCCAGTCGTCGGTGAGACAGACAACGTAGCAGCCTCAGCGGTAGCAACACCAGCGGAGAAGAACCCCAGCAATAGTGTGAGAAACGCGCCAGCTATACCAATATGAACTTGCAATTTACTTCGACTCATAGGTATCTTTGTTTTCATCTACGGCGTCTTCAGTGTCTGCATCATCCACTAGCGCTTCGTGGTGGTCAGTTAACGCTTCATCATCGTCATCTTCATGACGTCGGCGCACGTGTACCCAGGCGATAATACCAAGTGTCAGCAAGATGAGTGAGAACAGTCCGGCGAAGAAATAGGTGGCTGCTTTAGCTGGACTGAAACCGCGTATCGATTCGTCAGGAACCATTGACGCAACGTACTCGTTACCCGCCTTGTCTACCGCCTTAACCCGAATGACACTGTTAAGTGACTGGTCAGACAGCACGTATGGACTACTTGCTCGCGTCCATGGTGCATCAGCCGCTCCCCAACCAAAGAAGTTGAAATCATGCAGTGGTTCTTCAATAACTTCGTAATGATCAATGCCGGTCTGCTTGTCTGTGGTGTTAAACACAATGAAGTACTTACCTTTGTACACCGATTCATCACTGGTTAATGTGATACTGAACTGCTTAGGTGCGATGTCATCAGCCGCCACTCGGTCGAGCCATTCGTTGGAATCACTAACAAAATTGCTACCCACTGTTATGACTGAATTTCCTTTTGCAAGTGCTGCTACGGTGCCGAATCCATCGTTGAGATACGCATTGGTCGTTTCAGAAAATCGAACGACTCGTTCAGGCACGACTCCAGTATCACCGATGGTAAAACTCGGAGCTTGTACTGCTATCTCCATCAGACTATTGGTGAGCTGTGGGTCACCTTCAACACGACCACAGTAGCCATTAGGAATACCTCCCGCAAAACTCACTGAGCGCTTATCGGCTGCGATAGTCGGTGGCTCAACCCATAAGTTAAAAATTGAATTACCGGTCGACACATCAACCACTTGTAGACCATTGTCGAGCTCAATCACGCCGTCAATCGCGTTAACACATTCCTCAATAGTGGTATCAAGACGAACCGTAAGGAGTATGCTCTCCCCTTTGCCGATTGATTTTTGACTCGGGTCAAGGTAGATAGAAGCAGCGCTCGACGGTTGAGCTATCGACACGAAAAAGCCAAGTATAAAAAGAGCCGGTACAAAAAACCTCATAGTGCCTTCATTATAGCAAGTCATCCACGATTACTGTTGTGTTTGTTGGGTATATATACATTTGTGAACATAGAACATCACGATTTGAAGGTCTTTCCTTTTGTGTTGAAGTTTACTTCAACACAAAAGGAAAAACCCTTCTCGTGGTGGGAGATAGGGTTTTTTCCTGTAAGCTCCAGAGCCTAGAATGTAGGAGTGGCAATGTACGTAAGTGTGGTTGAGTAGTCTGTACCAGCCTCCTGAAGATCAGAAGTCTGAACTTGGTACCCAATTCGCACTGTACCAGTACCTGTCTGTGTTCCATCGGCAGGTCCGCCGTTTTGGAAGATAGTTACTGGCGTCGTACTAGCTGCTACCCAGCGGTCAGCGGTCACAGAAAAATCTGGATCGTCTGAGGTAAGACCCCAGTGACCGTAGGTAGTGTCATCACCAATAGTGGCAGATGGACCTATCCACTCTGTTGGTGTGTCAGTGTAGGCACC
>ERZ869936.962-NODE-962-length-23061-cov-5.105668_pt1 | contig 23061 bp, 23 predicted proteins | sample MGYA00520876_ERZ869936 | MGnify/ENA primary metagenome ERZ869936 (study PRJEB32218, sample SAMN09650985) | biofilter metagenome | isolation source: enrty point of leading RO module | place: Saudi Arabia: Thuwal, RO plant located on Red Sea | collected 2016-02-17 ...
AGCGGCTTTGTGCACCGGGCGGTGATGGAGGATTTTCCCGACCTGTCGGGCTACCAGGTGTATGCCTGCGGCGCGCCGGTGATGGTGGAATCGGCCCACCGGGACTTTACCGCCCACTGCCGGCTGCCGGACGACGAGTTCTACTCCGACGCGTTCACGCCATCGGTCGACCCCAAGCCGGCGGACGTGCGCTGACGCCGCAGCCGGTCAGCCGCTGTTACGCAGTCCGGCGGCAATGCCGTTGATGGTAAGCAGGATGGCGCGCTTGAGCCGGTCGTTCTGGTCGCCGGCGCGATAACGGCGCAGCAGCTCGACCTGCAGATGGTTGAGCGGATCGATGTAGGGCGAGCGATTGCGCAGACTGCGCGCCAGCTGCGGGTTGTATTCGAGAAGCGTCGTCTGGCCGGACACCGCCAGCAGCTGCCGCACCGTGCGCTGCCATTCCTCCTGGATACGTGAAAAGACGTTTTCGCGCAGCGCGTCATCGGTCACCAACTCGGCATAGCGCGAGGCGATGCCAATGTCGGTCTTGGACAGCAGCATGTCCATGTTCGACAGCAGGGAGCGGAAGAACGGCCAGTTCGCGTGCATTTCTTTCAGCAACGCCATGCCTCCCTCGCCGTGACGCCCGAGCCACTGCTCGATGGCCGAGCCGACCCCGTACCAGCCGGGTAACATGATGCGCGACAGCGACCACGAGAAAACCCAGGGTATGGCGCGCAGGTCCTCGATGCGCCCGGACTTCTTGCGCGAGGCCGGCCGGCTTCCAACGTTGAGATCGGCGATTTCGGCGATCGGCGTAGCGGTGCGATAGAAATCCAGGAACCCCGGCGTCTCGTAGACCAGGTCGCGATACGCGCGAAAGGCGATCTCGCTCATCTCGTCCATCGCCTGGTAGTAGGCGGCCCGCTCCGCGCTGCGATCCTTGGAGGCGAGCAGCGTCGACTCCATGGTTGCCGCCACCAGGGTCTCCAGATTGCGCCGGCCGATCTCCGGATCGGCGTACTTGCTGGCGATGACCTCGCCCTGCTCGGTGATGCGGATCTGGCCGGCGACGCTGCCGGGCGGCTGCGCCAGCACCGCCTGGTAGGCCGGGCCGCCGCCGCGCCCCACCGTACCGCCGCGGCCGTGAAACAGCCGCAGACGGATGCCGTGGCGGGCGAACACCTTCACCAGCGCCACCTCGGCCTGGTACAGCTCCCAGTTGGCGGTCAGGAAGCCGCCGTCCTTGTTGCTGTCGGAGTAACCGAGCATGACCTCCTGCTGGTCGCCCCGGCTCGCCAGCAGCTTGCGGTAGGTCGCATCGGAAAACAATGCGTCCATCACCCTGCCGCAGCCGCGCAGATCGGCAATCGTCTCGAACAGCGGGATTATGTTCATGTGCAGGGCCGGCGACTCGCCCGGCATCATCAGCCCGACCTCCTTCAGCAACAGCGCAACCTCGAGCATGTCGCTGACATCGTCGGTCTTGGAGATGATGTAGTTGGGCAGCGCAGCCCTGCCGAAGCGCGCGTGCAGTTCGGCCGCCGCGTCGAAGATCGCCAGCTCCTTGCGTGTCGATTCGCTGTAGTCGATGTGGGGCGAACGCAGCGGACGCGGCGTCTCCAGCTCTTCCAGCAGCCAGCGGCGGCGCTCTGCCTCGTCAAGCCGCTCGTAGCCTTCGCGCCGGACGCCGCGCTGAAACAGCTCCGCCACCACCGCCTCGTGCGCGCCGGAATGCTGGCGCATGTCCAGCGGCGCCAGGTGAAATTCGAACACTTCCACCGCCCGGCGCAACGAGCGCAGGCGTCCGCGCGCGACCCGATTGCCGCCGTTGCGTTCGAGCGAATCGGCGATGACATCCAGATCGGCGGCCAGCTCGGCCGGATCGGCGTAGTGCTGAGCATGCCCGATCGGGTGCCGCTCGGGCAGATGATGATCGAGCACCCTGGATGTCTCCGCCAGCCGGCTGTAGATACCCACCAGCGCTCGGCGATACAGCTCGTCGCGCCGGTGTTCCGAGCGGTCGGGCGAGCGCTCGGCCAGGCTCTCGAGTTCGGGCGTCACATTGACCAACCGCACCGACTGCGACAACTCGGCGCCCAGGCGATGCATCTGCTCGAAGTAGAAGTCCATGATGCACATCGACTGCTGCATCAGCGCATGCCGCATCACTTCGTGAGTCACGTACGGATTGCCATCGCGGTCGCCGCCGATCCAGCTGCCGATGCGCAGGAAGGTGGACACCTTTTCCGGATCGCCGCCGAGCTCGCTCAGCAGGTCCTCGATGTCCGCGTAGAGCCGCGGCACCTGCGACAGGAACGTGTAGCGGTAGTACGACAGGCCGTTCTCGATCTCGTCATTGACGGTGAGCTTCAGCTCTCGCAATGCACGCGTCTGCCAGAGGGTTTCCACCGCGCGCCGCAGTGCCTCTTCGTTGCGCTTCTGCTCCTCGGGCGTCAGGCGCACGCGGTCGCGTTCGGTCAGCAGGCGTGCGATTTCCTGTTGCAGGTCGAGAATGCTCTTGCGCTGGACCTCGGTCGGATGGGCGGTCAGCACCGGGGAGATCAGCGCGGCGGAGAAGAAATCCTCCAGCTTCGACAGCGGCACGCCTGCCGCGCGCGCACGCTCGACCGCGAGCACGATCGACCCTTCCTGTGGTGGCGAGCCGGCAAGCTGGTGCGCGCGACGGCGCCGGATGTGATGCTGGTCCTCGGCGATGTTCGCGAGCAGCGAGAAGAAACTGTAAGCGCGCACCACATCGATCGTGGTCGCGGCATTCAGGTCGTTCAGCACCGATACCAGTTCGCGTCGCGCCGACGGGTCTCGGTCGCGCCGGAAACGGATTGCGTTTTGACGGGTGCGCTCGATCACATCGAAAACCCTGTCGCCTTCCTGCTCGCGAATGGTGTCGCCCAGGATGCGCCCGAGCAGGCGCACGTCCTCGCGCAGCGGAGCCTCCTTTTCGGCCAGCACGGTTTCGTCGTCGGGTGCGTTCATGGCATGCCTTGCGGATATCAGCCTGGAGAAGAGCGTCTTTGGTGCGCGGGCCGGCGCCCGCCCGTTCACAGTCCGGGCCGGCGGCGACCGCCGGTGGCCTGCTCTAGCTGTGCGAGCGTTTGCGCAAGCGCCTCGCGGTAGTGAACCGCGGCCGCTTCCGGCTTGCCGGTCTTCTCGAGCAGGCGCGCCAGCTCGAGATGCGCCGAATAGCCCGGATCGATAGATACGCTGGCCTCGAGATAGCTCTGCGCCTTGCCCCAGAGCTCCTCGTGCATGCACAGACGTCCGAGCACGAGCATCAACACGGCATCCCGCGGGTGCGCGGCCAGCCAGGATTCGGCGCGCTCGAGCTGTTGACGCACGTTCGTGCCCAGGCACTCGCCGTAAAGCACCAGCAGCCCGGCATCCCACTGCGCCGCCAGCGCGTCCTCGATCACCCGTTGCGCTTCCGCGCAGCTGCCGAGACCGACGAGCGCGCGGGCCGCGGCAGCGGCGATGCGGGGGTCGCGGCGCGGCTCCGGCTGGACACGCGCCCAGTGGGCCTTTAGCGGTGCTGCGGCGAGCTCCGTGCGCTTGAGGTTCTCGATATAAGCCTGCCGGCGCACCTGGTCCACGATATCGCGCTCGAACACCTTGCGCTTGTCGAGCTGCGGCAGCAGCTTCAGTACCTCATCCCAGTTGCGCGCGAGCTGCTGCGCGCGCAGCTCAAGCCGGAGCGCGGCCGTATGCTTCTGCGGCAGCTGGCGCAGCGCGTCCAGGGCGTCGTGATACCGGCGCTCGTCGAGCAGCATCTCCGCCTGCGCCATCAGGCGTGCCTCGCGCTCCTCGGGCACCAGCTCGGCGGCTTTCGAGAGATAGTCGTCACGCTGGGCGTACTCGCGCAGGCCATGAGCTGAACGCGCGGCCAGCACCGCCGACAGGCCGACGGACTCGCCCATGACGAGCGCGCCGTCCGCGGCGCGCAGCGCTTTGCCGAAACGGCCCTCGAAGTAGTTTCGCAGCGCTTCGGAAAACGCCTGTCGCGCCTTGTTCTGCCGGCGGCGCTGCTGAAACGCACGCACACGGCCGGGCATGCTTACTGTCACGGCAATCGCACGCAGCAGCAGATAGCCGGCAACGATCACAGCCACACCAAGCGCAATCGCCAGATTCAGCGAAAGCTCCACCCGCCACGGCGGCACCGCAATCAGCACGAAGCCCTCGCTGACGCGCGCCAGCAGGGTCAGCGCAACCGCGCCCGCGGCAAGAACGATGATCCAGAAGAGCCAGCGCATGCCCCCGCCTATCGCACCGTGCGTTCGCGCACGAGCCGGTAGTTGCGCACGGCCTCCAGGCTGGCGCCGACGTCCGGCAGCTCGATCTGCACCTCGGTTTTCGCGAGTTGATCGAGCGTGGCAAGCGCGGAGGTGACCGGCGTCGCCCGGGTATCGAAAAAGCGTCGCAGCCATTCCCTTGCCGCGAGCAGGTCGGCCCGGAATGTCTTCTCGTCGCGCGCGAGCAGGGCGTGTCGCGCGGACAGCAACCGCAGCTTCAGGTTCTGGCGCAGAAAGAAGGCCTGCTCCGGCGCGAGCAACGGGACTTCCGCGTCGCCGGTGCGCTCGATGCGGATCATGCTGCGCAGATCTCGCCACAACTCCTGCGCCAGCGCGCGCCAGCCGGCGTCGGACGATTCCGCGGGGGGCGACTCGCCCGCCGTTTCCGCGCTGGGCCTCGCCTCCATCGCCAGCGGCAGGGCGTCCACCGCTTCGATTACGCGCTCGATCTTCAGGCCCATTCCGGTCACGTCGACAAAAGGCGCGGCCTTGAGCTGCTCGATGTCGCGGGCAATCACGCGCCGCAACTGGGTAAGTTGCGGGCGCTCGGAGCGTGCCAACCGGGCGTCGGCCGCCTCCAGGGCGATGAGCGCGGCCTTCACGTTGTTCGCCAACTGCAGCTGCTGGCTGGCAACGAGCAGGATCTGCTCCACTTCTGCGAGCGTCCACTCGTCGCGCGACCGCGACAACTCCTGATAGAGCGTCTCCAGTGCGAAGCGCTGGTTCTGCATCTCCGCAAGCCGCGCCTCGAGCTGTCCGAGCCGCGCCTCGACGTCGCGCATCGACTCGCGGGTGCTGGCCGCCAGCTCCCGCGTCTCGCGGCTGGCGCGGTCGACCTCCGCCAGGCGGCGCGCAAGGTCCTGCTCCAGGCCTGCCTTCACGCGCTGCGCCTCCAGCCATTGCCAGCCGGAGAAGGCCGCCGCCGCCAGCGCCAGCAGCAGCGCGAGCACCGCAAGGGCGCGACCAGGCCGGCCCGGCGCAGGGCTTTCCACCGGCCCGGTGGGTGCGGGAATTTCGTTCGGTGTCTGCTCGTTCATCAGTCCTGCTTCGAAGTTTGCAGGATGCGCAACCGGCAAAACCAGGTCGCGAGTCCTGCGGCAATGGCCCGGTCACCGGGCGCTGTTACGACGATCGTCTCCACCCCGCGGGAAAACGCGCGCGCGGCGATTCGGGCATGCGGTACGAACAGCGGCGTATGGCGCAACGCCTGCTCGGCAGCTGCGCCGCCCACTGCGAACAGATTATCGACGATTTCGGCGCTGGTCGCAGTCCAGCCGCGAATCTGCGACCTTTGCCACAAAGCGACGAGCCCGCCGGCCGGCGCCGCGGGTCGCCTGCGCCGATAGCAGTCGTGATAGCGCACCTGCGCGCCGCGTGCGGTCAGCACGTCGGCCAGGTGCTCCCGACCGTGCGCGCCGCGCACGATCAGCACTCTGCGCCCCCGGACGTCGGCGAGCGCCGGCTCCGCGGAAAGCGCTTCGCTGTCCGCCCCGGCGCGCGGCACGATCACGTCGGCCACGCCCATCGTCTGCAGTTCCGCCGCGGTGGCCGCGCCGATCGCCGCAACCCGCGCTGCGGCGGGAATGCCGCCGGCAGCCTGGAGGTTCGGCAGCCCGAAGCGCACAGCGTTGCGGCTGACGAACACCACCAGCTCGACCCCCTCCAGGCCACCGGGCGGCAGACCGCCGCCCGCGGCCTCGACCTCGAGGGCCGGAAACAGCACCGGCTGGCCGCCGAGCTCGCGCACGGCGGCGGCCAGCCCCGCTGCCTGCTGCCGCGGCCGCGTGACCAGCACCGCGGCTCCCTGCAGGTCGCAGGCGATCAATGCGGCGGCTCCTGCAGCGCCGAAAGAATCTGCTGGGCGCCGCGGACGGTAAGCCGGTCGGCAAGCGCGGTTCCGAGCCGCTCGGCATCGTCGCCGCGCGTTGCATGCAGCTCGTCGGCCACCATGTCGCGCCCGTCCGGACTGGCGACAAAACCCCGCAGGCGCGCCGCATCGCCGTTCAGCTCGGCGTAGCCGCCCAGCGGCACGTTGCAGCTGCCGGCAAGCGCGCGCGACAGTGCCCGCTCGGCATCGACGCACCACCGAGTGTCGGTATCTTCGAGCGGGACGAGCAGCTTCACAAGCTCTGTCCGTGCAGCCAGGCATTCGACGCCCAGCGCTCCCTGCCCCACCGCCGGAAGACTCTCCTCGGGCGTAAGACAGCGCGTAATGCGCGATTCGAGCCCGAGACGGCGCAACCCGGCGGCCGCGAGAATCACCGCTGAATACTCGCCGTCGTCGAGTTTTCTCAGTCGTGTCTGGACGTTGCCGCGCAAGGGCAGCACCTCGAGGCGCGGATGACGTGCGCGCAACTGGCTTTCGCGCCGCAGGCTGGAGGTGCCTACCCGGCTGCCCGGCGGCATCGATGCCAGATCCGGATAGCGGCCGGAAACAAACGCGTCGCGCGGATCCTCCCGCGAAGTCACGGCCGCGATGACGAATCCGTCCGGCAGGCGCATGGGCACATCCTTCATTGAATGCACCGCGATGTCCGCGCGCCCGTCGCTTAACGCCTGCTCGAGTTCCTTGACGAAAAGACCCTTGCCGCCAATTTTCGCCAGCGATGTGCCGAGCTTGCGGTCGCCCTCGGTGGTCATGCCCAACAGCCGGATCTCGAGTCCCGGATACAGCCGGCATAGCTGCGCTTCGATGTGGCGGGCCTGCCAGAGCGCAAGCGCGCTCTCGCGGGTGGCGATGACGATGCGGCGGGGAAGTTTCAATCGGAAAATATCCGGCAGGCGGTCCGAGGTCGGGCCGTTGCCCTAGTCTATCGTGTTTGCACCGGCGAGCCGGTTACAGATCGCGCGCACCTCGCACCCGCAGGCGTTCGCGATGCGACCACAGGCGGTCGAACTCCTGCGGCGACATCCGCGTCAGCGCGCTGTGAATCACCCGCTCAAAATACTGTTCGAGCAGCCAAACTTGGCCGTCATGGCGCCACACAACGAACCGGTTGGGAAACACCCCGCCCATCCCGGCCTTGAGCAGCTCGGTGCCCGCTTCGCCGGGACCGAGGCGCTGCGCGAGCTGCCGCCGCACGCGGTCAAAGGCGTTCTCGTCGAAGGCCCAGGACACCCGCGCCAGCTCGCCGTCCCTGAGGGCCAGCACGATTGCCCGTACCGTCGCACCCTCCATGCTGCCGGTGCCGTCGCCGCTGCGCCGGCACAGGCGTTCACCGCCTGCGTCCGCGCAGGCGAATGCGGACAGGTCGAATTCTCCCGATGGCGCGCCCGGCGCGGCCCCGGCCAGTCCGACCGCCAAACCCAGGGTCCACGCCAACAGCCTCATGGCAGATTTCGCCCAAGCGCCTTGACTACATGCTGCTGGCGGCGGCTGACCGGTAGTTTTTCCGTCACGCCGCGCACGCTCACCAGCCAGCGCGTGTCCGCGCCCTCGCCGGACTCCCTCTCGAACGACTCGATGAATTCGCGCGCCACCAGGCAGTTGCGGTGAATCCGGACGAAGCGGCTGGCGAATTCCTGCTCGAGCCGCGACAAGGACTCTTCCATTAGGTACTCGCGCTCGGGGGTGCGGATCGTTACGTACTTGAGCTCCGCGCGCAGGAAACGGATCTCGGCGATCGGCACCAGAATCACGCGGTCACGCTCCTGCACCGACAGGTGGGTGCGCGGCTCCGGGGCGATACTCTGCAGCACGTCGAGCGACAGCCGGGTCAGCGAACGGCTGCGAAGCAGCGCCTCGTGCAGGCGGCGCAGGCGGATCGGCTTGACCAGATAGTCGATGGCGTGCAGGTCGAAGGCTTTCAGTGCGTAATCGTCGTAAGCGGTGGTGAAGATCACATGCGGGGCATCCTCGAGCTTCTGCAGGTGCTGGGCGGCTTCCAGGCCGTCCATCTCGGGCATGCGGATATCGAGCAGGACCACATCGACAGGTTCCGCCTGCACCAGATCGAGCAACTCGCGGCCATTTGCCGCCTCGCCAACCAGTTCCAGCGGCAGTGTGCCGGCAATGTCCTCCAGCAGGTCCTTGAGCCGGCTGCGCGCCGGCGCCTCGTCGTCGGTGATGGCGACTCTCAGCTTCTGCGCGGTCATCGCTCTTCCTTCATCAGGGGCAGCGAGATCGTCACTTCGAACACGCCGTCGCCGGCGTGCGTGGACAGCTCGGCCTCGGCATCGAAATGCAGCTGCAACCGCTCTCGGATGTTCTCCAGCGCCATGCGGTTGCCCGACTGGTTCCTGACCTCGCCGCGGTAGGGGTTGCGCAGCCCGATGCGCAGCTTGTCCTGCCGGTGCCGCAGTTCAATCGTCACGGTTCCGGGCTGCGCCGCCGGTTCGATGCCGTGGTACACGGCGTTCTCCAGCAGGGGCTGCAACATCAGCGGCGGCACCAGCGCGTCGTCCAGGCCGGGGTCGATGCTCCACTTCACGTCCAGGCGCGGACCCAGGCGCAGAGCCTCCAGCGCAAGGTACTGGCGGCAGATCTCCAGTTCCCGCGCCAGCGGGATCAGCCTGCGGTTGTCCGCCATCAGCACCCGGAAAAGCTCGGCCAGGTCTTCCAGCGCCTCTTCCGCCCGCCGCGGCTCCGCCCGCATCAGAGACAGCACCGCGTTGATGCTGTTGAAAAGAAAATGCGGCCTGATGCGCGCCTGCAGCGCCTGCAGCCGTGCTTCCGAAACCGCCGGCGACAACGCCCGGCTGCGAAGCTGAAAATAGCCTAGGACCGCCAGTGTCGCCAGCGCGGTGAACAGCAGGTAGCGGGCCGGCGCCTGTTCCGCGACCTCGAGCGGCACGTGCGCGACAACGCGCAGCAGCGCCGCGCACAGCGCGACTTCGATCGCCACGACCAGCGCCACCGCCCATCTTGCGTCGAGCCGGCGCAGCCACGGGCCGACGGCCGCCAGCACCAGCAGCGAAAGGATGGTCAGCGGTGAAACCAGCGCCGCCAGCAAGCTGGTGGATTCCAGCCAGTCGCCCAACGTGTAAGTCTTGAGCGCCGCCGCCACCAGCGTCATCAGGCTGACGATGATGAGCACCCGCAGCAGCACGCCGAGATTACGGAAATCCGGCAGGAAATTGAGGCGTGTGTTCTGTTCTATACTTGCCATCGATTCGGCGTGCGCAACGCGCGTCGCTCCCCCGCGAGTTCTAGCGACCCATTTTGAGTGAGTCAGCCTTCCCGATGCAACCGAAGGACCCACCCGCGCATGACGCCGGGAAAGCCTGGTCAGGCCGGTTCAGCGAACCGGTCGCCGAGCTGGTAAAGCGCTATACGGCATCGGTGGATTTTGACCGGCGGCTGGCCGAGTTCGACATTCAGGGTTCGCTGGCGCACGCGAGAATGCTGCATGCCACCGGGGTGCTCACAGCCGGCGACCTCGCCGACATCGAGCGCGGCATGGCGCAGATCCTCGGGGAAATCCGCGACGGCCGCTTCCGCTGGTCGATCGACCTGGAAGACGTTCACCTCAACATCGAAAGACGCCTGACCGATCTGGTCGGCGATGCTGGCAAGCGCCTGCATACCGGCCGCTCGCGCAATGACCAGGTCGCGACCGATGTACGCCTTTACCTGCGCGCGGTAATCGACAGCGCGCAGGATGCCTTGCGCGGCTTTCAGACCGCGCTGCTCGACCTGGCGGAGCGGCACGTGGACCCGCTGATGCCGGGGTTCACCCATCTTCAGGTGGCGCAGCCGGTATGCTTCGCCCATCATCTGATGGCCTATTACGAGATGACCGCGCGCGACGCGGAGCGCCTTGCCGACTGCCGTCGGCGGGTTAACCGTCTGCCGCTGGGCGCGGCCGCGCTGGCCGGGACGACCTTTCCGATCGACCGCGAGCGGGTGGCACGCGAGTTGGGCTTCGAGGGTGTGTGTCGCAACTCGCTGGACGCGGTGTCCGATCGCGATTTCGCGATCGAGTTCTGCGCCTGCGCCGCGCTGCTGATGACCCATCTGTCGCGCCTGTCCGAGGAGCTGATTCTGTGGATGAGCCCGCCTTTCGGCTTCATCCAGCTCGCCGACCGTTTTTGCACCGGCTCGTCGATCATGCCGCAGAAGAAGAATCCGGACGTGCCCGAGCTGGTGCGCGGCAAGACCGGGCGGGTGAACGGACATCTGGTGGCGCTGCTTACCCTGATGAAAGCGCAACCGCTCGCCTACAACAAGGACAACCAGGAGGACAAGGAACCGCTGTTCGATACCGCCGACACCGTGCTGATGACGCTTGCGATCTATGGCGACCTGCTGACCGGCATACACGTCGACGCGGCCGCAATGCGCGCAGCCGCCTCCCGCGGCTACGCCACCGCCACTGATCTCGCCGACTACCTGGTGCGAAAGGGTCTGCCGTTTCGCGAGGCGCACGAGGCGGTCGCACAGGCGGTGCGCGAGGCGGCCGGGCGCGGCGTCGATCTGGCCGCCCTGCCGCTGGACGACCTCAAGCGCTTTTCGCCCTTGATCGAAGCCGACGCCCTGCAGCAGCTCACCCTGGAGGGTTCGCTCGCGGCGCGCGCGCACATCGGCGGCACGGCGCCCGCCCAGGTCAGGCAGGCGATCGCAGAGGCACGCCGACAACTGGCGGGCTGACCGCCGCTCCCGGCGCCGCGGCCGGCCGTGTCCCCCAGCGAATTCCCGCCTGCCGTCTACGATGCCGTGGTCGGCGAAATCGGCCGGCGCAGCGGCCGCAGCTTCCATCCAAGCCGTGCGCGTGAGATTGGCGGCGGTTGCATTCATGGCGCGTACGTCCTCGAGTCGCCGGCGCTGCGGGTGTTCGTCAAGGTCAACGCCAGCGCCTGCGCTGCAATGTTTGCCGCAGAAGCCGCGGCGCTCGCCGCCCTCGGCGGCGCCGGCGCACTGCGGGTACCGGCACCGCTCGCCACCGGCGTGGCGGGTGCTCATGCCTGGCTGGCGCTGGAGTTTCTTGCGCTCGACGAACGGCGGCAGGACTGGGCCCGCTTCGGTCGCGGCCTGGCGGCGCTGCACCGCTGCCGAGGCGAGCACTACGGCTGGCCGCACGACAATTACATCGGCACGACGCCGCAGCCCAACGGCTGGATGGACAACTGGCCGCGGTTCGTTCGCGAATGCCGGCTCGGGCACCAGCTCGCGCTGGCGGCCGCCAGCGGATATGGCGGGCGCCTGCAATCGGCCGGCGCGCGCCTGCTCGACGGGCTGGACGTCTTCTTTCGCGGCTACCAGCCGTCGCCATCGCTGCTGCATGGGGACCTGTGGTCGGGCAACGCCGGATTTCTGGCGGAGGGCGAGCCGGTCATCTTCGATCCGGCCGCCTATTACGGCGACCGCGAGGCCGAACTGGCCATGACCGAGCTGTTCGGCGGATTCCCGCCCGCTTTCTACGCGGCGTACGAGGAGGCCTGGGCGACGGACGCCGGCTACACCGTACGCAGGCGCCTGTACCGGCTTTACCACCTGCTGAATCATCTCAACCTGTTCGGCGCCGGCTACCTCGACCGCTGCCAGCGCGAGATCGATTCCCTGCTGGGCGAGCTTGCCTAGCCGCAGGCCTGCGGTCGCGACGCTCAGGTTGATGAAAAGAGCATGGACTGCTACATTTTCCGCGCAGTTTCACGCCGATCCAGCGCGGTTGTGATGGACCCGCTGGATTTTTTTGTCCCGATAACTAATCGTGCGTGAAAGGAGGAGGAAATGAGACCCTTGCGCGCCCTGTCGCGGTTCACCGCGCTTGCGCTGGCCACCGTTGCGCTGGCGGTGCCTGCGGCACCTGCATTGGCCCAGGACTCCATTCGTATCGGCTTGGTGACTTTTCTGTCCGGACCGGCTGCGGGTCCGTTCGGCGTGCCCGCGCGCCTGGCCGCCGAAGCCATCGTCGAATCGCTCAACGCCGGAAAGGCGCCGTCGCCCTACAATGCCAAGGGCTTTGGCGGTTCGCCGATCGAGCTGGTGGTGATCGACGAGGCGGGCGGCGCCACCAAGCAGGTGGCGGAGTTTCGCAACCTCATTTCCCGGCAGAACGTCGATTTCGTCGTCGGTTACATATCGAGCGGTGACTGCCTCGCCATCGCGCCGGTGGCGGAGGAGCTGAAGCGGCTCACGGTGCTGTTCGATTGCGGCACGCCGCGCGTGTTCGAGGAAGCCTCGTACAAGTATGTGTTTCGCACCCGCGCCCACGCGACGATGGACGCGGTCGCCGGGGCCCGGTATCTGCTGGAGCAGCGCCCCGACCTGGGCGCCTACGCCGGCATCAACCAGAACTACGCCTGGGGCCACGACTCCTGGGCGGACTGGACCGCTGTCATGTCGGTGCTGAAGCCGGAAGCGAAAGTCACCACCTCTCAGATGCCGAAGTTCGGCGCCGGCCAGTATGGCGCCGAGATCTCGGCCCTGATGCAAAGCGGCCCCGAGGTCATCCATTCCAGCTTGTGGGGCGGCGACCTCGAGGCGTTCATGTTGCAGGCCACGCCGCGCGGGCTGTTCAAGCGCAGCGGGCTGGTGCTGGTGGCGGGGGAGCCCAACCTGCATCGCCTGGTCGGCAACGTCCCGGATGGCACCATCGTGGGTGCCCGCGGACCGCACGGGGTGTTCGCGCCGAAGAGCACGCTCAACGACTGGTTGCGCCAGATCTACCAGGCCAAGGCCGGCTACGCGCCTAACTATCCCGCCTATAGCGTCGCCCAGGCCTTTCTCGGGCTGAAAGCCGCGTACGAGAAGGCGCGCCTGGAGAAAGTGCAAAAGGCGATCCCGATGGGCGCCAACCGCAACGTGAAGGAAGAGATGGAAAAGGCCTATGGCCGCCCGACCACGGAGGAAGTCATCGCCGCATTCGAAGGTCTGACGTTCGACGGGCCGAGCGGCAAGGTGATGATGAAACTCGGCAAGGGCCACCAGGCAGTGCAGGGCACGGCCTACGGTATGACGCGCACTGTCGGCGGCGAAGTGCGGCTGGAGAACATCAAGTACTACCCGGTCGAGCAGGTACAGCCGCCGGAAGGCGTCAACAGTCTCGACTGGATCAAGGGCGGGCTGAAGCCCGGCAAGTGGTGATCGGGCCCGGGGTCGGAGCGCGAACATGAGCCAACTGCTGGCCGTCCTCATTGACGGCCTGATCTACGCCTCCTGGCTGTTCATCATCGCCGTCGGCCTGACGCTGATCTACGGCGTCATGAAGATCCTGAACATCGCTCACGGCAGCCTCTATTCGCTCGGCGCCTACGCCGCCGCATCGCTCGCCGGCTACTGGTTCAGCCAGGGCTACTTCGACGCCACCGTCGCCCACTTCGGCCCGGGATACGAAGCGATTGCAATCGTCGCGTCCTACGGCGTCATGGCGCTGGCCGCGGTGCTGGTGGGCCTGGTTGCCGGTCCGCTGATCGAGCGCGGCATCCTGCGCTTCATGTACGGCAAGGACGAGATCGTGCTGGTGCTGGTGACCTATGCGCTGTTTCTCATCCTCGAAGACATGATCAAGCTGGTGTGGGGGGTGGACCCCTATTTCCTGTACCAGCCCTACGGCTTGCTCGGCAGCTTCGACATCGGGGATCTCACCTATCCGAACTACAACCTGCTGCTGTTTGCGGTGGCGGTGATCATTGGCGCGGTGCTCGCCTGGGTACTGGCCAGGACCCGTCAGGGCAAGATCCTGCTGGCGGTGATCCACGACCGGGAGATGGCGGCGGCCCAGGGTATCAATGTCGGCCTGGTGTATTTCGTCACCTTTACCGTCGGTGCCATGCTGGGCGCCCTCGGCGGCGCGCTCACCGCGCCGATGATTTCAGTGCAGCCCGGCATCGGTGCCGAGACCATCGTGCTGGCGTTCGCGGTGGTCGTGATCGGCGGCCTCGGCAGCCTGCCGGGTGCCGCGCTGGCCGCGATTCTGGTGGGGCTGGTCAGGGCGGCGGCGGTGCACTACCGGCCCGAGCTGGACCTCTTCAGCGTTTACCTGGTCATGGCAATCGTCCTGATCGCGCGGCCCAAGGGCCTGTTCAGCACGCAGGAGGTGCGCAAGATATGAGCCGCGACCGCACCGTCAACGTTCTCACGGTGATGCTGGTGGTGCTGCTTGCGAGCGGCCCTTTCCTGCCGCGCTGGGCGATGTTCCTTTCGACGGTTTCGCTTTGCTACGGCACCGTGGTGCTGGGCATGATGCTGCTGATGCGCACCGGGCTGGTGTCCTTCGGCCACGGGCTGTACTACTGCCTCGGCGCCTATGCGGCCGGCACCCTCCAGCCGTTCTTCGGCATCACCGAGATGTCGATCATGATCGGTGCGGCGGTCGCGGTGACCGGCGCGGTCTCGGCCCTGCTGGCGCTGCTGCTGAGAAAGTACCGCGACATCTTCTTCGCGATGCTGTCGCTCGCTTTCTCGATGATTCTCTACGGGTTGCTGGTGAAGACCTCGGCGCTGGGCAGCACCGACGGATTCAACGTCACCGCCGAGACCCTGTTCGGCGTACGCATTGCCGGCACCGCCTACGAGCGTTATCTGATTTTCGCGGTGACCGCGTTTCTCGCCTGGATCTGCGCAATGGGCATGCTGCGCTATCTCGGCTCGCACCGCGGCCGGCTCGCCGAAGCGGTGCGTGACAACGAGTTGAGGGTGGAGTACATGGGCGCCTCGGTGGCCAACACCATTCATGTGAATTACGTGGTCTCGGCGATGCTCGCAGGGCTGGGCGGATCGCTGATGGCGATCAGCGTGGGTCACATCGACCCGGAGATGGCTTACTGGACCACCTCGGGCGAGTTCGTTTTCATCACCATCCTGGCGGGCACCGGCAACGTGCTGGCGCCATTCCTGGGCGCCGCCATCTTCGAGACCATCCGCAGCTTCGCGTACGAGTATTCGCCCAACACCTGGCAGATGGCGCTCGGCATCACCATGCTGCTGGTGATCATGTTCCTGCCGGGCGGGTTGTGGTCGTTGTTTGCGCGCACGCGCAAGGCGGGCTGAGATGGCGGCAATCCTTCAGGCCCGCGGCCTCAACAAGAACTTCGGCGCCGTCACTGCCGCCGCCGACATCAATGTCGAGGTCGAGCGCGACACCGTGGTGGGACTGATCGGCAGCAACGGCGCCGGCAAGACGACCTTTCTCAACATGGTGACCGGCTACCTGAAGCCGACCAGCGGCACGATCCGTTTCGAGGATCGCGACATCACGTCGCTGTCGCCGCGGCAGATCACCCGGCTTGGCATCTGCCGTTCGTTCCAGATTCCCCAGCTGTTCGGCACTCTCAGCGTGTTCGACAACCTGCGCGTCGGCGTCGGCATCGTCGCGAGCTCCGGCGGCAAGTGGGCCGGCGGCGTTGACTTGAGCGAAGGTGCCGACGAGGCGGTCGAGCGCATGCTCGAGCGGTTCGGCCTTGGCGAGTACCGCGATCGGGCCGCCGGCTTGCTGCCGGAGGGCGTGCGCAAGCTGCTCGACATCGCCATGGCCATGGTGGTCAAGCCCAGGATCCTCCTGCTCGACGAGCCTACCTCCGGCGTGTCGGCCGAGGAGAAGTTCAAGATCATGGACATGGTCATGGAGGCCGTGCGGGCGGAAGGCGTGACCGTGCTGTTCGTGGAGCACGACATGGAGATCGTGAACCGCTACACCCATCGCATCCTCGCCTTTTACGAGGGGCGCATCATCGCCGACGGCGACCCGGCGGCGGTGCTGAATGATCCGGAAGTACGCAAGTACGTGATCGGCGAAGCGCTGCACCTGTCGCGCGGAGAAGCCCGTGCTGAAAGTTAGCGGAATCGACGTCTCGATCAAGTCGACCGGCATCCTGCGCAACATCAGCATGGAAGTGCCGGGCGGCCAGTTCGTGGGCCTGATCGGCCGTAACGGCGCCGGCAAGACGACCTTGATGCGCGCGATCATGGGCCTGCTGCCGGTGGGCCGTGGCAGCATCGAGTTCGACGGGCTTTCGCTGCAGGCAACGCCCACCCACCGGCGCGCGCGCGCGGGCATCGGCTACATGCCGGAGGATCGCCGCCTGGTACCCACGCTCACGGTGGAAGAGAACGTGCTCATCCCGGCGTGGTCCGCCGGCGCGGCCGCCCCCCACGAACGGCTGAAACGCGTGTACGCGATGATCCCGGAGGTCGCGCAGTTCGCTGACCGCAAGGCGCTGCAGCTGTCCGGGGGCCAGCAGAAGCTCGTCGCGCTGGCACGGGCGCTGATGTGCGGGAGCAAGCTGCTGCTGCTCGACGAGCCGTTCGAAGGCGTCGCGCCGGTGCTGGCCCGGCGCCTGGCCGAGGTCATTGCGGGCCTGAAGGCACAGGGCCAGTCGATCCTGCTGACCGAATCGGATCTCTCCCACTCAAGAGAGCTGCTCGACCGCGTCTATCTGATCGACCGCGGCGAAGTCTCCGTCGGCGGCTAGGCTTGGCGCACGGGCGCAGCAGACCTCGGCGCTAGAATGTCGCCTGCGCCGTGAGCCAGGGCGCGTCTGCAGCCGATTGACCAGGAGCCAATTGATGACGGCGAGCACGGTACTCGAGCTCATCGGCAATACGCCGATGATCGAGGTCAGGAACATGGACACCGGCAACTGCCGGCTGTTTCTAAAGCTTGAAAGCCAGAATCCCGCGGGATCGATCAAGGACCGGATCGGCCTGTCGATGATCAATGCCGCGGAGCGCGACGGGCAGCTCAAGCCCGGCGGCACCATCGTCGAGGCGACCGCCGGCAACACGGGGCTCGGCCTCGCACTGGTGGCCTCGCAGAAAGGGTACAAGCTCACCCTGGTGGTGCCGGACAAGATGAGCCGCGAGAAGATTTTTCATCTCAAGGCGATGGGCACCGACGTCATCCTCACGCGCTCCGATGTCGGCAAGGGCCACCCGGAGTACTACCAGGACATGGCCGAACGCATCGCCCGCGAAACGGGCGGTTTTTACGTGAATCAGTTCGGCAATCCGGCCAATCCGCTGGCCCATGAAACCACCACCGGGCCGGAGATCTGGGAGCAGATGGACCATCAGGTCGATGCCGTGGTGTGCGGCGTCGGCTCCGGCGGCACCATCACCGGCCTCACGCGTTTTTTTAGCAAGGTGTCGCCGAAAACCGAAATGGTGCTTGCCGATCCGGTCGGCTCGGTGCTGGTCGATTACGTGAATACCGGCAAATACGGCGAGGCCGGCAGCTGGATTGTCGAGGGCATCGGCGAGGACTTCATTCCGCCGATTGCCGACCTGTCGGGCGTACGCCACGCCTATTCCATCTCCGATGAAGAGTCCTGCCTGACCGTGCGCGACCTGCTGCTCAAGGAGGCGGTGCTGGCGGGCTCGTCCTCCGGTACGCTGATCGCCGCCGCACTGCGCTACTGCAGAGAGCAGAAAACACCGAAGCGGGTGGTGACCTTCGTGTGCGACAGCGGCAACAAGTACCTGTCGAAGGTTTTCAACGACTACTGGCTGTTCGACCAGGGTTTCCTGAAGCGCGAGCAGCACGGCGATTTACGCGACCTGATCTCGCGCCGCCACGACGAGCGCGCCGTCGTGACCATCGCGCCGGACGACCGGCTGATGACCGCCTACGCGCGGATGAAGCTCTACGATGTGTCGCAGCTGCCGGTGCTGGACGAGGACGGAGGCGTGACCGGCATCATCGACGAGTGGGATCTGCTCACCGCGGTGCAGACCGACCCGGCCGGCTTCCGCAACCCGGTGCGTAGCGCCATGGTCGAGCGCGTTGAAACCGTCGGCCTCAGGACACCGCTCGCAGAGCTGGTAAAGACCTTCAACAAAGGGCATGTCGCGGTGGTGGTCGACCAGGGCAAGTTCTACGGCCTGATTACCCGTATCGACGTGCTGAACCATCTCAGAAACAAGGCGCACTAAAGGATTCGACGATGTCCGACAGCACCCCCAAGCACGGTTTCGACACGCGGGCGATCCACGCCGGCCAGTCGCCGGATCCCACCACCGGCGCGGTGATGACGCCGATTTTCGCCACCTCGACCTTCAAGCAGCGATCGCCCGGCGACCACACGGGCTATGAGTACGCGCGCACCCAGAATCCGACCCGCCATGCCTTTGAGCGCTGCATTGCCGATCTTGAAGGCGGCACTCACGCCTATGCCTTCGCCTCCGGGCTGGCGGCCAGCGGCACGGTGCTGGAACTGCTCGACAGCGGCAGTCACCTGGTGGCGGTGGACGACATGTACGGCGGATCCTGGCGGCTGTTCGAGCGCGTCCGCAAGCGCTCAATGGGCCTGCGGGTGGCTTACGCGGACCCGAACAAGGCCGGATCGGTCGCCAAGATGCTGGACAAGAATACGCGGATGATCTGGGTGGAAACGCCGTCCAATCCGCTGCTGAAAGTCACAGACCTCGCGGAAATTGCGCGTCTGGGCAAAGAGCGCGGCATCCTTACGGTAGTCGACAACACTTTCGCGTCGCCCCTGTTGCAGCGCCCGCTGGAGCTGGGCATCGATATCGTGCTGCATTCGGTAACCAAGTACATCAACGGCCATTCCGACATGGTGGGCGGCATCGTCGTCGTCCGGCGCGGCGATCTTGCCGAGAAGCTGGAATTCATGCAGAACGCGATCGGCTCGATCCTCGACCCGTTTTCCTGCTTTCTCGCGCTGCGCGGGGTAAAGACCCTGCCGGTACGCATGCGCCAGCATTGCGATAACGCCATGCAGCTGGCGAAGTGGCTGCACCAGCACCCGAAGGTGGAGAAGACGCTTTATCCCGGACTGCCCGACCATCCGCAGCACGGACTCGCGTGGAAGCAGATGAACGGGCATTTCGGCGCCATGATTTCGGTGTACCTCAAGACCGACATGGCCGGGGTGCGGCGTGCGCTGGAGGCGTGCCAAGTGTTCACCCTGGCGGAATCTCTGGGCGGCGTGGAAAGCCTGATCGGACACCCGGTAACGATGAGCAACGGACTGGTGCGCCTGTCGGTGGGCATCGAGAATATCGACGACCTGACGGCCGATCTGGAACAGGCACTGGCGAAGATATGATGCCGACGTCGCGGACCATTCATGCCGGCATCGCGCTGATCTGCACTGCGCTGATCGGCTTCGCGCTGTACCTGCAGCACGCCCAGGGGCTCGAACCCTGCCCGCTGTGCATTCTTCAGCGTTACGCCTTCATCGTCGTAGGCGTCATCGCGCTGATTGCGGCGCTGCACGGGCCGCGCGGTATCGGCCGCTGGCTGTACGGCATCGCGCTGATCGTCGCCGCGGGCATCGGTGGCGGCATCGCCATCCGCCATGTGTACCTTGAGCACAATCCGCCCAGTATCTACGACTGCGGCGCCGATCTCGGTTACATGATGGAATCCTTCCCGCTGGCCGAGGCACTGCCGATGATCTTTCGCGGCACCGGCGACTGCTCGCAGGTGCTGTGGCAGTTTCTTGGCCTGTCGATCGCAGAGTGGTCGCTGGTGTGGTTTGCGATCTTCCTGGTGGCCGCGGCGGTATCGGTGCGCGTACCAGCACGGCGTCGCGGCTGAAGCCGCCGCTCAGCGCGACGCCGCCGACACCTCTAGCCAGAAATCCAGCGCGGTCGGGGTGCGCCACTGCACATGGCGGCGCAGCGCGCGGGCGATGACCGGCCCGAAGCGCGATTCGTGCGCCTGGGCAAGCGCCTGGGGAATGCCGCCGGCGATCTCTTCCAGCGTGAAGTAGGGTATTTCCTTCAGCAGCAGCGCAAGCAGCAGCAGTCCGGTCTGATAGATGTCGACCTGCCGGCCCACCGCGCCGAATTCCTCGCTGTCGATCGCTTCCGGCGGACGCATCCACTCCGCCAGCAGCGTATTGAATACCCGGATGTCCGACTCCAACCGGGTGAGGCCGAGGTCGCCGACCTTGAACGACCACACCGCCTCCTTGAAGAAGCTGGCGCGCTGGCGCGTTTCCGAAACGAACACGTTGCCCGGGTGCAGGTCCTTGTGTACATAGCCGCGCGCATGAATGTAGTCCAGCGCCTGGAGTACGTCCCGAGCGACATACGGAATCCAGCGATCGGCATCGATCCCTTTGCTGGTGATGATGTCTCCAAGCGGAAAGCTGCAGCGCTCGATGATCAGGTAGAAAGTGTCCTCGAACTCGAACGCATCGTGCACATAGGTGATGTTCGGATGGCGCAGTTCCAGCAGCTTGCCGGTCTCTTCCTGCCAGCTCTTGCGCACCTCGGTATACGGGCGCTCGTGCGGCAGCAGCACCTTGGCCACCAGGGAGTTGCCCCAGTCGTCGGTGCATTCGTAGACCACACCGAAACCGCCCTGGCCGATTCGCTCGCCGACGTAATAACGCCGCTCGCCGTTCTGCAGCACCTCGCCCTTCTCCGGCGTGCGGAACTTGCGTGGCTGGCGGAAAGTGAAGTTGCGCATCACCGCCGACACACCCTGCGGTACCTTGGGCGTAATCATTTGTCAGAGATGCATCGCGGCGATGCGCGCGGCGCCGTCCGCCGGCGCACCTGCGGCGGGTTGCCTGCGGTTGCCTGAGTCATTGTTTGCGCTGTGCCTTACGAAGTCCGTATACCCGGCCGACACAGATGCAAAATCGGCGCCCGGTCCGGCAGCACCGAGCAGAAACCCGATCCTGCGCCCATGTAGGTCTTTGTCAGGGCGCGCCGACCACCGCGACGCCAATCATCGTGTCGCGGGTGACCAATGCGGCCAATTGCGCCTCCGACAGGTGTTCGGTACCGGCCGGGCGCCGGGGCAGTACCAGATAGCGCATGTCCGCAGTGGAATCGTGCACGCGCACCGCCACGTCTCCGGCCAGCTCGGTGCCGAACTCACGCAGCACCGCGCGCGGTTCGTTGACCGCGCGCGAGCGGTAATTGCGGCTCTTGTACCAGTCCGGCGGCAAACCCAGCAGCCAGCGCGGATAGCAGGAACACAGCGTACAGACGATCAGGTTGTGCACCTTTTCGGTGTTTTCCACCACCACCAGCTTATAGGGGCCGCGGTCGATGCCCATGATCTCCAGCGCGGCGTTGCCGTCAGCCAGCAGCCGTGCGCGAAAATCGGCGTCAGTCCAGGCACGGGCCACCACCCGCGCACCCTGCAGCGGCGTGCGGCTGTCCATATCTTCGACCTGACGCCGCACTTCGTCGGCGGTGACCAGCCCCTTGTCGATCAGCAGGCCGCGTACGGCCACTTCCATCGCGCGCCAGTAAGTCAGCGTATCGTCCTGGTCAGGGCGCTGCGGATGGCGGTGTGGCGCGCCGGGGGAATGCTGGTGGTCGTGGGGCATCGGCCAGGGCTCGAAAATCGGATGCGCGGCTAATCGGACGCCGGGTCCAGCCAGTGCTGATAGATCTCTACGTCCAGCGTGTCCTGCGCCGGGCCGTCGTAATCCGGCCAGACGTCGTGCTGCCTGAACCTGACCCGGTACAGCGGCTGCTTCGGCCGCCCGGATCGGCCATAGGCGAGTTCCTCCGGATTGCCGAATATCCCGCACAGCCGTTCCACGACGCCGGTCTTGCCGCGGATATAGTAGGGCGTGCGCACATGCCCCGGCGGATACGCCCGGCGCACCGCAACGCGGTCTCCAGCCGCAAAGCGGGGCGGGTATGCGTCAGCGCCCATCGCCCCGCGCCTGTACGTCGGCGATACGCCGGCCAAGTTCGTCTATGGTGATGACGCCGCGCTGTATCAGCGTATTCGCGATCGACGAGATCCAGCGCTCGTAATAGCTCATGGTGTCGTAGGCCTGTGGCCCGAGCGCCTCGATGTTCCGGCGCAGTTCATCGACCGTCATCAAGCCCTTCTTGGTCAGCAGCACCAGCAACGCATCCACGCGCTTCTCCCACAGGGCGTAATCGTGCTCGGTCGGCTGCACCCTCTCGGCGGCAAGGCCGCCCAGGTCGTGATGAGATCGCATGGCGCCGATTATAGGCTCCGCGTCCTTCGCCGCGGACAAGGACTTGCCCACCTGTCGTCCTGCTACAGTCGGGACGGGGGCTGACTTCCGCCAGCCCCGGTGAGCGCAGTTGCCTCGATCGGGCTACTTGCCAAGCAGCTTTTGCAGTTCGCCGGACTGGTACATCTCGCGCATGATGTCGGCGCCGCCGACGAATTCGCCCTTCACATACAACTGGGGAATCGTGGGCCAGTTGGAGAACGCCTTGATGCCCTGGCGGATGTCCTCGTTCTCCAGCACGTTGACCGTGGCGACGCTGTCCGCGCCGCAGGCCTCGAGGATCTGCACTGCGGCGGCGGAAAAACCGCACATCGGGGCATCCGGCGTGCCTTTCATGTAGAGCACGACCGGATTTTCGCTGACCTGCTGCTTGATGATGTCCTGAACGTCCATAGTTTTCGGCCTCAACCTTGTTGGCATCGCGGTCTTCGCCCGCGAAATGATCGACTGGGGCGCGCGAGATCGGAACGCGCGCAGGTACTTGCACCGATGTTAACGACTGGCTCTCGGCAACGTCAAATTGCCGTCGACTGGAGCCGTCCGCCCGCCCCCCGCGACCGGCCGCCCGGATCCCGCGCCGCGATCAGGTCGCAAAAACCGGCGGTCTGCAGCAGCGCCCGGCACGACGGCGCCTGATCGTGACCGTGCTCGAACAACAGCATGCCGCCCGGCTTCAGATGCGGGTGCGCGCCGGTCACGACGCGGCGGATGGCGGCCAGCCCGTCGTCGCCCGCAACCAGGGCTTCGCGCGGCTCGAAGCGCAGGTCGCCCTGCGCAAGATGCGGATCGCCGACCGCCACATACGGCGGATTGGATACGATCAGGTCGAAACCGGCAGACGGCGACAGCGCTTCGTACCAGTCGCCGCACAGCAGGTGCACCCGCCCGCCCGACGCGTGCAGCCGAC
>ERZ869936.963-NODE-963-length-23038-cov-4.777575_pt1 | contig 23038 bp, 22 predicted proteins | sample MGYA00520876_ERZ869936 | MGnify/ENA primary metagenome ERZ869936 (study PRJEB32218, sample SAMN09650985) | biofilter metagenome | isolation source: enrty point of leading RO module | place: Saudi Arabia: Thuwal, RO plant located on Red Sea | collected 2016-02-17 ...
AGCCCGAACTGCAGGCTCGACTACTTTCCCGCGCCGCGCCCGGGCGCAGCCCTCATGGCCTTTATCCATGGCGGCTATTGGCAGAGCCTGGACAAGAGCGATTTCAGCTACCTGGCGCCGCCGTTCCTGGACGCCGGCTTCGCATACGCCTCGCTCAACTACGATCTGGCGCCCAAGGTGCGCATCGGCACGATCCTGGACCAGATCCGCCAGGCGGTGTCTTGGCTGCACGGCAATGCGAGCGATCTGGGCTTCGATCCGGAGCGGCTGTTCCTGGCCGGCCATTCGGCGGGCGGCCATCTTGCGGTCATGGCCGCCGACATGCCCGGCGGCGTGATCAAGGGAACCTGTTCGGTTTCCGGCGTCTACGACATGCGCCCCCTGCGCTATTGCTATCACCAGGATGTCCTGAACCTGAGTGAAGACGAGGCCAAGGACCTGAGCCCGATCCTCCATGTGCCGGAGCGGGCCGGGCCGTTGATTTGCGCGGTCGGGTCGGAAGAGACCGAGGCCTTCCTGGCGCAGCAGGCGTATCTGGTCGCCGCCTGGCGCGCCAAGGGCTTGGCCGCCACCGAGGTTGGCCTGCCCGGGCGGCAACATTTTTCGGCGATCGACGCCTTAAGTGAGCCAGATCACACTTTGTTTCAGGCGGTCGTCGCTATGATGAGCGCTCGATAGTCCTGTTTCGGGCGCTCCCGCCTGGCTTGAACCGGCCAAAGGTCCGGTGTTATGTGACAGCGCGGGCGGCAATCGGGACAGCGACCCACTTGCCGGAGGGGCGGCCCGGACTTGCTCGATACGACTGAGAACGGGAGCAGAGCGCAAATGACCTCGGCGGCGGCCAAACGGATCTTGCTGGTAGACGACGACGAGGCCCTGCGCCAGTCGCTCAGCGAGCAGCTACGCCTGCACGAGGAATTCGCGACCGTCGAGGCCGATACCGGCACCAAGGCCCTCGAGGCGACCAAGAACGATTACTTCGACGCGATCCTTCTGGATGTCGGGCTGCCCGATATCGATGGCCGCGAGGTGTGCCGCCTGCTCCGGCGCAACGGCGTCAAATCGCCGGTCATCATGCTGACCGCGCACCAAAGCGACGCCGATCAAATCCTCGGCCTGGACTCCGGGGCCAACGATTACGTCGCGAAGCCGTTCCGGCTGTCGGTTCTTCTGGCGCGCCTGCGCGCGCAATTGCGTCAGCACGAGCAGAGCGAGGACGCCGTGTTCACCATCGGCGCCTATACTTTTCGGCCCAGCGCCAAGCTGCTGGTCCACGGCGAAACCAAGAAGAAAGTGCGTCTGACCGAAAAGGAAACCTCGATCCTGAAATTTCTGTACCGCAGCGGCGCGCAGGTCGTTGGCCGCGAGACGCTGCTTGGCGAGGTTTGGGGTTACAACGCCGGGGTCACGACCCACACGCTGGAAACCCACGTGTACCGACTGCGCCAAAAAATCGAGGCCGACCCCTCCAACGCCGAACTTCTTGTGACCGAGCCCGGCGGTTACCGTTTGGCCCCATAGGATTTGGTGCCGTAACCCCGACCGCCCAGAGAAATCGCGAGCCAGATGCCGAGCCCGGCCGCGAAGGCCGTGACCGTGCCGAAGATCGGCGCCGCGATGGCCCAACCGCCAAAAACCTTAAAGGCCTGCGCCAGGACCACGGGGCCCAGCAACACGCCCAGATTGCGCCCGGTCATGATGACGCCGAACGCGCGCGCGGCGGCCGCGCCCGGTCCGACGATCACGCTGGGCATGGCGAAAAGACACGTCGGGCAGATCCCGGCGCCGATGCCGTAGACGATCAACGACGCGACGCCGAGCGGTCCGGCGCTGGCCACGGGCACCAGGACCCAAACCGCGAGCTGCAAAGTCAGACCGACGACCAGCGTGAGGCCGACCGGCACCCCGGTCCGCCAAACGATCCCGACCACTATCGTGGTGAAAATAAGCACGACAACGGGAATGACATAGCCGAACGCGGCCATGGAGGGGGAGAGGCCGTGCATCTCCACCAGATACTGCGGCAGCCAGGTCATGTAGGCGAAATACTGTGCCGACCAGAGCATGAAGACACCGGCCGCGATCTTGAGGCTGCGCCGCTGCAACGGCGTCAAGGAGACGGCCGCCGCAGTGTCGCCCGGGCCCGGAACCGAAACGGCGAGCGCGCCCTGACGCTGCAGGCGCAGAGTCCACAGGGCCATGGCCAGCGACGCGGCGATCGCCGCCGCCCAAAGCATCTGCCACCAGTCCCAGGCGAAGGCGAGGGGCGCCAAGACTGTGGCGCCCAGTTGTCCGATCGGGATCCAGCTTGCCGTCAAACCGACCACGATCGGGAGCTGCCGGGCCGAGGCGTTAGCGTTGGCCAGAACCGGGCCGGCGATGGCGAGGACCGCAAAGCCTGTGCCCTCCAAGGCCCGGCCGGCGAGTACGACCCAGGCATTGGCCGGCAGGGCCAGCGAAAGCAGACTACCCAAGACCATGAGGGCAAGTCCCGCCAGGATCGGTCCCGCGAGGCCCTGGCGCGACAGGGCATTGCCAAGGACCCAGGACAGGATCAGCCCGGCAACCGCATAGATCGACATCAGACCGCCAGCCAGCGTCCGGTCGTAGCGGTAGGTGTCGAGCAGGACCGGCAGGACCGGCGGCAGCTTGAACTGCTGATAGGCCGCCAAGTACGCAAGGCAGAGCCCAAAGGCGATCAGGGAAACCTTGCTGCGTGGCGGCATGACGGTGCGGACCTCGTGGCATTTGCTGGTGCGACGCGGGGCGCAGTCTCACGCAGCAGGCGGGTGGTCGGCAATCGCAAAGGTGCGCGTTATCGTTTGGGTGCACACTTGGCCTCCGTTAGATAGAGTGTGGGGCCAAGCGGCGGCGCGAGAAGCGGAAGAATGTGAATAACGGATCGGGATTTTCGGTCAAGTTCTGGGGTGTGCGCGGCTCCATCGCCTGCGCCGGCGACAGCCACGCGCGCTATGGCGGCAACACGTCGTGCCTGGAGGTTCGCTGCGGGCCGCACCTGCTGATCTTCGATGCCGGCACCGGCCTGCGCCCGCTGGGCGCGAGCCTGAACGCACAAGGCGGCATGACCGGGGACCTATTCCTGACGCATACCCATTTCGATCACATCGTCGGCCTGCCGTTCTTCGCGCCCATGTACGATCCGACAAATCGCATCCGCATATGGGCCGGGCATCTGCAAGCGCAGATGACGCTGCACGAAGCCTTGTCGAAGTTCATGGCGGCGCCGCTGTTCCCGGTGCCGCTCAAGGTGTTTTGCTGCAATATCAGCTATCACGATTTTCAAGCCGGCGAGACACTTGCGCCACGGCCGGATGTGCGCTTGCGGACCGCGCCGCTCAACCATCCCAATGGCGCGACCGGATACCGGATCGAATACGGCGGGCAGTCGATCTGCTACGTCACCGACACCGAACACAAGGAAGGTCAGCGCGATCAAACGATCGTCGATCTGATCCGCGACAGCGACATTGTGATCTACGACGCGACCTATACCGACGACGAGTATCCGAAGTACCGGAATTGGGGCCACTCGACCTGGCAGGAAGGCGTGCGCCTGTGCGACGCGGCGGGGGCGAAGCGGCTGGCGATTTTCCATCACGATCCCAGCCACGATGATGCCTTCATGGACGGCATCGCAAAAGCTGCCGAGGCCATGCGCCCGGGAACTGTCGTCGCGCGCGAAGGCATGGTGTTGACGCCGTGACCACAACCGGGACCGAAGGGTGAGCGCGATCGGCCGCGCGCGCCGCCGGCGCGTCTGGTTCGGCCTCCTAACGGTCCTGGGTGTCGCCGAACGCGGCTATTTCATTCCCCATCGCTATGCTGCCAAGGGCGCCAAGTCCCGCGCCGGCTATCCCGAAATCGAGGAGCTGTTCGAAAGTCGGCAAGCGGCGTTTCGCGAAACCTTGCGCCTGTTGAACGCCCATGGCGAAGACTTGCTGCAAATTGGCCAGGAACACGCACCGGCACATGGTCTCGGCGCACGCTGGTCTCAGGATTGGTTTCCACGCCTGGATGCCGCACTCGCCTATGTTCTCACCCGCGCACAGGCGCCGGCTCAAATCCTGGAGATCGGCGCCGGGCATTCGACGCGTTTCTTCGCCCGCGCGGTTGCCGACGGCGGCCTGAGCACACGGATATCCACGATCGACCCCGCACCGCGTGCCGCACTGGAGGCGCTCGATGTCGATCTGCATCGCATGACCGTGCAAGACCTGCTTCGCGACGGTAACGGCGCGGTCGCCGATCTGTTCGCCGGCTTGAAGGCCGGCGACATCCTGTCGATCGATTCCAGCCACATCCTGATGCCGGGCAGCGATGTCGAATACCTGCTCGGCCGCTTGCTGCCCAGATTGCCGCCGGGCATCTTGATTCAGATTCACGATATCTTCCTGCCGGACGATTATCCTGAAACCTGGCGCTGGCGCGGATACAACGAGCAGCTCGCGCTCCTGCCCTTGCTCTTGGGCGGCGCCTTCGAGGTCTTGTTCTCAAGCCGCTATGCCGCAACGCGCATGGCCGACGACATCGAGGCATCGGTGATCGCGCAACTGCCACTTGGAACCGGCGAGGCAGGCTCTGTTCCTTACGAATCGAGCCTTTGGCTGCGAAGCCGCGCCATCCCGGAGCGGTATCACGCGCAGATCACGTCAAACTGACGAGCCACAGGCTCATTTTCACATTATCTAGAACCATGGCCGAGTCCCCCAAGCAACTGACCCAGCCCGCCCAGGCCGGACCCCCGGGCGCCCTCGCGGCATTCTGGCACCGCATGACCGGCGCGGACATGGAAGCCCGGCTTCCCGAGCGCGTGCGCGAGGCGATCCAGGAACAGGGCGACGCCACGGAGCGGCTGATCGGGTGGCTGCAGTTGCTTGTCATCCTGGTTTTCGCGACGCTCTACGGCTTGTCGCCCAAGACGGCGCCGACCGGGGACGTCATACAACCCGTGCCCTGGGCGCTAGGCCCCTATTCCCTGTTCTCGATCCTGCGCCTCTGGCTCGTCTGCCGCATCAGTCTGCCGGGCTGGTTTCTGCTTGTTTCGATCGTCATCGACATGGGTTTGCTGTTCGGGCTGATTTGGAGTTTTCACATTCAATACATGCAGCCGGCGTCGTTCTACCTGAAAGCGCCGACCATACTGTATGTGTTCATCTTCATCGCCTTGCGCGCTTTGCGGTTCGAACCGCGCTTCGTGATCGCGGCGGGATTCATTGCCGCCCTCGGATGGTTGGGGTTGGTGCTCTACGTGATCACCATCGATCCAAGCGACACCATGATCACGCGCGACTACGTCGCCTACATGACCTCCAACACCATCCTATTGGGCGCCGAGTTCGACAAGATGGTCTCCATCGTCGTCGTCACCCTCATTCTGGGCGCTGCCCTGATTCGCGGCCGGCGCCTGCTGGTGCGCGCGGTCGCTGAAAGCGCCGCCGCGCAGGAGCTATCGCGGTTCTTCGCGCCGGAGATCGCCAAGCGTATTCGCGGCTCCGACCGTCAGATCGCGGCCGGCAGCGGAGAGGCGCGCGAAGCGGCGATCGTGAACTTCGACATGCGCGGATTCACCCGCTATGCCGAAACCCACGCGCCGGACAGCGTCATGGGTCTGCTCGGCGCCTATCAGCGCCTGATCGTGCCGATCATCCAGAAGCACGGCGGCAGCATCGACAAGTTCCTGGGCGACGGCATCATGGCGACCTTCGGCGCCGCTACGCCGAGCGACACTTTCGCCGCCGACGCGGTGCGTGCGGTCGAGGAATCGATCGCCGCCGCCAAGGACTGGCAGGCGCAGAACGAACGCGAGGGCCGGCCGGCGCCGCGCGTGAACGGCGCCATCGCCACCGGCCGTATCGTGTTCGGCGCGATCGGCGACGAGACGCGGTTGGAATACACGGTCATCGGCGACGCGGTGAACCTGTCCGCCAAGCTGGAACAGTTCAACAAGCAGCTTGGCACCTCGGCTCTGTGCGACGCCGCGACTTACGAGCTGGCCCTTGCCCAGGGCTACGACTCGGGCGCAGCCGGGCGGCGCGGCGCGGAACGCAAGCTCATCCCCGGTGTCAGCCAGCCGGTCGATGTCGTGGTGCTTGCCGACTAGGGAAGGCGTTGGAATCCCAAGAGTTTTCGGAATTTCCATAAAAAGAGAGCCCCGCAAAGCCGCGGAGCTCGGGTGGTCAATCGGGGAGATCTATTATTGATTGTCCACTTGGCCGTCTTTTAGGCAATTTTTGGCGGTTTGACAACCATATGACACGAATGTGTTGGATTTCGGCGCGGCCCGCGGCCGAACCTGCGCTACACCCCGGAAATCAGCCCTATTTCGGCCGAACGCCGCGGGCCGCGGGGATGTTGGCACTGTCCTCCAGAAAGGCTTGCAGATCGCGCTGTGCGACGCGCCATTCCTTGCCGATCTTGAAGCCGCGCAGGTGGCCCTTGCGCAGCCACTGGGTCACCGTGCGCTCGTTGACTTGCAAGCGCTCGGCGACCTGCGGCGGAGTCCAGAGTTTGTCATCAATCATGGAGAGGCCCAAAAGGTCCCGCGATAAGCCGAAATAGTGCTTGAAAACGATTAAATCGCAGTTAATCGCCGGTAAACAGACTAATAGAACGTGAAAAAGTGGCGAAACTGCGCCGCAGGGACACGAATGGGCGCAAATCAGGTCTCGGGCGGGGGCTGCTCGACGTCGGCGTCGATCCCAAGGTTGAGCAGATTGCCGGCGGAAGCCGGGTCGAGGGACAGGCCCTTGTCGCGGGCCGCCTTGGCGGCGCGCCAAGTGATGTACTCGAAGCCCTCGACACTCGATTCCAAGGTCAGCTTGGTGCCGCCGCCGCGCAGGGTCAGCTGCATGAAACCTTCGCCCTCGCCGCGCGTGCGCTGCCGGCGGGTGCCGAAGTAGCGCAAGCGGAGGAATTCGAGGTCCGGCCAGGACAGGATCACCGTACCCAGGCCATCGGCCCGGATGCCCGCGTCGCCGACCGAAATCTCGGTCACATGGCGCTTGACGGTCCGCAGCCCGAACACGCCGAACAGGGCGCTGATGCCGCCGAACACCAGGACGATGGCCGGGCTGGGCGGCACGGTGGCGAGAACGCCCAGGCCGACCGACAAGCCGACGCCGGCACGCACGTAGTCGCCCATCAGCTTGCCGGGTGGATAGCGGTAAATCTTCACGCCGCGCCCCGCCGGATCGTTTCGCTCTGGGCGTCGGAAGGTGTAAAGACCGCTCGGGAATGGATGAAGTCCACGGCCGGGTGGCGGTTCAAAGCGGTCAGAAGCTGATCCAGAAACTCCCAGGCACCCTCGTCATGGGCGAGATGATGGGTCAGCAGCCCGGTCGGCTCGCCCGGATCGGCATCGCCGGCGCGGCGCGCGCGCAAGAAGCCGATCAAGCGCTTGAGTGCCTGCCCGCTGCCCAAAAACCCACGCGGCGCGTCCCAGCGCATGATGTCGACATGGGCGTTGACCTGAAAAACGCCGGGTGCCGCGAAGGGCGCCGCGCGCGGCGTCGCGGCCGACAGCCCGATATAGCCGAGCGTGCCCAACTGAGCAACGACTTCAGGCGCGATCCGATTCCAGGGCGGCACCAGGACCGGCAGCCATTTGGTGCCGAACAGCGCGTCCATGCGCGCCCGGCCGCGCGCCAGTTCCTCCAAAATCGTCGCCAGCGGCCGATGCGCGCCAAGCTCCCATTTCCGCCCGCCATTGGGCGCATGACTGATGTGGGCGAAACCATGCTGCACGGGCAGGCATTCGGTTTCCGCCTCGGCAAGACGCTCGACCAAAGGCGGCCCGGCGCGCGCGGGGATGACTGCGAGCATAAGCGGCACCGCCTGGTCACGGGACATGCCGATCAGACGATCGAGCGCCGGCGTCGGCTCCACGGCATCGTCGTCGCGCCACCACAGCGTCGCGCGCTGGCCGCGCTCGCTCCAGGCATCGAGTTCGGCGCTAAGATCGGGCCAATCTCTCGCAAAATCGCTCATGACCTGGCCATATCAGCCACAGTCCCGGAGCGACCGCAAGAGTCGGACCGTCTCTGCGGCCCCATCGACCGCGATACCGTTCAGGCCCTCTGCCAAGCCCTGGGGCGGCCGCGACAAGGCGTGCGCCACGCCCGCCGCCACGGCCTCGGGCGTCAGCACGGCCTCGTCGACCAGGCTGATCAGCCCGCGTTCGGCAAGCACGCGCGCGCGCAGGCCCTGCTCGGTCTCGCCGCGCGCCGAGAACGGGACGATGACGGCGGGGACCTTGGCCGCCAAAACCTCCAGCGTGGTGTTGTAGCCACCCTGGCTGATCGACAGACGGGCGCGAGACAAAAGCGCGGTGAAATCGGGCCGCGCGCGCTCGACGACGACCCCGCGCGGCGCCCGTGACCGCAGGTCGCGGAATGCGTCCTCGGGATAGTTGGCGCCGATCAGGAAGCGCCATGGCGAGTCGGCGAGCGGCGTCAAGGCGCGGGCCGCCATGGCGGCCTCGAGCAGCGGACCGGCAACCGCGCCGCCGCCGGTCGAGACCAGGATCTCGCCGCCATTGCTCGGTTCCGATTGCGGTGCGACAGGCGCTGCGGTCATGACGTAGCCGGTGTAGCGCAATCGGTCCGCGATCGCACGCGCGCTCGGGAAGCTGGCTTCGAGAGGAATCAAATCGGGATCGCCGTGGACCAGCGCGAGATCGTAATAGCGCGCGAAGGTTTCCATCATCCATTCGGTCTTGCCGGGCTGCTTGTGCGTGGTCAGTACGTCGCGCAGGGAACACAAGATCGCGGGCTTGTCCGCGCGTGCCAAGGCGCGCTCCAACAGAGGCGAGACCTCGAACCGCATCTGCCGCCGGCCGAAGGGAAACAGCTCGGTCATCAGAATCCGTGGGCGCGTCGCCTCGAACACATCGATCAGATTTTGCGTGCGCCGCACCTTGAACGCGTCGTCGACCGACGCGCCGGCCGCGTCGACCAGTTCGCTGAAGGTTTCGTCGCGTGCCCGCACGGGCTCGAGCTGTACCAGACGCGCACCGCCGGCATCCAAGCCGGCGAGCGGCAGGCCGCCGCTGACCAGAACGGTGTCCAGGCCCCCGGCCGCCGCCGCGCGCGCGATGGCGGCGGCGCGCTGCAAATGCCCGGTGCCCAGCAGGTGCTGAACATAGAGCATGACATCGGCCCGGGCCGGGTTCGCACTCATAGCACCAGCTTCAAGTTCAATTGCACGACTCGTGGTTGGCCGTGCGCGTCGATATCGAACAGATGCACGCAAGGCTGGCGCAGTTTCTCCGGCGGCCGTCCGATCATGTCCCAAGCGCGCGCTTGCGCATAAAGCGCGCGAATGACGCCCTTGTGCGTGACCGCGACATGCGCGCCGCCGGCGCGCACAAGCGCAGCGAGAAAGGGCGCGAGACGTTCCTGCACCATGCGCGGCGACTCGCCGCCCGGCGGCTGGAAATCGAGGCCGCGGGCTTCCGCGGCGCGCATCTCATCGCCGCCACGCATGCGCAAATCCGCGAGCACCGAACCCTCCCAGTCGCCCCAATCCATCTCAATGAGCGCGTCTTCGATCCGGATCGCGCCTTGCGGATTGAGCAGGGCGGCGGTTTCGCGGGCACGCCGCAAGGGGCTGCTGAGCCAGGACCAACCCGGCCGGCCAAGGTCCGAAGGCAGGCGCCAAGTCTTGGCCATGGCGCGGCCTTCCGGGGCAAGCGGAATATCGCTGCGGCCCTGAATCCGGCCTTCCGCGTTCCACGCCGTGGGCGCATGGCGGATCAGCGCTAGCCGGGTCATCGCGCACAGGCCTCGCGCAAGATGGCGTCGAGGCGCGCCGCCGCGCTGTCCAGACTATGCCGCGCGATGACGCGCGCCTGCGCCGCCATACCCATTCGCCGGCGGTGCTCCGGATCGTCCAACAGTTCAACCAAGGCGCGCGCGAAGGCCGGTGTGTCGCCGGGCGGCACCAGAACCCCCGTCTCGCCATCGGCGACAAGGCTCGGCACGCCGCCGCTGGCGCCGGCCAGGACCGGCAGCCCAGCCGCCTGTGCTTCCAGAAGGGCCATGCCGTAAGCCTCGTTGATCGCCGGCCAGACGAAGAGATCGCACGCGGCGAAAATCTCGGCCAAGACATCGCCATCCTGTAATCCCAGGAATCGGGCACGCCCCGGCGCCGCCGCATCGAAGGCGGCTTCGACCTGCGTGCGTGCCGCGCCGTCCCCGGCGATCAGGATTCGCCAAGGCCGATCGCAACAGGACGCGGCGGCCTCTGCCAGCGCGCGATAGGACGCAAGCTTGTCTCCCGGCCGCATCATGGCGACCGCGAGCAGCCAGGGCACATCGGGGTCGAGCGCGTGGCGCTGCGCGAGGTTCCGGCGAATCCGCGCCCGCACCGATGCGGCGGTGCGGTAGGGTTCGGGGTCGAGGAACGGCGCAAGCGCGTGAATCCGATGCCGACGGTCCAGTGCCGGCACGTCCGCCGGGTTGAGCGCGATGATCGCCTCCGCCTGGTCCAAAGCGGTCAGGGTTGCCGCATGGCCGGCCGCCCAGGGGCCTTCGGCGCGCTTCGGCGCGAGCGAGGCCTCCGCCACCACATAGGGGATGTTCAAAGCCTTCGCGACGCGCGGGCCGATCCAGTCGGGCGCCTTGTAATAGAGATGGTAGGTCAGCCAGACGTCGGGCTTCGCCTCCGGCCGGGCGCGGTAGCGGCGCAGCAAAGCCTCGGCCATGCGGGCACCGAGCGCGGCAAGACGCGCCTGGCGTTCGGAATCGCCCGTGCCGTCGCGGCTGCGCAGGCGGCAGGCCAGCGTGACGCTGTGCCCGGATTGGCTGAGCGCCGCCATCAGGAGGCGGGCGACACGCCGGTCGCCCGAAGGTGTCGGATGGTCCGGCGATTTGAGCGGCGCGTAATAGGCTACGCGCACGCGCTTTGCTTTCGCGAGCCTTGCCGTGTCACGGCGTCGTTACTCCGCGGCCGCGATCGGCGGCGCCATGTCCAGGGCGAGATCGGGCGCCCGGTCCGGAGCGAGACGGGCCATCAGGGCGTCGATACCGCCGTCCATGGCGAAGCGCTCCCGCACGCACTTCGCGCCGGCCGAACCGAGGCGTGCGCGCTCGATCGGGTCGCGCACCATGTGCTCCAGAGCTCGCGCCAAGTCCGCCGGATCGCCGGGTTCGGCCAGACTGCCGGTGACGCCGTCTTCGATCAGCTCCGGGATCGCGGCGACCCGGGTCGCGAGACAGGAGAGGCCCTGGCTTTGCGCCTCCATCAGCACATTCGGCAAGCCGTCGCGGTCGCCGTCGGCGGCGATGCGGCTGGCCAGGACGAAGAGGTCGGCGCGGCGGTATTCGGCCAGGACCCGCTCCTGCGGCTGGGCGCCCAGCCATTCGATCCGATCGGCCAGGCCCAGCCGCTCGGCTTGCTGCTTCAGCACGGCCCGCAGTTCTCCGCCGCCGATGTGGGTCAGACGCCAGTGCAAGTCGCACGGCAAGCGCGCCAGGGCGTCAAGAAGATCGGCCGTGCCCTTCTTTTCGACCAGACGGCCGACGCACAGCAGGTGGACCGCGCGCGCCGCATCGCTGCCGTCGCGATCGGCGGCCCGTGCCGGCGGCGGGCCGAAACGAGAGAAATCCAGGCCGTGATAGACCAGGGAGAGCCGCTCCGGCTCCGGCGCCAGGGCCGCCAGATGATCGCGCCCGCTGGCCGTGCAGGTCACCACCCACGCGGCATCGGCCAGCTTCTCGCGCTTTTCCCAGACGGGCGTGGTCCAGATGTCCTTTGCGTGAGCCGAGGCCGACCAGGGCAGGGCGCGCATGATCGCCGCGTAACGCGCGACCGAGGCCGGGGTGTGCAGGAAATGCGCATAGATATGCGTGATCTCCGGCGGCAACTCGGCGGCCAGGACGCAGGCTTGGCCGAAACGGCGCAGCCGGTTGGCGCTGCGGTCGCGCAGGAAGTCGCGCCGAAAGGCGCGCCGGGCAGCGGCGTATCCCGGCAGCCCGCGCGCAATCCGCCAGGCGCGCCAGACCCGGCCCGGATCGTCCTTGAGGTATTCCGGCAGATAGGTCACGGGCGCGGCGATCTCCCGATGGACCGGATGGACCGCCGGATCGGTCGGGCGGCGCAGTGAATACAGGCGCAGGCCGAGGCCGCGGCGCTCCAGCGCCAAGAGTTCCTGGGCGATAAAAGTCTCGGACAAGCGCGGATAGCCCTTCAGGACGACGGCAATCCGTGGCGCGCCGAACCGGAATACGCCGCCTGCGGCTTGATGGTCTTGGCCCATGACCGGGACGTTAGGGACCGGCGGACCCGCGCGTCAAGCGGGGTGTCAATCGCCGCCTAGGCGCGCGACCATGGGCTCGACCTCCGGTGCCACGATGAGCCCGGACTGGCCGCGGTCCAGCCATTGCTGGGTCAGCTTGATGACGTTGCTGCGCCCGTCGAGCAGGCCGGGGACCACCACGCCGGAGGGCGCCGCCTGCTGCGGCAGGTTGCGCAGCGCCGTCGCCATGGCTTGCGGATCGCGCTGCCCGTCGTCGCGCAGCATGCGCACCAGGCCCAGATTCTGCGCGCGCGAGGCGCGAATGAACTGCTCCAGGCGCGGGGTCGTTCGCGGTACGACGATCGCCGGCTTGTCGAACGACAGAACCTCGCAAAAGGTGTTGTAGCCGCCCATGCACACGACGCCGACGGCGCGCGCGATCAGGCTTTCGATGTGGGCATCGAAGGTGATGGCCTCGACATTCGGCAGACGGCTGGCGCGCTGCAGGAAGTCCGCCTGGTGCTGGGAGCCCATGAAGGGGCCGAGCACGACCAGCGCCGGATAGGGCAGGTTCGGATCGGCTTCGTAGGCCGACAAGACCCAATCGATGATCGCCTCGCCGTCGCCGCCGCCGCCGACCGTCACCAGGATGAAGGGATCGGTGATCTTCTCGGGCACGAACAGCGGCGCCGTCTCGGGCACGTGCCGGTGCAGATAGCCGGTAAACGTGGTTTTGCGGCGCAGGGAATCCGGCGCCTCCACGCCATCCAGGGGATCGCAGATTTGCGGCAGGCCATAGACCCAGATCGAATCGTAGTAGTTCATCAGGGCCGGCATAACGTTCTTGCGTTTCCATTCGCTCGCCAGCATGCCTGGATCGTCCATCACGTCGCGCAAACCCAGCACGCACGGCGTACCGCGCGCCTTCATCATGGCCAGCGTATTCTTGACTTCGCCGCGCAGGCCCAAGGGCTCCTTGTCGACGAGGAAAAGATCGGGATCGAAGATTTTCGCGGTGTGCTCGACGATCGAGGCGCGAATGGCCAGGGTGTCTTCGATGTCGATATGCAGGTTGAGCGGCGTGTATTCGCCGTTGCGCAGCTTGATGACGCCGGGAATGCGCACGAAATCGACGCGCGAACGGAAATCGAAACTGCCGATGATGGGCGAGCCCGACAGGATCAGGACCGTCAGATTGCTGATCGCGCCAACCAGGCTGTGCGCGATCTCGCGGCAACGCCCCAGATGGCCCAGGCCAAAGCTGTCGTGGCTGTAAATGAGAACGCGCTTGTTCTTGCGGCCCGGAACCATACCCCTACCCCCCGAGATTCTTGGGCCCCAGCCCCATTTCGACGAACACTAGGGCACCAAGGCCGGAAAATGCAAGTCCATCCGGGACTTGGCACCGGGCTGCGGGGCTGGTTTACCCTAATATGGCAATCAGATAAGGTCGCGATCACGGCCGCTGGCGGAGGCTAGACGGGCCGGCGCGCGGCGTGGATCGGGCTCCATGGAACAAAAGCTGTTCAAGTATATCTGGCGCTATTCGAAGCGCGAGCAGGTCGCCATTCTGCTCTTGGTCGCCCTATCGATGCCGTTCTATTTCATGTCGCTCGACCTGCCCAAGATGATCGTCAATCAGGGGATCTTGGGTAAGGGATTCGAGGGCGCGGCCGACACTAAGCCCTTCCCCGTAATCGAACTGCCTTTCGGCGAAGCCTTGACCGGTGCGCCGGTCACGATTTTCGAAGGCTTCTCGCTGGAACAGCAGGGCCTGCTCCTGTCCCTGACGTTTACGTACATTCTGCTCTATTTGATCAACAGCGGGTTCAAGTACACGATCAACACCGGCAAGGGCCGCCTGGGCGAACGCATGCTGCGCCGCCTGCGCTACGAACTGACCGACCGGCTGCTGCGCTTCCCGATCCCGCAAATCCGCAAGGTCAAGCAGGCGGAAGCCGCGACCATGATCAAGGACGAGGTGGAGCCGCTGGGCGGCTTCATCGGGGATGCCTTCGTGACCCCCGCGTTTCTGGGCGGCCAGGCGATCACCGCCATGGTCTTTATCCTGGTCCAGAACGTGTGGCTCGGCCTGGTCGCCGCCGTCATCGTCACGGTGCAAGCGGCGCTGGTGCCCAAGATGCGCGTGCCAATCCTACTGTTAGGTCGGCAGCGCCAGTTGACGGCGCGGCAACTTGCCGGCCGGGTCGCGGAAGTGGTCGACGGCGCGATCGAAATCCACGCTCACGACACCTCGAACTACGAGCGCCGGGACCTGTCCAACCGCCTGGGCCGCATCTTCGATATCCGGTACGAGATCTTTCAACGCAAATTCTTCGTCAAGTTCGTCAACAATTTCCTGGCGCAACTGACACCTTTCATTTTCTACGGCGGCGGCGGCGTCTTGGCGATCCACGGCTACCTCGACGTCGGCGCCCTGGTTGCCGTGATCTTCGCGTACAAAGACCTTCCGGGCCCGATCAAGGAACTGATCGATTGGGACCAGCAGCGCCAGGACGTCCAGATCAAATACGAACAGGTGATCGAACAGTTCCAGCCCGGCCAACTGCTCGATCCTCTGGTGCAAGGCACGGAACACGATGCGGGAAAACCGCTGCGCGGCCAGATCGTCGTCTCGGCCGTCTCATTGATCGACGATTCCGGTTCCCGCCTGGTGCAATCGGTCAACTTCACGGCCGATCACAGTGCGCACTTGGCAATCATCGGGCCACCCGGTTCCGGAAAGGAGCACCTGGCCCTGCTTCTCGCGCGCCTGGCCATGCCCACGAGCGGCAAGATTAAGATCGGCGAAGTGGATTTGGACAAGCTGCCGCAGACGGTAACCGGGCGGCGCATCGGTTATCTCGGCCAGGATACTTATCTGTTCCCGAAATCCGTGCGCGAAAACATGCTCTATGTCTTGAGTCATGGGCCGCGCCGAGGCGGCAAGATGGCAGCCGGCGAGCGCGCGCAGCACGACGCGAAGGCCGCCGAAAGCCTGCGCGCCGGTAATCCGACCTGGGACATTAACGACGACTGGACCGACTACGAAGCCGCAGGCGCGACAGGGCGCGAGGACATCGATCGGCGGATTATCGAATATATCTCCCTGGTCGATCTCGCCGACGATGTTTACCGATTCGGCTTGTCGGGCACCGTCGATTCCGAATCGCATCCGGAGATCGCAGAAGCGATCATGCGCGCGCGCGCCGCGCTTCCCAAGAGGCTTTCCCAAGACAAGGGCGAGGGTCTGGTCGCGCGCTTCGATCCCGAAGCCTACAATCGCAACGCGACCCTGGCGGAGAACCTTCTGTTCGGCACGCCGCGCAAGCCGGCTTTCATGCCCGATACGCTGGTCCACAACGAGATCATGCGCGCGGCGCTGGAAGAAACCGGTCTGCGCTTGATGACCCTAGACATGGGCATCACGATCGCCCGCACCATGGTCGAGTTGTTCGCGGACCTGCCGCCGGGGCATCCGTTCTTCGATCAGTTCAGCTTTATCGACGCCGACGATCTTCCGCGTTTCCGCACACTGGTGTCCAAGGTCGACAAGCAGGGGCGGGACTCGCTCGATATGCCGGAGCGCCGGGCGCTGCGCGGCCTGCCATTCAACTACATCGAGGCCCGCCATCGCCTTAGCCTGGTCAACGACGATGTCGAAGAACGGGCGGTCGCCACCCGCAAGGTCTTCGCCGAACGCTTGGCGCTACACGATCCCAACGCGGTCGCGCTTTACGACCCGGAAACCTACAACGCCGCCGCGTCGCTGCAGGACAACATTCTGTTCGGCCGCATTGCCTATGGACAAGCCAAGGCCGAAGAGATCGTCGGCCGCGCGATGACCGAAGTACTCGACGCGCTCGGTTTGCGCGATGTCGTCATTCAGGCCGGGCTCGACTTCCAGGTCGGCGTCGGCGGTAAGCGCTTGAGCGCGGCGCAACGGCAAAAGCTTGGCTTGGCGCGCGCGCTGCTGAAACGCCCGGACATTTTGATCGTGAACGACGGCCTCGCCGTCTTGGATACCGGTTCTCAAGACCGGCTTTTGATGCGGGTTCTGGAGAACCGGAAAGGCAGCGGCGTGATTTGGGTTCTACAGCGGCCGCAATCCTGCGAGCGTTTCGACCGCGTCCTGGTCATGCAGGACGGCCGGATCGTGGAGCAGGGCAGTTATACCGATCTCGTCAAAGAAGGATCGGCACTGAATGGAATTCTGGCGGCGGAATAGGGGGACGAGGGGAGAGACGCGATGAGCATTGACGACGAAGTTGAAATTCTACGAAAGATCCCGCTATTCGCCAACATAGATCCGGCGAAACTGAAGCTGATGTGCTTCGCCAGCCGGCGCTTGACCTTTAGCGATGGGCAAAGTTTGTGCGTTCAGGGCGAGACCGGCGATTCCGCCTACATCATCATCAACGGCACCGCGGACATCGTGATCGAGAACAACGGGCCCGTGGTCGTGGCCAGTGTCGGGCGCAACGAAATCATCGGTGAGATTGCGATCCTGTGCGACGTACCGCGTACCGCCAGCGTGGTCGCGACCAGCGAACTGACCGCGCTCGAGGTAACCAAGGACCTGTTCTTTCGGATGGTCACCGACTTTCCGGAAATGGGGGTCGAGATCATGCGCGTACTGGCGCATCGTCTTGAGCACACAACGGCACAGTTGCTCAAGGCGCGAGAAGCGGCCAAGTGAGCGCCTGAGATTGCAGGTATTCTGTCATTGGGAGTGGCATCGTCCATGAGCCGGCTCGATATCAACATCCGTCGGCTCAAGGCACAGCGCGCCTGCCTGAATGCCGCCGCGCGCGCCGTACAAGATATGCCGGGCTTGGCCCTCGAGCTTGGTCTTGGCAATGGCCGCACCTTCGACCATTTGCGCGAGATCCTGCCGGCCCGCGAGATCTTCGTTTTCGACAGGGAGGTCGCGGCCCACCCGGATTGCATTCCGGACGACGCGCACATGATCCTCGGCCGCTTTCAGGAAACCCTGCCGCGCGCGGCGGAACGCTTCGCCGGCCAGGCCGCGCTGGTGCACGCCGATTTCGGCTCCGCGAAACCGGATCGCGATGCCGCCTTGGCCGCCTTCATTGCCGAGTTTCTTCCCATCTTGTTGCGCCCCGGCGGCCTGGTCGCCGCGGATCGCGACGTCCGCTTTGCCAAGGCAGAGCCCGTGCCGTTGCCCGATGGCGTCGAGCCCGGCGTGTATTTCATGTACCGGCGTGCGCCTTAGGCCGCACGCATGAGCCGTCTCGACAGCGTGATCCGCCGGCTACAAGCCCAACGCGCCTGCCTGGAGTGGGCCGCCGAACTGATCGCGCCGCTGCCAGGCGTGATCCTGGAGATCGGCCTGGGCAAGGGGCGCACCTTCGATCACTTACGCCAAATCCTGCCGGGCCGGGAGATTTTCGTCTTCGAGCGTAAGGTCGCGTCGGGCGCCGAGGCCACGCCCGACAACGGTCACCTGGTGCTGGGCGAACTTTGCGACACCCTGCCGGCCATGGCGTCGCGTTTCGCCAACGCCGCCGCCCTGATCCACAGCGATATCGGCAGCGGCGATGCCCGGATTACCGAGGAACTGGCCGGATTCCTGGCCAAACACCTGCCAAGACTGATTGGCCGTGGCGGTGTCCTGGTTTCGGATCAGGAACTCAGCCCGCACGGCCTGACACGGTTGCCGCCGCCAGAGGGGGTAGCGTCAGCACGCTATTACATGTATCGCGCGCCCTAGAAGTTAGCTGAGAGTCAGCAGGACCGGCACGTGATCGGAGGGTTCGGGCCAGGCGCGCGTATCCCTGAGCACCCGGCAATCCCGGATCTGATCGCCAAGCGCCGGGGTCACCAGAATGTGATCGAGGCGCCAGCCGTAGTCCTTCTCGAAAGCGGCCGGGAACCGGTAGCCCCACCAGGTGAAGAGCGGCCGGTCCGCGGGCACGAAACGGCGCGGCGCGTCGATCAGGCCGCCAGCTTCGAGCAGCGCCGCCATGCGCGCCGACTCGACAGGCGTGTGGCCGACGCTGCGCACAAGCTGCTTGTGGTTCCAGACGTCGGTTTCCAGCGGCGCGACGTTCAGGTCGCCGACCAGAACCGCCTTGCGGTCCGCTAGGTCGCTCTTGGCCCAGGCCGCCATCTCGTCGAGGAATTGCAGCTTGTGGGCGAACTTATCGTTCGCCTCAGGATCCGGTTTGGCGCCGCCGGCCGGAACGTAGAAATCGTGAATTTCCAAGCCGCCGGCCAAGCGCACACAGGCATGCCGGCGATCCTCGCGGCCGCACCAGTGGAGTATTGTCTCGGATTCGAAAGGCTGGCGCGAAAGGATCGCGACACCGTTCCGTGCCTTCTGGCCGTGCCGGTGAATGTGCGGATAGCCGAGCGCCAGAATGGCGTCGCGCGGGAATTCCTCGTCCGAGACCTTGGTTTCCTGCAGGCAGATCACGTCGGGCTTTTCCGCCTCGGCGAAGCGCGCCAAATGATCCAAACGGCGGCGCAGGGAATTCACGTTCCAGGTCGCGATGCGCAGGCTCACCGGCCGGCTCCGAATTTCAGGGGGTCTAACAATGTGGAACGCCCGGTCGGGGGGGAGCCGGGCGTTCCTCGCTCCTGAGAGCGGCGGAAGGGAGGCAGGGGAAGCTGTCCTTCCGCGTGGCCGGACCGTGGCATGATCCGACCTATCTTAACGAATCTAGGAACGATTTCGCCGGATACAATCCTTGCCCGCCTCGACCGACCGTGCGGATGTGCGGGAAGCCTGCTCACTCGGCCACCTGGACCGGCATCTTGCTCTTTGCTGCCGCCCAAGCGCGCGCGGCATCGCCGAAGGCGCGGAACAGGCGCACCGAATCCGGGTTCTCCATGGCCTTGTATTCCGGGTGCCATTGTACGCCGAGGGCAAAGCCCTTGGCGCCCTTCACGCTGACCGCCTCCACGGTGCCGTCGTCCGCCACCGCTTCGACCGTCAGTCGCGCGGCGATTTGGTCGAGGGCCTGATTGTGCAGCGAATTGACCTGAAGCTCGCTCTTGCCCATCAGGGCCTCGAAGGCGCCGCCTGAGACCAGCTTGATCGAATGCTTGGGCCCATACTGAACGTCGAGATCGTCGTGCTTGGGCCGCCGGTGGTCCATCCGCCCCGGCACATGGTGAACTTCCGCGTGCAGGGTGCCGCCCAGTGCGACATTGAGCTCCTGAAAGCCACGGCAGATCGCCAGCAACGGCAGCCCAGCCTCCAGCGCCGCGACAATCAGCGGCAAGGTGGTCTGGTCGCGCTCGCGGTCGAATGGCTCTGCCTCGGGATGTTCGGCGCGGCCATAGTGGGTCGGGTGCACGTTCGAGGGGCTGCCGGTCAGCATCAAGCCATCGAACATGCCGATCAGGCGCTCCGGCGTCATATCGGTGCCGAAGGCGGGAAAGATCAGCGGCATCCCGCCGGCGGCCTGGGCGGCAGCCCGCAGGTACTTGTCCTGGACGCCATGGAACGGCATGCCGTCGATCTGCTTGACGCAGGCCGGCAGGCCTATCAGCGGTTTTTGCTTGCTTGGGCTCATGGGCAGAAAGCTAGGCAGCCCAAAGGCCTCGCGCAAGAAGGTTTGGCACGGCCCTGGCCAAGCCCTATGTCTAAGTCTTCTCCCACAAGGATTGGCGGCTTGGAGCAGGCGCTGGATACATTCTTGACCTGGAAGGCTGCGGCGGTTGCCGGCTGGCTGGCGGTATTCTTCGTGGCCGAGCGCCTGCGCCCGGCCGCCGCCGAGTTGGTGACAGAGGGCGCGCCGGCACGGGGGCGGCCGCGCGGCGGCTTGGCACGCCTGGGCCGGAACTTAGGCCTGTGGCTGAGCAATGTAGTGTTGTCGCCGCTCTTCGTCTTGCCGGTGTCCGTGTTCGCCGCGAGCCACAGTTTGGACTGGCGGCCGGGCTGGTGGAGCGGCCTGCCGGGTCTCGCTCTCGACATCCTGATTCTCGACGTCTTGATCTATTGGTGGCACCGCGCCAATCACGAGATCGCGTTCCTGTGGCGCTTTCACGAGGTGCACCACCTGGACCGCTTTCTCGACACGACCAGCGCGCTGCGCTTCCATTTCGGGGAGGTTGCCCTGTCTGCTCTGGCGCGCGCGGCCGTGATCGTGATCCTTGGCATGCCGCTCCACTCGGTTCTGGTCTTTGAGGCCCTGGTGCTGTGCGCCGCGATTTTCCACCATTCGAACCTGGCGCTGCCCGCAATGCCGGAGCGCGCGCTCAGCCGCGCGATCATCACGCCTTCGATCCATTGGGTGCATCACCACGCGCGGCGCGCGGATACGGATTCCAATTACGGAACCCTGTTCAGTTTTTGGGACCCTTTGTTCGGGACACGCTCCCCAACGGCGCGCGCACGCGATATGATCATCGGGGTCGAAGGCATGGAGGAGCGCGGCATACTTGCCCTGCTTGGCCGGCCCTTCGGGCCGCGTGGTGCGGCAGCACAGACGGAACCACTTAAGGATAGGCGGGTATGAAGGTCGTTTTTCTGATCGTCGCTTTGGTCGCCGTGGCGGCGCTGGCCACGCTTGTCCGCTATGGCAGCTTGCAGCCTTGCGACTGGCTGGATCATGACACCGCGCAGGAATCCGGCCTGCCCCGCCTGGTCGCGCAGGCTCAGGTCAGGGCGGCGTTCCTGCTCGAGGGCATTACCGATCCGACACCGGGCGAATGCCTGACCGCCTGGTGGGACCTCAAGGCCAACGGCGCGACCGTCGCGAAACAGTAAACCGCGTGCGGCCGGAGCGCGCGCGTTATTTATCCTGCTTACGCGTGCCGGGACTAACGATGCCGAGATTGCTGTGCTCGAAGGACTCCGAAGCGATCGCGACGCCGAATTCGGGATTGACCAGCGACACCTCGGTCGTGACGCCTTGGGCATCGACGATCTGCCACTTGCGCAGCGCCAGCGGCTGATCCTGGAACACCAACGTTACCGCGCCGATATCGGGATTGCTTGCATCGCGTAGCGACACGCGCAGCGCACCGCGCGCCTGTTCGACCTTTTCGACGCGCATGTCGTCGGACAGCTTGACCTCTTCGCGCAGCAGGAACCACAACGGCGTTTCCCACAGCGGCAGGAAGCTCGCCTCTTTCAGCTCGCGGTCGAAATAGAGCAGGCTCAGGCCGTCGGCGATCAGAAGCGCGGGGACCGGCGGATCGTAGTCGAAGCGCATCCGGCCCGGACGCTTCAGCAGCACCTCGCCTTCCGCGTAGGCGCCGTTCGAGGAGATTTGCACGAAGCGTGCACGCAGCGTACCGATGCCGTTCAGGTAGCCGAGCGCACGTTCGACATTGGCCTTGTCGGCGGGCGACAGCGTGGCCGCCCGCGCCTCGCCCCATGCGGCGGCGACCAGTCCGGCAATCAATATGGTGCTGGCAAAAGCCGCAGCCCTGCCGCGCCGAATCAGTCCATGTAACGCGTTCCGTGAAGCCACCACTCTTTACCTTGTTTGCGCGCCAAAACCGGCGCGGGCGATCGGAAATGCATTACAGGTAGTACGCACGAACCGCGATTGCCATCCCCGCCTAGAGGGCCCTGGCCGACAACAGCCGAACCTCAGCGGTCGCCGCCGGGCAGCAGGACCTCGCGCTTGCCGACGTGATTGGCTTCGCTGACCACGCCCTCCGCCTCCATGCGCTCGACGATGCGCGCCGCGCGGTTGTAGCCGATCTGCAGATGGCGCTGGATGAAGCTGGTCGAGGCCTTGCGGTGCTGATGCACCACAGCGACCGCGCGGTCGTAAAGCTCGTCGCCTTCGCCGGCGCCGCCCGCGCTCAGGGGGTCGAATTCGGCCTCGTCTTCTTCGGTCAAGCCCTCGATATAGTCGGGCGCCGCCTGTTCCTTCAGGAAGGCCACGACCTCCTCGACCTCGCCATCGGTCACCAGCGGCCCGTGAACGCGCGCGATGCGCCCGCCGTGCGCCATGTAGAGCATGTCGCCCTGACCCAGCAGCTGTTCCGCGCCCTGTTCGCCCAGGATCGTCCGGCTGTCGATCTTGGAGGTGACGTGGAAGCTGATGCGGGTCGGGAAGTTCGCCTTGATGGTGCCGGTGATGACGTCGACCGAGGGCCGCTGCGTCGCCATGATCAGATGGATGCCGGCCGCGCGCGCCATCTGCGCCAGGCGCTGCACCGCCATCTCGATGTCCTTGCCGGCGACCAGCATCAGGTCGGCCATCTCGTCGACCACGACCACGATGAAGGGCAGGGGCTCCAGATCGAAAGGCTGTTCCTCGACGATCGGCTGGCCGGTGTCGGGGTCGAAACCGGTCTGCACCTTGCGGGTCAGCACGTCGCCGGATTTCAACGCCTGTTCGATCCGGCTGTTGTAGCCTTCGACGTTGCGCACGCCGAGCCGCGACATGGCGCGGTAGCGTTCCTCCATCTCGCGCACGGTCCATTTGAGCGCGACCACGGCCTTCTTCGGCTCGGTCACCACGGGCGAGAGCAGGTGCGGGATGCCGTCGTAGACCGACAGCTCCAGCATCTTGGGGTCGATCATGATGAACTTGCACTGATCGGGACCGAGCCGGTAGAGCAGCGACAGGATCATCGAATTCAGGCCGACCGACTTACCCGAGCCGGTCGTACCCGCGATCAGAAGATGCGGCATGCGCGCCAGATCGACGATCGAGGGCGCGCCGCCGATGTCCTTGCCGAGCACCAGCGGCAGCTTGAAGCCCGAGCGTTCGTAAGTCTGCGAGTCGAGCAGCTCGCGCAGATACACGGTCGCGCGCTTTGCGTTCGGCAGTTCGATGCCGATGGCGC
>ERZ869936.964-NODE-964-length-23017-cov-4.842914_pt1 | contig 23017 bp, 21 predicted proteins | sample MGYA00520876_ERZ869936 | MGnify/ENA primary metagenome ERZ869936 (study PRJEB32218, sample SAMN09650985) | biofilter metagenome | isolation source: enrty point of leading RO module | place: Saudi Arabia: Thuwal, RO plant located on Red Sea | collected 2016-02-17 ...
CTGGGGCTGGCGGCTACGCTTCGGGCTTCGCTATCAGATGAGCGCGTATCACGTCCTCATTGAGTCTGGTCATATAGAGCGGGCTAAGGCCCGGAACGGTGTGGTCGCCCGATTGCAGCTCCGGCAGATCTATACCGTCCGCTCCCGATCCGCCATCAGCCGCTTCGCGATCAGGTTGACGACATAGAACGCGAAGTGCGGGTTGAGGTAGTAGATCTGCTTGACCTGCTCGGCGCTCAGGCTGAAGAGATCGACCTCGGTCTCGCACACCGCCGAGCAGGTTCTGAGGTGCGTGGGCGAGAAGATGCCGATCTCGCCGAACAGTTCGCCGGGGCCGAGCGTGGCGTCGATCTCCGGCAGGCGCACGGTGCCGCGCTGCAGATAGTAGAGCTCGCGGCCGGGGTCGCCCTGGCTGAACAGGCGGCTGCCTTTCGGCAGGCGGCGATGGGTCATGTGCGGCAGCAGCCACTCGAGATCGAGCCCGCCATCCTCGGCGCGTTCGATCTGCAGCTTGCGCAGGTTGGGCAGGCGCGCCGCGACCAGAATCGCCTCGCTGCGGCTGGCGACATTCAGCGCCTTGAAGATCGCGTTCATGTGCAGTTTGACCGTGCCCTCGGCGATGCCGAGTTGCGCGCCGATCGCATGATTGGTCTTGGCCTGCGCGGCCAGCGACAGCACTTCCATCTGCCGCTCGGTCAGGCCGTAGGGGTTGCCCGAGTCCGGCGCCTCGCCTTCGGCAGCGGACGGGGCGGGGGTTGCCGCCGGCCGGAAGCCGCTGCCGTCGAGCACCAGCCGCAGCGCGTTCTGCATCATCTGCGCGGTATAGTGCTGCGGCAGGTAGCCGGCGGCGCCGGCCTCGAAGACGCTGTCGATCAGCGCCGGGTCGCGATCGTCGCCGGCGACGACCACCGGCGCGCGCGGCCAGCGCCGCGCGCAGCGGGCGACTGCCGCGGCCCCGTCATCGGCGGGCGAATCGATCGACAGAATGACCAGCGCCGGCGGCTTCGGCGCCTTTGCGTCGGCCAGCGCCGCGACGGGGTCGGTCCAATACGTCACCGTCGCCTTTGGCGACAGTTCGTGCAGAACAGCAACGACTCGATCGCGCAGCGCGCCGGGTGGCGCGGCCAGCAGCACGTTCATCGCGGTGTTCCTGGACGAAAGCCGGAAACAGATCGCTAGTTAACACGCTCTTGAGTTGCGGGCAAGCGAAGAAGAAAAAGGCCGGTCCGCGGTAAAGCGAACCGGCCTGTGAAACGCCGCCGCGATGACGGCGCCTCGGGGGAGGCAAACTGCTGCGATGCTGCCTAGCGGTTGGCCGCCATGGTGGTGGGCTGGCTGCGCGGCGCCTGCGCCCGGCTGGGCGTGATGCCACGACCGCTCAGTTCCAGCGCGCTTGGCTGCGAGTCGACCCGCTTCTGGGCGATGCGCGCGCCGGACTGATTGCCACGGCCGAAGGCCGAGTGATCGTTTCCGGCTGCGGACACCGATCCGCCACCCGACTGGCTGGCGCTCGACCGGCCCTGCACCTGGGCGACCTCGCCCTTGCCGCTCTTGACGCTGTCCGCGGTGGCGACCGACGGCGCGGCCAGTCCGGCTGCGCCCAGCGACAACGCGATGGCAAACACCACTTCCTGCTTCAGATAAGTACGAGTATTCACGATGTCCCTCCAACAAGTCTGCTCTGCACATTCCGGTCGGACGACGGATCGTCCGGCTGGCCCTTGCACGCTGCCCTCTATCCAGCTCTCTGCCTTGGTCCAGCTTTTCGAGTCCGGCTAAAGCCCCGTGCGCGATTGCAGATTAGGTTTCGAGGCGACGCGAAACCATAGAACCCCGGTGGAGTAACTTTGGTTATATCGGGAGGAAAGCCGCCGGCGGCGGGTCCCCAGCGGACCCGGCGGCGACTGGATCAGCGCAGGCGGAACAGCGCGCGCGGCGCCGGCGGGCCTTCGTCATCGCCGGCCGCACTATCGGCCGGCGCCGTCCACACGCGCTGGGGATCGATGTCGGCCTGCCCGATCAGGTAGCGGCGCGCGGCCTCGGCGCGCGCCTGCGCCAGCGACTGCAGCTGCGTCTCGCTCACCGGCAGGTTGGCGAGCATCAGCTTTTCCATCTCCGGCACCGGCAGTTCGCTCGGCTGCCCCTGTGCGTCGCGCGGCTTGGGAAAGTCCGCCGCGAGAGTGGCGCGGCTCAAATCGGCTGCGTACCGGTCCGGCTCCGGTTACGGCGGATGCTCGTCGCCCGCGCCGGAATCGCGTTGCGCCGCCTGCCGTGCGTCGGCCACCCGGCGCTGCAGTTCGGCGCGGCGCAGGGCCGGTGCGTCATCGTCTCGCGCGGCGTGGCCGACGATCTCCAGATTGATCCCGGGCCGCTTGCGCAGCGCCTCGGCCAGCGCATCCAGGGTGTCGCGGGCGGTGGCGTCCAGGGCCTGCTCGCCGGCATCGAAGCGGACGCTGCGCAGCTGCTCGCCGCGCCCGACCAGGTTGCCGAGCATGCGGAACGGCGACGTGACCGCGCGGCTGATCATGTTGAACACCACCTTGCCGACCACGCCGGCGACGCTGAACTCCGGATCGTCGAGCGTGCCGGACACCGGCACGTTGACGTCGATCACGCCGTTGGAATCTCGCAGCAAGCGCAGCGCAAACAGCACCGGCAGCTTGGTGGCCTGCGGGCTTTCGACCCGGTCGCCGAAGCGCAGCTGGTTGAGCACGATCTGGTTGCTGGCGTCCAGCTTGCCGTCCGCCACCTGGTAGCGGGCCTCGAAGGACAGCGTGCCGCCGTCGATGCCATAGCCCAGGTACTTCTTCGAGTACGGGCTGAAAGGCGTGAGCTCGATGCCGCGCACCTGCCCGACCAGGTCCAGCGCCAGCGGCGCGCCGATCGGGCTCAGCGTGCCGGAGATCCGGGTCGGGGCACCGCTGCGGAGGCTGCCGCGCAGATCGAGCTCTGCAGTCTCGCCGGGCTGCCCGTCCAGGCCGGCGAGCGAGCCGCCGATGTCCACCAGGCCCGCGCTGAAGTTCGGCGTGATGAAGTGGTCGGCAAAATCGATCTCGCCGCCCTGCAGGGTGATGCGGCCGATGCGCGGCCGTGCCGAAGTGTCGCCGGCGGCCTCCGGGCCCGCTTCTGGCGCACCTCCGCCTGCGTCCGCCGAATGCGCCTCGCGCGCCACTGTCAGCGCCTGCAGGTTGAGCTTGCCCTCGGGGCTTACCTCGATGCGCGAGTAGAAATCGCGCAGCGCGACCTGGCCGATGTCGACGGTGGTCGGCAGCCAGCCAAATGCCGCGTTGCCGAGATGCAGCGACGCCCAGCGCGCGAAGGTTTCCCCGGTTTTCGCATGTTTGGCCACGGCGTCGGTGACAAGGATGTCGCCGCGGATGATGCCGGGGGCGCCGAACGGCTCGGTCTGCACCGAGAGCTGCCCGTCGAAGGACGCTCGCCCGCCTTCCAGACCCACGTTCAGATAACGCCGCAGGTACGGCAAACCGGGCGCCAGCGCGACATCGCGAACGTTGAGATCCAGCGTCGTCGCGAACGGACGCAGGGCCATGGCGCCGCTGATCTTGCCGGAACCGCCATGGCCTTCGATCTGCACCGAGACCGTGCCGCGCTTGCCCGACGCCGTCGTCAGGTCGCTGGCCGAAACCGCGACGGCCGTGATGACGAATCGCGCCGGCTCGGCACCGGACGCATCGACAAAGGTCACGATTGCGCCGCTGCCCTGCAGCCGGCCGAAGTCGACCTGCCAGGGCCGGTCCTTGCCTGGCGCCTTTGCGCGGGCATCCGCCTCCCGCGGCGGCGTGAAATAGCGCGCGAGGTTCACCCGGCGCTCGCCATCCAGTTCCACCAGCACATGGCCTTTCTCCGCCTCGATCGAGTCGAAGCGCACCCGGCGCGCCTCGAAGTCGATCTTCGGCCCGGCAAGCCGGGCGCGCTCCACGTCCATGAACGCTTCGCCGCCGCCGCGCGGCCGCAGGCTGGCGTTTCGCAAATCGATGCGTTCGATGTCGAGAGTTCCGCGCAGGGTTTTGCCAAGCGTGAGCGCGTATCGGGCCTGGGCGTCCAGGCGACCCGATTGGGTATCGAAGCTCACATAGGGCGCGTAGTAAGGCTCATAGCTCGCCGCCGGCAGATCGCGCACCCGCAACGCCCCGGTGAGCTGCAGCGGCGAGCGCCGGATTTCGCCTTCCAGCTCGAAGCGCTCGCCGGTGCTCGCGATGCCGGAGAAACGGGTAATGATCGGGCGTCGCTCGCCAGTATCGATGCCGGCAACCTCGAGCGAGAACGGCGCCAGCGTTTTCACGAACGGCCGCTCAAGGCTTTGGTCCCTGAACTCGACGTGTTCGCCGTTCAGGGTGACGCGGTCGATCTGCACGCGCAGGCCGCGGGCATTTCCGCTGTTTTCGGCGGCCCGGTCGTTTCCGGCGCGGAACAGTTCGGTGAGCGCGAGGCGGCCATCGCGCCGCCGCTGCACGTTGAGACGGACCTTGGCCCCGGCGATCTCGCGCAGATGCAGCCGGCGGGCCAACGGCTCGATCGCCTCGATGTCGACGCTCACCCTGTCGGCGGACGCGAGCGGCGTCTTGCCAGCCAGCACGGCGAGGTTGCCGAGTTCGACTGTCCCCGCCAGTTGCAGCCGGTCCGTCTCGCCAGCCCGTCGCTCGAACACCAGTTCCAGGCGAGCCGATGCCGTACCTGATTTCAGCTCGACCGGCAGCTGCGGCGGCCAGTAGGGTTGATACGCGGCGAGGTCGACGGATTCGACGTCGAGCTCGACCCGGGTGCCGCGTCCCTCGGCGAATGGCTGGCTGCGGACCGCCAGCGTGAATGGCGCGCCGTTGATGCGGCCTTCGACGGCCGGCTCGACGAACACCGCGATGTCGGAAGGCAGCGTGGAAACGAAGGGCAGCGTAATGCGCAGCGCGGTCGCGGAATGCTGCCTGTCCAGCACCCGGTCCTCGAGCGCGATCGCGGCATCGGCGAACTGGAGGTTGCTGATCGAGAACTTCGGCAGTGGCTTCGCGCCCGGCGTGCCGTCTGCGCGCGTGCCGCCGCGTTCCAGCAGATCGGAAAAGTTGTAGCGCCCCGGCGCTTCGCGCACCAGATTGATTCGCAGCCCTTCCAGGCGCACTTCGGACACCACCGGCGCGAGCCGCCACAGCGAACGCGTTGCATCGACATTGATGTGCAGCCGGCTGAATGCCGCGAGGTTCGCCGCGTCTTTCCCGCCGACCGAGAAGTCCTCGACCGCCAGGGTCGCGGTGAACGGATTGAAGCGCATCCGCTCGATCGAAACCGGCCGATCGAGCGCCGCCGACAGCTGGTTCTCGACCGTGCGCTCGACGATCGGCGGCACGGCGAAAAAGCCGAGCAGAATCGCGAGCGCGAAAATCGTCGCCGCCGCGCCGAGCAAGCGGCGCAGCCGGTGTCCGGGTGCAGCCATGTCTCCCTTTGTATAGTGGCGGCGCGCGCCCGCGACGCCCGCTTGCAACCGGAATTCAGGTCGCGGTGAGCCCGCTTACAGCCGGGACCAGCCCGGCTGCTCGCGGTCGAGAATGCGTTTCAGCGCCTCGAAGTGCAGCGTCGACTGTTGGCGTTCGCCCTCGATCTGTCTGGCAACGTCCGCGGCCATCGGTTCCGGCACGCGCTTCAACCGGCCGCCGGTGCTCTGGGCCAGTACCTGCACCATGCACGATCGCTCCAGGTAGTACAGATCGTCGAAGGCGTACGGCACGTTGTCGCCGCACACCATGACACCATGGTGCTGCATGAAGACGACGTCCTTGTCGCCCAGCGCGTTGCAGATACGGTCGCCCTCGTCGGTATCCAGCGCCACGCCGCCGAATTCGCGGTCGTAGCCAATGCGGCCGTAGAAACGCATGGCGTTCTGATTGGCCCGCACGTCAAGCTCGGCGCCGTCGAGCAAGGTCAGGGCGGTGGCGAAAGGCATGTGAGTGTGCAGCACGCACTTCTTGCGCTTGCCCAGGTGAATACGGCCATGAATGAAAAAGGCGGTCGGCTCCACCTTGTGGCGGCCTTCAACGGTCTGGCCGCGCTCATCGAGAATGACCAGGTCGCGCGGGGTGACCTCGGACCAGTGCAGCCCCTGGGGGTTGATCAGGAAATGATTCGGCGCGCCCGGCACTTCCAGGCTGAAGTGGTTGCACACGCCTTCGTTCAACCCCAGCCGCGCTGCACTGCGCAATGCCGCGGTGAGGTCGATGCGCGCCTGGGTGACCGGGTCAAACCGCTTCATGCCTGCCTCCTCCGAAATCGGGGCCGTCTCTGTGTTCGGCCATGCCGGCATGGTACAAAACTTTGCCGCGGACGGCAGGCGCATGGCGGCTGGCGCGCCGTCCCGCTAAGATGGCGGCCTTTCCGGCGACCCGTGGGGGACTCCGCCGGTGGCCTGGGGAGGGAGCGATTCAATGGAATATTCGGTGCTCACGCCAGAACAGCGCGAGGCCTATGACCGCGATGGTTTCGTGCTGGTGCGCGGCCTGTTCGATGCCGAAGAAACGCGCCTGCTCCAGCAGGCCATGGAAACCGATCCACAGATCCGCCAGCACTTCTACAACCGCCGGGACGCCGAGGGACTCGCTACCCGGATGGCGCTGTGGAACCATCCCGGCGACAGCGTCTACGGTATGGCGGCCCGCAGCCGCCGCGTGGTCGACACCATGGAATCGCTGCTCGGCGGCGAGGTGTATCACTACCACTCCAAGCTCACCGCGAAAGAGCCGTTCGAAGGCGGTGCCTGGGAATGGCACCAGGACTATGGCTACTGGTACAACAACGGCTGCCTGTACCCGCTGATGGCGAGCGTGATGGTCGCGCTCGACAGGTGCACACGCGAAAACGGCTGCCTGCAGGTGGTGCGCGGCTCGCACCTGCTCGGCCGCATCGACCACGGCGTGGTCCAGGGCAGCCAGGTCGGCGCCGCCCCGGACCGGGTAGCGAAAATCCTGGAACAGCTGGACGTGGTCTACGCCGAGATGGAGCCCGGCGACGGCCTGTTCTTTCACTGCAACACGTTGCACCGCTCGGACCAGAACCGCTCGCCCGACCGCCGCTGGACGGTGCTGTTCTGCTACAACGCGGCGCGCAACAACCCGGTGGTGGAGCACCACCACCCCTTCTACACCCCGCTTGAAAAAGTCGACGATGACGCCATCCGGCGCGCCGGAATCCGTTTCGCGCAGGGCGAGGGCGAGCGCTTCCTGAGCAACTTCGTCAATCCACCCGAGCTGAAAAAAACGATCGAGCTCTGAGCGGCCGCGGCTTCAACCCAGCGCGAGGGCCTGCTGGCTGGCTTCCAGCGCGAGCAGCGCGCGCTTGCGGTCCAGACCGCCGGCATAGCCGGTGAGGCTGCCGTTGCTGCCGATCACCCGGTGGCAGGGCACGATGATCGACACCGGATTGCGGCCGATGGCGGCCGCCGCCGCGCGCACGCTGTCGGATGCGCCGATCGCCCGGGCGATCGCGCCGTAGCTGACCGTGCCGCCCGGCGGAATGTCGCGAAGCGCCTGCCACACCCGTCGCTGAAATTCAGTGCCGTCGAGCCGCAGCGGCAGATCGAAGGTTCGGCGCTCGCCAGCGAAATACTCGCGCAGCTGGGTTCGTGCGGCGGCCAGCACCGGCCAGTCGGGCGCCTCGACCCAATCTGCCTCCGGCGCGCGGTCGTGCTTCTGCCCGGGAAAATACAGGCCACACAACGCGTTCTCGTCGGCCACCATCAGCATGCGCCCGAGCGGGCTGTCGGTATAGGCATAACGTTTCACGGGGAAGCTCCTTCGAGAGAGTGCCAGAGATGCATCACCGCGTAGGCGCGCCAGGGCTGCCACTGAGCGGCGCGCGCCAGCGCCTTGCGCGGATCGCTTTCGCCGAGCGCCTTGAGCACGCCGTAGTCGGCATGCGGAAACGCGTCCGGCCAGCGCAGCGCGCGCATGGCGATGTACTGCGCCGTCCAGTCGCCGATGCCTGACAGTTGCTTAAGCCCCGCCAGCGTGGACTCGACATCTGCGCCCGGCTCGAGCGTGAGATCGCCCGCGTCGAGCGCGCGCGCCAGCGCCAGGATGGCATGGGCGCGCGTGGAGACGATGCCCAGCGCCGAAATCTCCGGCTGCGACAGCGCGGCAACCTGCGACGCTGTCGGAAACAGATGCGTCAGCGCGGGGGATGGCGTATCGACTGCCTCGCCGAAGGCGGCGGCGAAGCGGCCCGCCAGCGTGCGCGCCGCCTTGACCGTGACCTGCTGGCCGAGCACCGCGCGCACCGCGAGTTCGAAGCCGTCGAAGGCACCGGGCAGGCGCAGCCCTTCCCGTCCGGCGGCGAGCGGACCCAGTGCGGCCGCGATCTGCGCCGGATCGCAGGCCAGATCGAACAGCCGCCGCACCCGCGCCATCACCGGCGTCACCGCGCGCGCGAGCGACGCCGACACGGCGATCTTGAGCACCGGCGGCGTGCAGGCAACCGATACCCAGCCGGTGGCGGCGAGCCCGGGCTGCGCGATGCGAACCGTGCGCCGGTAGCAGCCGTCGCCGACTTCCTCGACGCCGTCGATGGCGCGCCTGCCGAGAAAGCGCAGCAGCGCGTCCCAGTCGAACGGCGGGCTGAAGGCCGGCTCGAAGCACAGCGCATCGCTGCCCGCCCCGCGCGCGGCGTCGCGCCGCAGGGCCGAGGGATTGAGCCGGTAGCGCTGGCGGAACAGCGCGTTGAACCGGCGCAGGCTGGCGAAGCCGCTCGCCAGCGCCACCTCGGTCACCGGCAGCGCGGTATCGGTGAGCAGCCGCTTGGCGAGCAGCAGACGGCGGGTCTGTGCATATTCGATCGGCGACACCCCGAAGGCCGCGGCGACCCCCCGGCGCAGGGGGCGGTCGGTCACGCCCAGCCGCGCGGCAAGACCCTCGAGCCCGTGCTCGTCGAGCACGCCATCCTCGATCTGCTGTGCAGCCGACTGCGCCAGCCGGTCGCCGGCGTCGATGCTGGCGAATCCCGGCGCCAGTTCCGGGCGGCAACGCAGGCAGGGCCGAAAGCCGGCCGACTCCGCCGCGGCGGCGCTGGCAAAGAAGATGCAGTTCTGTCGGCGGGGCATGCGCACCGTGCACACCGGCCGGCAATAGATACCGGTCGAGGACACGCCGACGAAGAAGCGGCCGTCGAAGCGTCGGTCGCGGGCGGTGAGGGCGCGGTAACAGCGGTCGGGGTCGAGCAGCATGCGGCCATTCTAGGCGCACCCGGCCGGCCAGACTCGCCGTTTTCGGACATGGAAATAAGAAAGAGGCCGGTGGGCGCCGCCAAGAGATGTGGACGGCGAAGCCTTCGAACAGGCTTCGCAGCATTCGGGCCGTCCTTTAGTTCCGGCACGCGCTGCGCGCTTAACCTGACCGCGCCTGCGGTCGGGTTAGCCTTCACTGACAACATGGCCGCAGGCCCTGTTGCGGCGGACACTTACCTGCGCTGCGAGTGGGTGGGAGCCACAACATGGCCGCAGGCCCTGTTGCGGCGGACACTTACCTGCGCTGCGAGTGGGTGGGAGCCACAACATGGCCGCAGGCCCTGTTGCGGCGGACACTTACCTGCGGAGCAGGTTAGTGGAAGCCAAAAACCGCCCGTGGAATCCACGCAGTTTTTTGGCTGCGACGGCACGCTGGCTGCGCAAGCGTGACTCTTCGCCCGAATAAGGCCTGCCGCTCAGCCTTCGAGAAGGCTTCGCAGCATCCAGGCAGTCTTTTAGCTCCGGCACGCGCTGCGCGCTTAACCTGACCGCATTTGCGGTCAGGTTAGCCTTCACTGAAAAACTGCGTGGATTGGCGACTGAGGTATCGCGCCGCCGCAGGCATCAGCCTTCGAGCAAGCTCCTCAACATCCACGCAGTTTTTTCATGCACCTGCATGCGTTGGGTCAGCAGGTCGGCGCTCGGTTCGTCGGCCGCCTTCTCGACCGCCGGGAACACTTCGCGCGCGGTGCGCACCACCGCTTCCTGGCCCTTGACCAGGGTGCGGATCATCTCTTCGGCCGAGGGTACGCCGTCGGTTTCCTTGATCGAACTCAGCTTTGCATAGGCGCTGTAGGTGCCCGGCGCCGGAAAGCCCAGCGCGCGGATGCGCTCGGCGATCAGATCCACCGCCGTGGCCAGCTCGGTGTACTGCGCCTCGAACATCAGGTGCAGCGTGTTGAACATCGGCCCGGTGACGTTCCAGTGAAAGTTGTGCGTCTGCAGATACAGCGTGTACGTGTCGGCGAGCAGCTTGGACAGCCCCTGCGCGATCTGCGCGCGGTCCTTTTCGCTGATGCCGATGTCGATGCCCTGGGAAATGCCCCGGGCATTCTTGGTCTTTTGACCCATTTCAAACTCTCCTTCTTGATGGTCGAAAAATGTTAACCCAGCGCCGTGTCCAGCATCATCATCAGCACGAATCCGCCGATCAGCCCCATCGTGGCGTATCGCTCATGACCTTTGCGGTGCGACTCCGGGATGATTTCGTGGCTGACGACGAAGATCATGGCGCCGGCCGCGAAACCCATGCCCCAGGGCAGCACCGCTTCGGAGATGCCGAGCACGCCGGCGCCGAGCAGGCCGCCGACCGGTTCGAGCAGGCCGGTGGCCGCCGCAACGATGGCCGCATATCCCACCGAGTAGCCGACCGCGATCAGCGCCAGCGCTACGACCAGACCTTCCGGCATGTTCTGCACCGCGATGCCGAACGCCAGCGGGATGCCGTTGCTCACGTCGCCGCCGCCGCCGAAGCCGACGCCGACCGCGAGCCCCTCCGGCAGGTTGTGAATCGCGATTGCTGCGACGAACAGCCAGATGCGTTTGAGTTCGTGCGGCTGCGCGCCTTCCACGCCTTTGACGAAATGCTCGTGCGGGAGCACGCGGTCGAGACCCAGCATGGCCAGGCTGCCGAACGCAATGCCGGCGGCGACCATGGCCACGCCGAAGAGTTTGGTGCCGGAAAATGCGCTGCCGGCATCGATGCCGGGAATGATCAACGAGAACGCCGCTGCCGCCAGCATCACGCCCGCGCCGAAACCGAGCATGGTGTCCTGCGCGCGGCGGGAGATCTGCCGGGCGAACAGCACTGGCAGGGCGCCCAGCGCCGTGGTGCCGGCGGTGATGCCGGTCGCCATCAGCGCCGGCTTGACCGCCGGATTGGCCGCGAACCAATCGAAGAACGCGCGCAGGCCTTCGTGCGTCAGCGCGGCAAGGCCCGCAGCCACCACGGCAAGCCCGGCCAGGCGACGGGCGCTGCGCACGCGGTCGCCCCCGGCGGCAATCCAGCGCTGTGTATTCAGTACGGCTTCGGTCATTTGCTATCCCTCCAGACTGCGTGGGCCAAGCGGCCTTTAACCACGGCGTAAGGATAGGCAAATGGCCTGATGCATTCCAACGAATAAAAACTAACGCACTGATCGGTTATATCGATCATGGACCCAGGCAGGCACCCGGGGAAAAGGGGCGCGCCCGCCCGCCGCGGAAGCAATGGTCGACACAATCCGAAAGTCGATCCAACAAAAGTTTTCTCGGATGTTGATCGGGTTTGGCGATCAGATTGCCGCTGCCACCGGAGCAGGGCCGAGGTATCGGGCGATAATTCCCGAACTGATGAGCGTTGGCGTACCGGATGGCAGGAGCATGAGCGGATGACTGCCGGCGATGCCTGGATGCAGGACCAGGCCGCCGGCTGCTGGTGGCGGTTTCGCGCACCGGTGGACACGGTCGCGGCCTCGCGGGTTTCCGAAGTTATTCCGGCGCTACAAGCGCTGGAAACCCGGGTCGCGCGCGAGCATCTCTGGGCCGCCGGCTACATTGCCTACGAGGCGGGTCCTGCCTTCGATCCGGCGCTGCGGGCGCGCGCCGGCGATGAGTTGCCATTGCTGTGGTTCGGGCTGTACCCGGCGCCGGAGGCGGGCGAACCCCCGGCGCTTGCGGCGGAATCCGCGCCGGTTGTGCACTGGACGCCAGGCATCGACCGCGCCGCTTACGACGATGCGATCGCCGAGATTCGTCGGCTGATCGCAGCCGGCGATACCTATCAGGTGAACTACACCTTCAGGCTGCAAGCCGCGCTGGGCGAGGCGCCCGAACGGCTATTCCGCAGAATGGTCGCTGCCAACCGACCCGGGTGCGCGGCTTATCTCGACTGCGGACGCCATGTCGTATGTTCCGCGTCGCCGGAATTGTTCTTCCGGCTGGACAGGCGTTCGCTGGAATGCCGGCCGATGAAAGGCACTGCCGCCCGCGGACTGTGGCCGGCGCAGGACGCGGCGGCCGCGGCCGCGTTGCAGGCTTCCGAAAAGGACCGCGCCGAGAACGTGATGATCGCCGACATGGTACGCAACGACCTCGGTCGCATCGCCGTGCCTGGCAGTGTTCGGGTGCCGGCGTTGTTTTCCCTCGAAGCCTATCCCTCAGTGTGGCAGCTGACCTCCACCGTGCGCTGCGAGACCGGCGCCAGTGTGACCGACATCCTGCGCTGTCTGTTTCCGCCGGCGTCGATCACCGGCGCGCCCAAGGTGCGCGCGAGTCAGATCATCGCCGAGCTGGAATCCACGCCGCGCGGCGTCTACACCGGCTGCATCGGCTGGATCGCGCCGGGGCGGCGCGCGCAGTTCAGCGTGGCCATCCGCACTGCGGTGGCGGACCGCGTGCGCGGCAGCGTCGACTACGGCGTGGGCAGCGGCATCGTCTGGGATTCCGGCAGCCTGTCGGAATATGAGGAGTGCCTGCTCAAGGCGCGGGTGGTCACGGCGCAGCCCCCGCCCGAGTGTGCGCTGCTCGAAACCCTGCTGTGGGAGCCGGGGCGCGGCTACTTCCTGCTGGATGAGCATCTGCAGCGCATGGCGGGGTCGGCGGCGCTGCTCGGTTTCGTGTTCGGCGCGGCCGCCTGCCGGCGGCGGCTGGCCGATCTGGCATCGGGCTTCCCGCCGGTGGCGCAGCGCGTGCGGCTGCTGGTCGAGCGCGGCGGGACGATCGCCTGCGAGGCGCAGCCGCTCGAGAATACGTCCGGTCCGGTCCGGCTGCGGCTGGCGCCGGCGGCGGTCGACATCGCCGACCCGTATCTGTACAACAAGACCACTCACCGCGCAGTGTACGAGCAGGCGCTGGCGGGCCGTGGCGACTGCGACGACATGCTGCTGTGGAACGCGCGCGGCGAGATCACCGAAACCACGATCGCCAACATCGTGGTCGAGATCGGCGGGCGCAGGCTGACGCCCCCGGTGGCCTGCGGCCTGCTGCCCGGCGTGTTTCGCGGGCATCTGCTGGCCGCCGGAGAAATCGAAGAGGCCGTGATCAGCGTGCCGGACCTGCGCCGGTCGACGCGCCTGTGGACGATCAACTCGGTGCGCCGCTGGCGCGAGGCGCTGCTGTCCGACTGAACTGACTGGGCGCCGCTCAGGCTATTGCCGGCGGATCGACGCGCAGCCAGATCGTCACCGGGCCATCGTTGACCAGCGAGACCTGCATGTGCGCGCCGAAGCGCCCCGCTGCCACCGGCGAATGCCGTTGCCGCGCGCGCTCGAGCAGGCGCTCGAACAGCTTCTGACCCAGTTCCGGCGGCGCGGCCGGCGTGAAGCTTGGCCGGGTGCCCTTGCGGGTGTCCGCCGCCAGGGTGAACTGCGGCACCAGCAGCAGACCGCCGCCGACGTCCGAGAGACTGAGGTTCATCTTCGCGGCAGCGTCGCCGAACACCCGGCAGGCCAGCAGGCGCTCAAGCAGGCGCTCGGCCTCGGCGGCGCCGTCGCCACGCTCGGCGCATACCAGCACCAGCAGTCCGGGGCCGATCGCGCCGACGGTCTCGCCATCCACCACGACGCTGGCCTGCGTCACCCGCTGCAACAACCCGATCATTCGCTGGCGTCCAATCCTGGAATCGGCCGTTATTGTGACAGTCCGCCGAAGGATGACGAACGGCTGTCACATTGCGCCCATAACCTTGCAACATTTCTGCAGGGAGCGCCGGCGCAATGCGCGTGCTGATGATTTCCGATGTCTACTTTCCTCGCGTCAACGGGGTGTCGACATCGATCCAGACCTTCCGGCGGGCGCTCTCCGCGCAGGGGCATGAAAGCAGCCTGATCGCGCCGGCTTACCCGCAGCCGTTCGACGACGAGCCCGGCATCCACCGGATCGGCTCGCGCTATCTGCCGTTCGATCCCGAAGACCGCGTCATGAAGGCGCGCGCCATCCGCCGCCTGGGCGACCGCCTTGCGGGGGAACGCTACGACCTGGTGCATATCCAGACCCCGTTTGTGGCGCACTACCTCGGCGTTGATCTGGCTGACCGACTGGGTCTGCCCCGGGTGGAGACCTATCACACGTTCTTCGAGGAGTACCTGTTTCACTACATTGCGTTCCTGCCGAAAGCCTGGCTGCGTGCCGCCGCGCGGCGATTCTCCCGCGCGCAGTCGCGGGCGGTCGACGCGCTGATCGTGCCCTCGACCGCGATGCGCGAGCGGCTCGCCGAATACGGCGTGACGACGCCGATGCATGTGCTGCCGACCGGCATTCCGCTGACGGATTTTCGGGGCGGCGACGGTGCTGGCTTCCGGCGCGAACGCGGCATTCCGCCGGGCCGTCCGCTGATGCTGTTCGTCGGCCGGGTCGCGTTCGAGAAGAACATCGGCTTTCTCATCCGCGCGCTCGAGCGGGCCCTGCGCGCCGTGCCCGACCTGCTGCTGGTGATTGCCGGCGAGGGGCCGGCGAGCGGGCCGCTCAAAAAAGAGGTCGCGCGGCGCCATCTGCAGGAGCATGTGCTCTTCGTCGGCTATCTCGACCGCAGGGCGGCACTGCTCGACTGCTACCGCGCGGCCGATGCGTTCGTGTTCGCCTCGCGCACCGAGACCCAGGGCCTGGTGCTGCTGGAGGCGATGGCGCTTGGCCTGCCGGTGATATCAACCGCGGTAATGGGCACGCGCGATATCGTCGGTCCGGGGCGCGGTGCGCTGGTGCCCGAGGACGACGAGGCGGATTTTGCCTCGGCCATGGTGCGCTTCGTGCGCGACCCCGCCGTTCGCGCGCGCCTTGCGGCCGAAGCGGTGGACTGGGCGCGCGAGTGGCAGGCCGATGCCATGGCAGCACGGTTGGCGCAGCTGTACGAGGCGGTGGCCGGCGCGCGGCCGGCGCCGGCCGCTGCGACGGCCGCCGCCTGAGCCGTCGCCCGGCGCTTGCCAAGCTTCAATATTTCAACTATCGTTGAAACATGGAAGGCATGGATGCAGCCCGCGCGCTGTCGGCGCTCGGGCATGAGACGCGGCTGGCGATCTTTCGGTTGCTGGTGCAGGCGGGGCCGGGCGGTGCTGCGGCAGGCGACATCGCCCGGGCGCTGGATCTTGCGCCGAACGCACTGTCATTCCACTTGAAGGATCTGGCGCATGCCGGGCTGGTGACGGCGCGCAGCGCCGGCCGCTTCGTCATCTACAGCGCGAGCTTCGCGTCCATGAACGAACTGATCGCCTATCTGACCGAAAACTGCTGCGCCGGCGCCGGCTGCGACGCGCCGCCCGCGGCGCGCAAACGCGCAAGGAGAACGCAATGAAGCGCCTGCATGTGCATGTGGCGGTGGCGGAACTCGACGCGAGCATCGCTTTTTACTCGAAGCTTTTCGGCGCGCAGCCGACGGTAGTGCAACCGGACTACGCAAAGTGGATGCTCGACGATCCGCGGGTGAACTTCGCCATCTCGGCCCGCGGCATCGCGCCCGGCCTCGACCATCTCGGCATCCAGACCGAGTCCGGCGCCGAACTCGACGACCTGCGCAGCCGGCTCAACGCGGCCGGTGCCCGCCTGGTGTCCGAGGCGGGCGCCGCCTGCTGTTACGCCCGCTCCGACAAGCATTGGGTGATCGATCCCCAGGGCCTGGCGTGGGAAGCGTTCCATACCCTCGAGGCGATTCCGACGTTCGGTGCCGCCCGCGCCGCTGTGGCGGATCGCGCCGGCTGCGGCGCCGGGTCGTCTGCAGTTTCCGCGCCCCTGCCGTCGGCCGCTGCACGCAGCTGCTGCTGAGGCTGGGGCGTGAGCGAGCGCGCCTACAACGTGCTCTTTCTCTGCACCGGCAACTCGGCGCGCAGCATCATCGCCGAGTCGCTGCTCAGGCAGATGGGCAAGGGGCGCTTTCGCGCATTCAGCGCCGGCAGCCATCCAACCGGCGCGGTCAACCCGCTGGTGCTGGAGTATCTGGCGTCGCAGCGCCTGCCGGTGGACGGTGCGCACAGCAAGGCCTGGGATGAATTCGCCGCGCCCGGCGCGCCGCCGCTCGATTTCGTCATTACCGTGTGCGACCAGGCGGCGGGCGAAGTCTGCCCGGTCTGGCCCGGGCAACCGGTGTCCGCGCACTGGGGCGTCGAGGACCCCGCGCGCTGGATGAGCGAGCCCGACAGGGCGCGCAGGGTCGTTCGCGAGGTGTTCATGGTGCTGCAGAAGCGCATCGGGCTGCTGCTCGCCCTGCCGATCGAAAAGCTCGACCGGCTTTCGCTGCAGGCGGCCGCGCGCGAAATCGGCAGCCGCGCCTGATCGCGCGGCGGTGTGCGCGGCAACGTTTCCGCGCGCTTCCTGTCGGACGTACACTTCATGGCAAGGAGGGCTGAGCGATGGCGCAGCGCGAGACGGCGATCCTGGCGGGCGGATGCTTCTGGTGTCTCGAGGCGGTATACGACCGTCTCGAAGGCGTGGACAGCGTGGAGTCCGGCTACATGGGCGGCGACATGCCCAACCCGACCTACGAGCGGGTGTGCGACGGCGACACCGGCCATGCCGAAGTGGTGCGGGTGACCTTCGACCCGACGATCATCAGCTATCGCGAACTGCTGGAGGTGTTCTTCAGCATCCATGACCCGACCACGCTGAACCGCCAGGGCAATGATGTCGGCACGCAATACCGCTCCGCCATCTTCTATCACTCGGCGCAGCAGATGGCCGAGGCCGAGAAGCTCATTCGCGAGCTCACCGCAGAGCGGGCTTTTCCCGATCCGATCGTCACCGAGGTGGTGCCCGCCGGCGATTTCTACGTCGCCGAGGGCTACCATCAGGAATACTTCGCCAACAATCCAAATCAGCCTTACTGCCGCTTCGTAGTCGAGCCCAAGGTTGCCAAGTTCAGGCAGAAATGGGCCAAGCGGCTGAAGAAAAGCGCCTGAAAGGCTGCTCTAGGAGTACAAGGTTCAACTCAGGCTGGAATACAGGCGGTCCGGCAGGCGCGCGCGGATGTCGGCGGCATCGAGCTTGACCAGGTGCTTGTCGAGCGTGAGCTCCACCACGCGGCGGGTTTCGGTGCTGAGCGCGTCGCGCAGCAGGCCGAGAAAGTCCGGCGGAGCCACCAGCACCAGATGCTTGAGTTCGCCGCGCGCGTGCGCGGCATCCAGGCGCACGGCGAGAGTCTTAGCGAACACGCGTGCCTCGTGTGCCTTGGGGTCGACCTCGCGCTCCATTGCATGCCGGCCCTGCCCGCCGCTGTCGAATGCGCGGCCGGGAAGGTCGGTGGTCAGATCGCGCACATGGGCGCGGCCTGCCGGGTGCTCGACGGTGTCGATCTCGCTTATGGCGCCAGTCGGGCTGTCGGTACCGAATAGCCGCGCCTTGCTGCTATCGGCAACCAGAATCCAGGTACTGGGCATAGAGTCCCCCTATAGCAAAAGCAGTGTTTTCGGCATATGAAAGTTCGGGTGCTCCGCTCGTCCGCGCCTCGGGGGCCGAATACCCCGCACAGTCAGCAAAAGAACATAGAATTCCAGAAGTCGATCAGGCAAACGGCCCTGCTTTTCCGAGACTGCTCTAGACTCTTGCCCCATGCAAATTCCGGGCTGCAGCTCAGGTAACGTCCATCTCGACTCATACTCCCGGCCGGTATCTGCGGCGACCAGGTCTCGACGACATGAATATTGATTCCCGAAAAGCGAGCAGTTGAATAATGCCTGCCGATGAAAAATTTTCCTGGCCGACACCGCCTTACTTCGAATACGCGTCGTCACAGGATGCAATGCTGCCGTGCAGCTGTTTGGTGCAGGGGAGCGATGGTCAGGAGCATTCTGGCCGGCTGATGCATATCGATACCGTCGCGCAGCAGATCGAACTGGAGACGGCGCAGGAAGCATCCAAGATACTGAATTTTTCCGCGTTCCGTAAGCTGCAGTTGCTTCACCCTGTGCGTCTGGTGGCGCGAGAAATGGCTGGGCTGCAGACCCGCGAGGAAACAACTGCTATCGACAGTCAGGCGATACGAATTCAGATGCGGGGCGGCGACTCTTTCGAGGCGCAGACCCGCGGCTTTCAAATCGAGCGCTTTGGCATCTTCTGCTACCTCGTCGTCGACAACGAACATGTGTTACGGACGTTCTTTCCAGCAAGTGCATACGAAAAATACACGATCGGTCCTTCACTCGGAGAGCTCATAGCGAACCAGGCGACGGACACGGTCGATTTCGTAAAAGCCGGCCTGCAGCTGCAGAAGCATCTTCGAACGCAGCGAATCGGCGATTATCTGACCTCGAGCCAGATAATTTCTCGCGAACTACTTGAGCAGGTACTTAACGACCGGGAAACGTCGACTCCGGAGACCTTGCTCGGGCAGACCCTCTTGAAGGAAAACCTGATCACCGAGGCCGAGCTGGACGCTGCAGTCAAGCTTCAGCAGCGCGATCGCAAGCTTCCCCTGGGCGAATTGCTCGTGCAAATGGGGGTGATTGATCGCGGTACCGTCAACCGGCTGCTTGTTCGCAAGCTCGGCATACCGTTCGTTGACCCGACGCGCATTGCGATCGACCCCGAAGTGATCAATCTTGTCGAGCGACGGCTAGCCGAAAAGCATCACGTGATGCCGCTGTTCAGAAATCGAGACGAGATCGTTGTCGCAATGGAAAACCCTACGGATCCTGATCCGCCACACGAACTGCGCTTCTATACGAAGCTTCGCGTCGTCCCGGTGATGGCCGACCGTCAGAGCATCGATGCTGCAATTCGACTCCATTATGGCCATCTGGAGAAGTCCCGCAGCGTCAAGGCCCTGGCTTCCGCATTGCCTGACAGTGCACTGGATGCTGCGGCCGAGCCCGTCGTCACCGAATCGGACAATGCCCTTGTCAAGCTGGTGAACCAGATAATCCTTGATGCCCGGGAACGCAAAGCGTCGGACATTCATATCGAGTGCTACGCAGGATCGCAAGACAGCCGCGTTCTGTATCGGCAGGATGGCGAACTGGAACCGTATGTCGATATACCGTCGCGTTTCAGGAACGCTTTGGTATCTCGCATCAAGATCATGTCCAGTTTGGACATTTCCGAACGCCGGAAGCCGCAGGACGGAAAGATCCGGTTCGAGATCAAGGGAGAACCGCCGCTTGAGCTGCGTGTGGCAATCATGCCGACAACCGGCGGACTGGAAGATGTCGTCATGCGCGTGCTGACGTCGGTCAAGCCGATGCCGATCGACAGGATTGGTCTTCGCGACACCGTTCTAGAACAGGTAAAGCGGGTGGCCGCGCTGCCGTACGGCCTGTTCCTGATCTGCGGACCCACAGGCTCGGGCAAGACAACCACGCTGCATTCGGTGCTGAGTGCGATCAACACCGGCCGCAAGAAGATCTGGACCGCCGAAGACCCGATCGAAATCACCCAGGCGGGCCTACGCCAGGTGCAGGTCAACGCGCGCATTGGGCTCACTTTCTCGGCGGCGCTGCGCGCCTTTCTGCGGCTCGACCCCGACGTGATCATGGTGGGCGAGATGCGCGACGCGGAAACCGCGCGCACCGGCATCGAGGCCTCGCTCACCGGGCACCTGGTGCTGTCGACGCTGCATACCAATAGCGCGCCCGAGGCGGTGACGCGCCTGCTGGATTTCGGTCTCGATCCGTTCAACTTCGCCGACGGCCTGCTCGCGGTGTTGGCTCAGCGCCTGGTGCGCCGGCTGTGCACTCACTGCCGCAAGTCCGTGGTGATGGAAGATGCCGACGTCGACGAACTGGTCAGCGAGTACTGCGCGTTTCCCGGCATCGGCCGCGACGTCGCGCGCAAGATGCTTCTGCAGCGCTACGGCGACAAGCGCGGCCAGCTTACCCGCTGTGAGGCGGTGGGCTGCGAGCAGTGCGGCGGCCGCGGCTACCAGGGGCGGCTCGGCATTCACGAAATGCTGGTCAACTCGCGTACCATCAAGCGCCTGATCCAGGGCCGGGCGAGCGTGGAAGAGATGCAGACCGCGGCGCTCGTCGAAGGCATGCTCACCCTGAAGCAGGACGGCATCGAGAAAGTGCTGCAGGGACTGACCGATCTCGAGCAGGTGCGATCGGCGGCATTCTGAGGCCGGCCGCGGGCCGGAGGAGGCAACCATGAACAGCGTCAAGGCGGTGGTGATCGATGGCGGTGCGATGTCGCGCTACGCGGAGCGCGCGCGCTACATCTGCAACGAAAACGGTTTCGATTTTGCCTGCCCGCCTGTGCCAGCACGGCAGTTTCTGGCGGAGCGCGCACGCGCCTGCGACGGCGCGTCGGGCACCGGCGCGATCGAGCTGGACGCGTCCGACGCGCTGTCCACTGCCTGGCCAGCGACCACGCCGACGCTGCTGTGCCGGTATCTCAAGATTCGCGCCGGCGACACCCTGCAGGCGTCGCGCAACGCGAGCGGCGAAGTGCTCTACGTCATGCACGGACAGGGCGAGAGCGCCGGCGGCGGTGACTCGATTGCCTGGGCCGCGGGCGACGTGTTCTGCCTGCCGGGCGGCGTGCATGCGGCGCATCGGGCGCAGACCGAAGCCTTGCTGTTTTCGGTGACCGACGAGCCGCTGCTTAGCTTTGCCGGATTGCGCGCACCGGCACCCGGCCAGGGCGCGGTGGAAGCGGTGCTGTGGCCGGCGGCCGAGATCGAGCGCCGGTTCGCTGCGGTGTGGAGCCGGCCGATCACCGGGCGCACCACCGGTGCCGCCGTGCAGTTTTCCACTCGTCTCACCATGCCGAGCTTCGCGACTACGCCGTTTCTCAACGTGTCGATCAACACGCTCGCCGCGGGTTGCGACCAGCGCCCGCACCGCCACAACGGCGTCGCGGTGACGCTGGCGATCGAGGGCGAGGGCGTGCATTCGGTGATCAGCGGGGAGCGCGTCGACTGGGTCACCGGCGCCGCCCAGATCACGCCCGCCACCGCGCTGCATTCGCACCACAACCGGGGTCCCCGGCGCATGCGCTCGCTGGTGATCCAGGACGAGGGCCTGCACCTCTACACCCGCACGCCCGGCTTCAGCTTCGACTGACGCCGGCGCTTGCCGGGAAAACGGGCACCGGCGCCGGTGCCCGTTGCCTGCCGCGATCGCTGCGCGCGGTTACTTCGGCTGCGGCACGATGCGCAGGTAGGGCTTCATCGCCCGCCAGCCGCCCGGAAACTGCTTCTTCGCCTCGTCGTCGGACACCGCGGGGACGATGATGACGTCCTCACCCTGCTTCCAGTTCACCGGCGTGGCCACCTTGTGCTTCGCGGTGAGCTGCATCGAATCCAACACGCGCAGCACCTCGTCGAAATTGCGCCCGGTGCTCATCGGATAGGTCAGGATCAGCTTGACCTTCTTGTCGGGGCCGACGATGAACACCGAGCGGATGGTGGCGTTGTCCGCCGCGGTGCGCTGCGGGCTGCCGCTCGCGTTCGGGTGGATCATGTCGTAGAGCTTGGCCACCTTCAGGTCGGAATCGCCGATCATCGGGTAGTTGGGGCCGAAGCCCTGCGTTTCCTCGATGTCTTTCGACCATTTCGCGTGATTGTCCACCGGGTCGATCGACAGGCCGATGATCTTGGTGTTGCGCTTGTCGAACTCCGGCTTCAGCTTCGCCATGTAGCCGAGCTCGGTGGTGCAGACCGGCGTGAAATCCTTCGGGTGCGAGAACAGGATCGCCCAGCTGTTGCCGATCCATTCATGAAAGCGGATGGTTCCCTGGGTGGTTTCGGCCGTGAAGTCTGGTGCTTCGTCGCCTATGCGTAGTGACATGATGTGGGTCTCCTCAAAGGGCACCGGGGTCGTGGGCGCCGCGGCGGACATGACCCGGTTGTCGGTGTGGTCAGGCCGCCGCCGGCTGCCGGTGCATTCAGGACATTGTAGTGCCGCGCGCTGCGCGCCGTCAGCACTGTCGCGGCATGAGCTAATGCCGCCTTCAGCGCGCGGGCAGGTCGGCGAGGCCGAGCGCTTCGGCCATCACGTGGTAGATGACATGCTGCTCGATCACGCCGCGAAACAGATGCGCCATCGGTCCGCCGGCGAAGACGGTGACATCCTCGCCGCCATGCGTTTCCATATCCAGCGGCACGGTCGCTTCCTGGCGATAGTCGGGGTTGGCAGTATCCACACCGCCAAGGTCGGGGCGGGCGCCGGCGCGATGCCCCGGGCCGTTGGCGTAGCCCAGCGTGGTGTACGGCCGGCCGTCGCGGTCGCGTGAGAAACCGGCCTCGCCGGCGGCGATGACCTTGCCGAGAATGTCGTTGCCACGCCGCGGGTAGCCGGCCAAGGTAAAGACATGGCTGTGATCGGCGGTGACGATCACCAGCGTGTCGCGCAGGTCGACGCGCTCGAGCGCCGCCTGCACTGCCTCGGACAGGGCGATGGTGTCGGTGAGCGCGCGAAAGGCATTGCCGGCATGGTGGGCATGATCGATGCGGCCCGCCTCCACCATCAGCACATAACCGCTGTCCCGCGCCGCCAGCAGCTCGATCGCCTTGACCGTCATCTGCGCGAGGGAGGGCTCGCCGCCGCGGTCGCGTCCGCGATCGTGCTCGTATTGCATATGCGAGCGCTCGAACAGGCCGAGCAGCCGCCGCGTCGTCCGCGGGTCGACGGCATCGAACTGGGCAAGGTTCCACACATAGGCCGCGCCCGGTGCCGAGGCCCACTCCGCGGCGAGGTTGCGGCCGTCGCGGCGTTCGCCGCGGCGATCCGGATACTCCGGATCGGTTTCCCCGACGGGCAGGAACTTGCTGCGCCCGCCGCCGAGCGCCACCTCGAGACCGTCGCCGTGACGGAATTCGATCAGCTGTCGGGCGATGTCGGG
>ERZ869936.965-NODE-965-length-22974-cov-23.872377_pt1 | contig 22974 bp, 40 predicted proteins | sample MGYA00520876_ERZ869936 | MGnify/ENA primary metagenome ERZ869936 (study PRJEB32218, sample SAMN09650985) | biofilter metagenome | isolation source: enrty point of leading RO module | place: Saudi Arabia: Thuwal, RO plant located on Red Sea | collected 2016-02-17 ...
TGTGTATTTTGCACACTAAATACTGTCGATGACATTATTTTTTACTTTTCTTTTTATTTTTCTTTGCAACTTTTTTAACGACTTTTTTTACCTCTTTGGCTGGTTTAGAAACTGGCTTAGCTACTTTTTTGCCACCATGTAGTTTCCAACCTCTTCTAGTCAAAGCATCAATATTGTTTTCGTAATCTAATTTACTTCTTTCGATTACTTTACCACTATCATTAATAAGTTTTACAGTTTCTATAGTCATAATTTTTTATATCAAAATAGGGGTGGCTTGACCACCCCTACTTATTAGTTTTAGTTAATTACTGATTCGTTTAGCATTTCAATGCCGTATGAGTCATGTAACTCTCCGACACCATACACTGCCGTAGCAACGATCTCATCAGCCCGTAAACTAGCATCACGCTGACTTTCAATTTTTAAGTCTTGCATCATCGCTAATCCTAAAGCGTCTTGTGAGAAGATTCCGCCTTTACAGTTATCTGTATCAGTAGTGCCATCAACATTTGAAGATTCAAATATTTGAACACCCGCAATAGTACCTACAAAGCCTGTTCTCATAGCCTCGTTCTGTAAGTCTCCACCATTAGGATTTACAAAAGTATTTGTTAAAGATTTTTTAACATTGTAAATTACTTTAGGGTTGAACACTCCATAGTAAGGCATCGGAACATTTGCTTGTCTAAGTGTTGCCACTGCTTTGAAAATATTATCTATAGTCAATTCAGTACCAGCACCTCCGATACTTGTTGAGAAACCATCAAACAATGCAATCAAATCTGTATCAATTTTTTTAGCTATTGCCTCTCCAAATAATCTTCCAATATCTGCCGCAACATTTCTTGATGCAGAATTTCTGGCTAGATCAGTTAAAGTGGTCATGATTCCTTTTTCACTAGCGGTTATAGTTACACTCGATGGATTCACCGCAGTGTTTGAAAGGTCAGTTGCCTCATTCACATTTGCCGCAGATACTGTTGAATAAATCGGTACTTCTACTGATTTACCACCGCCAGCAATAGTGTAGTTTCTGACAAGACCTCTCATAATGCTTTGCTCTTGTGCTACAAACAAAGCCTCAGCAACGATCTCAGTATATAGTTCCGATATCGTTGTACTTGTCGTTTCGTTAGCCATTATTTACTCCTTTAAATGGTTATGTTTTATTTTGAATAACAGTCGGCTTAGAATTACGATCTTGCCTATACTTGGCATATCTTTCTCTATCTTCCTTATTATTCATGTTTAAATCACTCAGATTGAAAGGTTTACTGAGTTCTGACCTATCCACATTTGACACTGAGCCACTGCCACTAGGCGTTGCAGTAACAAAGTGCGGGTTTGTGTTCAAAAACTCTTCAACTAACTCGTCAGTAGTAAAAAGTTCGCCCTTACTGTTATATCTAGCTATACCATTTTTATCAAGGATTTCAACATTACCTGATTCGTTTATTTTAATATTTTTATTTAATAACTCTACAACTTGATCTGGGTTGATAGCTTTGTTTTTTGATGCAGATGACAGTAAGGCTTTATTAACTTTTATGTCTCTAAGTTCAGTTTCTAATGTATTTATTTTTTTTGCAGACTCATCAGATTTTTCTTTAAGGATTTTTTCAAACTCCCCTTTCTGAATTTTAGTTTTTTCCTCTGCCTCTTTCTGTAATTTTACAGCATTGATAGCAGTTTCTAAATCATCAACACCTAATTTACTGTAAGTAGATGCCCTGTCTTTAGCTAATCTTGCTTTGACTATTTCGTTTACTTGTTCCTCAGAAAATTTTTTTTCTGGGTTCTCTTTTGTTTCTTGTTTTGGTTGCTCTGTTTCTTTTGAAACAGTTTGCTCAGTAGTTTGTTCTACTTTTGGTTGTTCATCGGCCATTTATATCTCCTATATGTTCCAATCAGGATTTGTTGGAATCCAAGTGTGCCGACAACGATAACCCCCTCTTACTATAAAAGGGTCTCCAGAACTTTTGCCAGCCCATGACCTTGAGTTCCAAATATCCCGAATTTCTTTTTCGGTTAAAGTTTTGTTTACCATATCTCTACAAAAAGGTCTAGAGTCACGCACTAAAGTTCCTGTATAACTAAAATGATTTAATCCACTGTCTTTTGCTTTTTTAACTGTAAACTGACCATGAAACTGCATAATTGAATCATGTGCTATTTGACTAGCATATTTTCTTAAATTTTCTCCAGCCCTATCAGCGGCATACTGTGTTCTAAGTTTAGTAATGCTTTCTTCAACCTTAGATTTTAAACTTGGGTTGTACTTATTCTCGTTAATATAATCTACTAACTCGTTAATTTCTCTTTGGTTTGACTTTTGGTAAACACCATTGATATGCGATCTAATATTTTTTTCTACATCAGCAAATGGTCTGCCAGCTATTGTACTCTGGTACACCTCATCATTAATAACTTTTATAAATCGTTCTGCTACATCTTCAAAGCCACTAAATGATTGATATTTTAGTGCATTGATAGTTTGTAAATCAACTTGTGTTAAATTTCTAAATTTTGCGGGTATAGGCATTTTTCCAAAAGTATCTAACACCTCTTTTGCTATTATGTTGTATTCTTCGTTAATTAATAAATCTGCCTCATTTAAAAAATTGTTTTCTACAAGGGTTCTAATTTGCGGTTGTAATTCTATTGCTATTCTAGTCGATACTAACTCCCCACCAGTAGATTTTCTTACCGCATCAATTACATCGTCCTCTAATTTGTAGAGAACATTAACAATTCTTTCTTCGTGTTGATCTGCAAGTTTGTCTAATATCTTTGACATTCATTATAATGGAAAGTTTTTTTTCCATGCCCTAATCGACCAAAATGCTGGCGACAATGATTTTTGCCCTTTTACTTGTCTCAAAACCCCGCCCATTCTCGCAAGAAACGACCTCTGGCGTGCTGGTATATTTTTTTTAATTGACATATTAGGGTCGCCAAATCTGATCTTTTTTACATTTTTAGTTTTACGATCTCTTACATAAACTGCAAATTTTTTTCTTTGGTTTGGTGTTCTAAAAGGCTTGTTTAGTTTTACAGTTCGACCTTGATACTTTGCCATTATTTCTTTCTTCGTTTTCTTTTACTTGCTCTTGCAATAATATCTTTATCAAAAGTTCCAGATCGACCTCTAGCAATTAGCTTATTAACTCTAGCCATTGACCACTGAGCCATACCAATACGAGGTCTCGACCCGCTGGACAAAAACGCCCCTTGCCCCCTACGATACGAGGCCTTTAAGTCTGCAAAATTAAATAATTTAGATTTTTTTGCTTTAGCTTTTAAAGTTCTTATTGTACTTGCTCTTAATGGTTTACGTCTTACTGCCATTATTTTACTCTCGCTTTAAACATTGATCTTGGAATAAAACCACCAGATTTATACAAAGACGACATAGATTTTAACAAAGTGGCTCTGCTACCTCTTTTTCTTCCACGCAATCCTGACAGATACTTTTTAGGTAAATCTGTATCTTTATCTTTTGGTACTCTTCTAACTCGTTTCTTCTTCTTGGCCATCTGGAGTCTGTCCCTCGATTTCAGTTGTTGTAAATTGTCCTCTAACAGTTCTTGTATTATCAATCTCATCATTGATAGTTTTAATTACCTCGTTGTCATCAATTACTGCCTCAGCAATTTGTTTATCTAGTTCTTTGTTAAATGTTTCTGATTTTATTCCACTAGCTTTTGCCATTTGTAAGAATTGTAAATCGTTAGCCCAGTCTCTTACGTCAAACGTATCAGGATAATCTACTGACCCGTCCCATTCTGTATCTTGCCATTTAGCGTACAAGTCCCAAATTTGTTCTTCGGCATTTTCCAAGAAATCTGCTTTCTCAGAAAGTTTAGCATTTAATAATTGAAACTCTGTTTGTAGTGCAATACCTGATGATATTTGTTGTCCTGATGTACCTCTAACTGAACCCATGTGTGTAATACGATCTATTGCATCAATTTTGTTTTGAATACATTTCATAATCCCATCTAAGTTTTGTCCACTAGGCTGAATAATATAAGGTTTTAGATCAGCTTGCATATCCTCTGGTATTTCTATAATTGAACCAGCACCAGCACTAGCCTCAACATTTGGAGTCTTAACTAAACTTGGGTGGTTTGCTAATCTTATAAGCTGTTCTTTTTCTGAATAATCATTGTAAATAGATTGTTGTAAAAAAGCCACATCAGCTAAATCACTAATTCCTACTGGTCTTTTAGCACCTTTAAGATTGTAAACATTAATACAAGGAATTACTCCGATAGCATTTGGCACTTGGTCAATTATTTTTACATCGCCCTCTGCATATTCTTTTTCATAATCCGTAATTTCATAAGTTATTATTTCTTCTTCAGTAAACATTTTTAATATTGCTCGTTCAGTATTAATGTCCTCGACAACTAAAAGCATATCTAAATAAAATCTTCCACTAGCGGCTCTTTTGTAATTCCAGTTCACAATGTTTTCTGGTGTGTAAATAGACATATAAGGTCTGATGTCTTGTTGTAACTCTTCGGCTCTAGTTCTTGAATTTGTTTGTGGTTTATCAATGATAACCCAACAGTTTCCGTAGATGCTTGCATTCATTTGCACCTCTCTCATCATTGTGTTGAATGATCTGCCGTCTAAGTCTGCATCATTAATAAATGCCTCTAGCTGTGGGTCTCCATCTAAAGAACCATAATCTCTAGTCGGTGGTACTCTCCATAAAAAGCTAGTGTAAATCTGAACAACATTTTTACAGTGGTTATCAACTGGTGTGTGTCTAATTCTTTGATCGTATTCTTCAGGAGTCTCTAAAATATATCTGTGTAAGTAATATCCGTTTTTATAATCGTTCCCTCCAAGATATGATCTAATATAAAATTCCCAATTAGAAATATTAGCGTGCCATAAAGGGTGCTTACTTGTTAAAAATTTTCTATCCATCAACTCCACCTTTGAAGAGGGTTAGGTTTAAAGTCCCGTTTGACTGGGTAATTATACTCAACCATGTAGCCCAACGCATCATTAAAATGGTCAAAACCAGAGTCTTTGTCAGGCACATTTGTTCCCTCTTTGTATATCTGTCTTTCTATCGACTTAATAACATTTTTGCAAGATTTTAAAACATATAAACTATTTACACCTTTAGCATTTTTAAATTTAGAATTGACTGCATTTATTCTATCTCTAACAAGAGGTGCTTTGTTTCTTACTCTAACCTCGAACCCAGCATTTTTTAAAAGTGCAAGATCAGTCATACCTCCAGCAGATGTCTTTCTAGCTTTAGAACTTGGGTCAGGATAAATAACTATTTTTTTATTTGGGTATCTATTTTTTATTTCGTCTATCATTTCATTTGTATTTGATGACCAAATTTGAATCTCGTCAATAATATATATCTTATCATTTTCTATTACAGAAACAACACCAGCCATCGGGTCTATATTAAAATCTTGTCCAATGTGTATTGTGTTAAATTTATGTTTGTATGTATCAATAATATTTTTATCTCTATCAAAGTTGTAATAAATAATTCCAGCATAATTCACAAAGGTTGCTAAATACTCTTGTTGGAAAGTTCTCTCATCTAAATCATTCTTTGCTTGCTCTATTTCCGACTCAGATACCTGACCACCCTCTAATGTAGTATATTTAAAACTCTGCCACTCAGGGTCTTGTTTACTATACAGATCATAAGCAAAGTTAAATCCCTTTGGCGAAGAGCAAAACAGTGCATGACCCAATGTATCTGATAAAGTAGGTCTAAGAACCTCGTACCAAGCCTGTGGTTTAATATCAGCAAATTCGTCTAATACAATAAAGTTAAGACCAACACCACGCAAAGATTGATCGTTGTCAGCACCTTTAAGACTTATGAGAGTGTTGTTTTTAAGCAACAGTGATAAATCAGACTCATTTATTCTTTTTACCCATCTATGCCTAAGCATCATTTCTTTAAGCATATCCCAGCAAATAGTTTTACTTTGACGATAACTAGGGGACACATACCAAACCCTTTGATTTGGAAATCTAGCAAACTTTGCCATTTCTTGTATTGCTAAAAATGTTTTACCAAATCTACGACCAGATATTAAAACTCTAAATCTTTTATTGCATTTAACTACCTCTCTCTGAGGGTCAGTAAGCGGCATTAAATCTGGTCTCCCCAGCTATCCCAACCATCTGCTTTTTGTCTAGCAAATAATTCTATTCTAGGTAAATCTCCACAAAGTTCTACAATTTTATTTCTAACACAATCAGGTTTTCTACTATGTTCTCTTATTGGTTCATAAATAAGTTGATGTACTGATCTTGTTTGTCTTTTAATAGAACCTTTTTTTGCTATTAAACATAATTCTACATTTGATCTTGTCCAATAACCTAAACCCCAAAAACTATCAAATGAATCTGTTGGAAAAAAAGATGCTTGGTTAATATCTGTTCTTTTATTAGTTTTTACCCATACAAACCCACAAGTTGAATAATCAAAACCCCATTTTTTAATTACTTCAAAACTTAAATGTAAAATTGGAAAAGTAACCCACATAAATAAAATACAATTTTTATCAGCAATATCTTTTACAGGCAGATCAGCTATTTCATCTATAGTCATACAATTATAATGTTTTGATTGATTTTTATTTCCACCCATCCAATATTTCCAAGCTGGGTCAGCATAGATTATATTATATCGTTTTTGTGGGAATGGTATCACTCAACATTCCACGCCAATGGTTCGTCATCTTCCGTAATTATGTTTTCTGACTGACCTAAGATTTGTTTTCCGAGCCAAATTTGCATAACTACATTTCCTCGTTCTGCTGATTTCCATTGAAACTGTCTAAGTCTCATTTTCATTTCTGCTCGACCTTTTGTCAGAAATTCCGAATAACTTTTTTCAATGAGATCAGCACTACAACCAAAGAAATCTGCAATCTCTTTATTAGTACAGCCTAATTTAGCTAATTTTTTGACTTGTTCCTTGTCAATATTATATTTTTTTGGTCTCGACATATCCTCTTACCCTATGAGTTAGGTAGGTTCTGTTTATCAAAAAAAATTAATTATTGCACTAAATATTTTTAACCTATTATTTGTCTGATAGAATTTTAGTTGGGTTTGTAATTTTCAATGTATGATTGTCTAAAGTATCTTGATCTAAATAGTTATACCATAACAATTCAATAGTTTTTTTAATTTCACACCCTGAGACGTTCAAACCATCAAATCTACCATTTGGGATATATCTTAATAAATATTCAGTTGCATCAAATATAGTGTTAAATTTCTTAACAATTTTCATTTGATGAACTTTTTTATTATACTTTGTTTTGTCTTTTGTAATTATTAAAGTTTTCATAAAAAAAATTTACTAAAAAAAAACCATTAAATTTAGTCCAATCGGAGAGAAAGTTTTAGACAGAAAAAATGGCTATTTTTGTTATAAATTTAACAAATTATTCTAAAATTAAAGATTTAATTGATAAAGAACCATCAATATTAGTTTCTAGTTCTGCTTTTGACTTAATACATTGGTGAACAATGTTTTTGCCAGTTTCAGTTCTAGTAGCATATCTTTTGCCTTTTAAACAAACACTCATGCTGGGTTGTATTCTGTGTTCCTTAATTTCTCCGTTAATTATTAAAAGAAGGGCTATAACAGTATCTATCATTTTAGGGAGTTTTTCCGTTATCTCTAACTTTATCTTTTAATTTTTCTATATCTTCCAAAGCCTTTTCAAGTAAAGATTTGTTAAATTCAATGTTTACTTTGTTTGTCATGTTTTGCTCTTGGTTTTCGATTAATTTTTCTACATCAGAAAATAAACTTTCCAAAAGCATGAACTGTTCCTGATCGACTGGTTTTTGATCGCTAGCCTTTAATAAATCAGCTTTCATTAACTCACGAGAGGTCTCTAACGATACTAGCCTAGCCGTCAGTTCCGTATAAGCAAACACACCAGCGGCTACGAGCAAAATTAAAGAGGCTACCGTTTTCATTGGCATTTGCACAGCCGCCTGTTCCGATATTTTTAATGGTTTACTCATCTATATTCATTCTTCATTCCAAGATCATTGATAGCTTGTTCTTTGGTCAAAAAACCTTTTCTAATACCCATATCAATTATTTCTTTATTTCTAGCCGCATAATCTTTTATAAACCTAGTTACTTTCTTATCTTTTATAGCATCTGTAAACATTTTTATTCTGTCTTCGTCTTTAGTAGAATTAAGGCTAAAATCATATTTTTTTTGAGGCATGACATCTAAATACTTTTTTGCTGATAACCAAAAAGCGGGCTGTTTAGCAAATTCTTTATCTTTAACCGAATCATAATAAGAATTATACATATCAGCTAATTTTTCGGGCTGGTCTCGCCACTCTTTCTCAATCTTCTTAAAGTTTTTCTCTGCTGTACCTTTGCTGACTTTGTTTGTAACCCTATCCCAGAATTTATTAAAAGTAGGAGAGTATTTATTAGTAGATGTATTGGTAGAGGTAGAGGTAGGGGTAGGGGGGTTATGGCTAGGTTTTTTTGGTCTGCCGCCAAGTTTACCATTTACTTTAGATGCATCTATTCTTTTACGAATGTATAAATATTCCTGTAACTGTCGTTCATTTTGATAGTGGTTTTCTACAACTACAAAAAATTCATTTAATATTTTTTCGCATGATACTTTCTCGCTATCAGTATAACAGCTAGCGATTCGTTTTATTCTATCAATATTTTTAGGTAGCCCAATACAACGCTTGTTCCAGTTCCAGCAAAGCAACCGAATATATATTCCAATTTCTTCACTACTTAAATGCGATGTTCCAGCTATAAAATCTTCGGTAAATAAATACCACGCTTTGAGTTTTTCTTTAGGTTTTGAGTTCTCGTCTATAAACATTGTTTCTCCCATTTCGTAACAATTTGTAATTAGTATGTTTATTTTTTTTTATTTGTATTTTCAACAAAAACCTAAAATTATTTTTTGGTAAATTGTTTTTTCAGGGGTGGGGAAAAAAAGCAATAGAGCAAACCCACCCCCGAATCGGTAATTAAAAATGGGTTAATTACCTAGTTCAAAAAGCTACAATGCCTAGCTAAGAGAAGAACTATTTTAAGTATTAGTCAAAAATCGTTGGGAATCAAGGGTTTGTTTATGTAAAAATAATGTAAATATATCTTGAATAACCTAAAAAAGTCGCTAGGTTATAGGTATGTTTAATAATAATAATAATAAGGAGACTACAATGCAAAATAGAGAAAATATGACAACAGCAGATTGGAATAAAGAGGCTAAAAAATATATTGCTTTATCACAAGATGCTTTAGATCAAAGAGAAGAGAGTTTTCAAAGATGTGATACTGATGGCTTTCTAACCCAAAAAGTTCTTGATGATTCAGCAAGACTTGAAAGAGCAAGAGCAGAATTATGTGAAAAAAAAGGTAAGCATAATTTCTTGGGTTTGTATGATGGTAACAGAAGATTAAAAGCTAAAATTATTTTAGTTGAAGATAAATTTGTTACTTGGGCTAAAGTTAAAAATCCTGTTTGGCTTTTAGAAGATTCTGAGGCAGAAAAATATGGCAGAAGATTTATGCCATTTAATGATGGTAGAGGTAAAAGCAGAATTTTAAATTCTTTTGGTTTAAAAGAATTGGAAGTTGTTGCTGATGCTTGGGCAAAAAGTACATGGGTTGGTCATACACATTACATTACATATTACAGAGTAGATAATGAGTGGGGTCAAAAAGATCAAATTAAAAAATAACAATCAGGGGGGTGTAACAGCCCCCCATAATAATAAGGAGAAAACAATGCCAAAACTAAACAAACTATTTAAGAAGATACAAAAGTTTGACGTTATCGAAAATAATAAAGTTAAACATCTTTTTAAAATAACTCATCTTGATAACTCTACTGCTGTCTATGATAACGATGGCAATTTAGTTATGAAGAGTACAATCAATAAAGCTAATAATAATAAAGGAGAAACAATGCCTAATGTAGAACAAGGGTTTGAATATAAAAATTATTCAATCAAACCAGCCGACAACTTTAACAAAGACTTTTTGGTTTATAAATTAATAAATGGAAATGCAAGATTTGTTAAAGGTTTTTCTTCAATAGAAAAAGCAAAAACTTTTATTGATGAATCTAATAATAAGGAGAAAAAATAATGAGTGCATTAAAATTAAAAATATTTTTGACTAAAAAAGCACAAGAAATTTTATTTGGATATTTCGAGGGTGTGGATTGGCAAATTGGTTTAACAACTGAAGATGCTGACGGAATTGAAAGAGAAATGACAGAGAAAGAGCAAGATCAAATACGAGATAAAGTTTGTAATTGGATAGATGATTATAGAAAAAAATATAATGGTAAATTTTCTGTAATTGAAGTTGATGAAGAACTTGCTTACTATCTTTCTGCTGATGCTGACAATCAACACGATCTAATCGAAAGTGAAGTATTAAATCCATCTAATGATGCTGAGGATATGTTTGAGGCTTACATAGCAAAAAATGGAAAGGAATATGACAGAGTTAAAGAAAGTAAAAAAGAACTATATCAAGAATACAAACTAGCGAGCAAACAGCTTAAAGTTTTATCTAATGTAGATAGACACTGGAGGTTATAATTATGAAAAAAGCTAAAAAATCAAAAGTTTTATTTCCCTATGGCTATGAACATAGAAAGGTAATAGGATATTCTACAGATGGAAAAAAGACTCCTCTGTATAGTGTTAAAAGAATCTTACCCAAAAAGAAAACTACTAATAAGTCTATTTTTAGGGTATCAATAGTTTTGCTCTTACTAATATGTGGTGCTGTGTTCCTTGCTGGGTGTAGCACCACGCCAATAGTAGATAGTAGGGGCAAAAGTTCCGCTAATATTGAGGGGACAGCGGAACGATACCACGATGACTATTATACTTGTAAATCATTGGTTGAAGATAATACCAATGGTTTTGTCGATAAATCGAAAATAGTATATAATGGTTTTCGTTGGAGAGTGTTATGGCTATCGCCCAAATTGAATACTAGACAAGATTTAATTAATAATTGTTTAGAAGGGCGTGGCTATAACGTAATTAACAAATAATAATAAGGAGAAACTACAATGTCGAATATAGTTGATAAAGTCTTTGATAATACCGAAGATGGCAAACCAAACTACGCAATACAATTAGTTGATGGTTCTAGGTTATACTGTCGAGGAGAAGTTTTAGACCCAATGCCAAAGTCAGGCGATGCGATTGATTTTACAATTTTGAACGTAAAAACATCTAGTAAAGGCAATCCATATACTAATGTCAAAAATGTTAAGATTGCTGACAACCATACGCTTGATGATGATTTGCCAACGGGAGGTAGATCAGTAACAACAAGTGCTACGAGCAGTTCTTATTCAACACCAATGAATAAAAGCGATACTCAAAGAATGGATATTTTCGTAACTGGTGTTGTTGGTAGATCAATGGGTAGTGGTCATTTCAGTGTTGAAGATATAAGCGATTTGACTAAAAATGCAGTGAGAGCATTTAATGACAATCTCAAAGATATCTAAAAATTACCGAAAGATATTTTACGACTATTGGGGGTTATCTATTGTTGATACCCCCCAGTGTTGGGGTTGCTACCAAAGACCAGCGGTAGAGATTCATCATCTTACACCCAAAGGTATGGGCGGCAGTAAAAAAAATTCTTACAATGTACCAAACAATTTATTTCCTGTGTGTCGTTCTTGTCATACGTTGGCTCACAGCAATAGAAGAGTAAATGAAGAATTTAGAACTGAATTACAACAAAAAATAGATAATAAGGAGTTTGAAAAAAATGGTATCTAATATTTATTCACTAGATTTTAACCCAAATGAACTTTCAACTACCCAAGAAGAGGTAGGTTTGAAATATGCTGATGAAGATACAGCAGTAGAATTAATGAAAAAAGAAGAAAAAATGATTATTGCTGAATTAACGCTAGAACATAGTAAAAATAGCAGTTATAAGAATACAACAGAATTAAATGGACTCATTTATTCTGATAACAAATTTAAGCAGTGGTTTGACAGATATAGAACTACTCTTAAAGCAAGGAATCGTTCTAAAATTAGATACGAAACCTTTAAGGCTTTTCGTGATGACCTCAGAACTAAGGTCGTAAACGAAAGGGAATTGGCAAAAAATAACTTATAGAAAGGAGTCATTATGCCAGCACTAACACAAAACCAAAGAATACTTGAATATTTAAAATCAGGTAAAACACTAACCCCACTTGTAGCTTTAGAGAAATTTGGCTGTTTTAGATTAAGTGCAAGGATATTTAATCTAAGAGAACAAGGGAACGCAATCATAACTAAAAATGTTACTCGAAAAGGTAAAACTTTTGCTGAGTATTCACTAATGGAGTAATTATGTCATCAGATAAAAAATTATTTTGTATTAGTGAAGATCAAATATCAGAAATGGAAGATGGCATTGATATGCAAAAAATGCGTGCTACCGATAAATGTAATGAAGATATTAGGACAATGGAACTGACAAAAACTGGTCTTGATCTCTTTATGAAAAGGTTTGGTAAAGATAATCCTATTTATAACAAGTGCAAAGACCTTGTTGTAGATATTGAAGATAATATCAAACAAACTCAAAACCATATGGATATGCTATGATTGAACATTTTAAAAAATTTGATGCTGATAATGTAAAAAGTATTTTACCATTATCATTTAGTCAAATAACCGATTTTGCATTTAAAAGAGATAAATGGGCTTTAAGACGAATATTTGGCTATGAGTTTCCATCTAATGCGGGTTCAGAACGAGGTAAAGCTGTTGAGTCTGGTCTAAATATGTGGCTGAATGGAATAGATAAAAAAGAGGCAATAGATAAAATGTTTGATGAGTTCCACGCAAACTGTAAATTATTTGATGACCCAAAAACAGATGAGGAAGAATATAATTTAATTCCTTTATTTGAGGAGGGAGTCAAAGCATTTAATGAGTTTGGTTTTAAATGGAATCTCTTAGGCTATCAAAAGAAAGTAGAAATCGATATACAGGGCATACCCTTTATTGGTTACACTGACTTTCATTTTGAAGATAAGCAAACAAAAGAGGATTTTTACATTGATCTTAAAACGACCAAGCGTAAACCTACTGGCTTATCTATGTCTCATGCTATGCAACAATCCATTTATCATAGAGGTACAAACGCAAATCAAAAACTTTGGTATCTGATAGCTAACAAATCTGGTGCTAAGTTTGAGAGTATAGGCCTAACAGATTATGATAGTCCTATGAAAGTTTGCGAGCATATCATTTCTGTTATGGGTAAATATTTAGAATCAGTAAATTCTAAGGAAGATGTTAAAAATAGCATTATTCCTAATCCTGATGACTGGATTTGGCGTGATACAGCCGTCCTAGAGGCTAGAAAAGAGGTTTGGGGGTACTAGGTAGCTTTAGACCTTAAAAGACGCTGAGAGGCCTTTAAATTGCGATTCTGAGGTGCTTTAAGAGTGATCTTAACTCTTCTTTTGCGATTTATAGGCCTTTTGTTAATTAACTCAGAAATCAGTGTTGATGTTGTAATTCCACTCATTTACCAACCGATCTCATAGCACGATTGTGAGCCTGAGCAAAGGTTGCACCCTTTTTCATAGCGTTAGCCATTGACCTCATGTGTTTCAATGAATGATGCCTTGCGTGGCGGTTCATTGTTTTACGCTGTCTTGGCTTTAAGTCTTTTGTAAACTTTGAAATAGATGCAACCTTAACCATTATCTTCTTTTTTTTCTTTTTTTACTCATCTTAGACATTTTAGACTTTTTGCCTTTTTTCATGCCTTTAGAGTGAGAACCTTTGCCAGTGTGATAAGGCATATTATTTCCCCTTTTTTTGTTTTTTTAAAATTGCCATCTGCAACGCTTTAGGCAACTTTTTCTGTTTAGTAGTTAGACCAACTGTTTTCTTTTTCTTTTTAGCCATGACCTAATGCAACACATAATTGTGAGCAACTACAATAACTGCAACTGCTATTACGATTTGCACCCAAGATTTTAATTCTGTGAATGCGTGCCACCATTTAGTAACTTGTTGTTCAATTTTCTTTTTGACCATAAATTACTCCTTTCCTTTGTCGGTGTTTATTTTCTTGAGTTTTTCAAACGATCTTATACCCGACATACCCAAGAGTGCCATTACTAAGGGCATAAGTGTTCCCATATCCATCTGAGGTATATTTTGAACCTCATACTGGAATAAGCCGCAAATAAATAAAATAAATTTTGATAATACATATTCCCAGAATATTGCTAAAGCACAAGACATACCAATTAAAGGTCGCCATGCTCTTTGAAGAAAACCACTAATACCACCAGCTTTACTTGAGGCATCAGCTAAATTAATAGACATTTGTTTTTCTTTAAGTTTTGCCTCTATCTCAGCAAATCTATTTTTTAATTGTAGTTTTTCTTCTTCGCTTGTATGTAAATCATCAATTACACCAGCAACAGCCTTAATAGTGCCACCACCTAATATTTTTCCTAAAACCATTATTATCTCCTAAACATCAGCAGTTATAGATTTTTGCATTTTTTCTATAATTCGATTTGCTCTGTTAGTTGTTTGATTATACCACCTTGAGTCTTTCATTTCGACCATAGCACCAGCATAATCTTTGTTTTTCAAACATTCTTTGAATTTTACAAATTTTTGTAAACGAGGCAAACCAAGTTGAAATACCATGTGTGCAACACATTCTTTGGCATTATCATCTATACTCATATCTTCAGTAAATGTTTCCATATCATTCAAAGCAACATTGAAATCTTTCATAAAAAGTTCTAATGCTCGTTCTTTAGTTATTGGTTTCATCAATTCTTCTTTTTCATTATCTCTAATTAAGTGACCAGCACCAATAGTCCAATAACCTAAATGATCTTTATAAGGCTCTAATATTATTCCACCCTCTTCTTTTATTATATCGTCTCTTAAAGTTTCTATATCCATTATCCCACCATTCTAAGCACCCAAGCAATAAATTGAGTAGAAACCATAAAGCCTACAGTCCATAGTACATAATTTAGACGCTGTACCGACTTTTGTAAGTGCCAAATATGATTTTTTTCTAATAACTCAATTTTATTGTAAATATTTACAATATGCTCTTTCGTTGTTTTTGGTACTATTTTAGTCATGCTGATTTATACCTTATGTGCTAGTTGGTTTCAATCCTTTACATTCAAATTTTATTACTAGCTTTTTTTCTTCTATATATGCTCTTTCTAATTCTTCTAACTCTTCTAATTTTGTAAATCTATTATGAGAATATTTATATCCAGCAACCACACAATCATAATGATTATCGAATTGAAACCCTGTTATAGAGTTTGACGGACACTGACCAGTTGCAACACTACAAATATAAGTAATTAATATCCATTTCATTTCATTTTACTAAGTGGATTTTCTAATGCTTTTTTGATTTGTTTATTAGTTTTTTCTTCTAAATCTTTCATTTGATCTTTAATGTCATTTATAGCCGCTTTTAATTCTTTTGCATTGTCTCTGCCATCTTCTTTGACTCTAGTTTCAACATCTTCAACAATGGTCTCAATTCTTCGAACATCTGATTTCAAATCATTTTTAAGTTCTTTTGCAACATCAGCTACCAAAGATACCTCTTCTAATATTACTGATATTTCAGACTTCAACATATTTACCTCAGTATCTAAAACCTCTAATTTCTTATCAAAAGCAGATAAATCAGGTGCTACAAATGAATTAATCTTTGCCTCCATATCGAGATACCGCTGGTATGCCTCAAACCCACCCCATAATACACCAACAAAACTTGTTAGTATTGTAATTATGAAGAAAACCCTACCGCCCTTAAATTTGATACCGCCTATATCTATTTCTGTTTGTTGTTTAGCCACGCCCTTGTCCACGATATTTCTTAGAAAATCCTCTTCTAGTATCTTTATTCATTTTTGCTTTACTTGCTTTACGACCAATACTTGTTTTATGGTGTACTGGCTCATGTGCCTCGTAATTTTTAAATTTTTTTGCCATTATTTATACTGACTTTCTATTATTTCATTCATAATTCCATCACTCCCTACAAATAAAAAATACCCAGCTAAATCATTATCAGAAATAACCGCATCTGGCAAAGTGTAGTCTGTAAAAAATTCTGCCCTGTCATTTAATTGTTGTTGGCTCTCAAAAAATGTTTTAGTGTTTCCTAATACTTGCATAACAACAAGAGTTTTAATTTGACTAGACTCATCATATCTTTTTTTATCATCAATTTTTTTCAAAACTTTTTTAGCGGCTTTTTCTTTAGATGAAGATTTTTTCTGAACTACTTTGGTTTTTACGTCTTTTTCTTTCTTTTCTGGTTGCGGTTCTTGCTTTTGTTCTGACTTTTTTTCAACTACTGTGGTTTTCGATTCGTTGGTTTCCTCGTTTGATTCTTCGGTTGTTTCTTCGACTACTTCCTCTTTCGGTTCTTCGTTGGTGTCTGAGACATCGTTATCGGCTTGGTTATTTTCTGTTTGCTTTGGCTCTTCTATTGATTCTGTGGTTGTTTCTGTATTCTCTTCTGCACCCACATTTGTATCAATCTCTATTTCAGTTTCTAAGTCCATTTCTAATTCCATTTCTATCTCCGCCTCTACCTGAATGACATTTACCTCAACCTCAGTCTCAGGCGTATCAATACTAACAACTTGAATTTCTTGAATTTCTATTTCTGCAATCTCGATTTCAACAGATTCGTAAGTAATATTTTCAGTTTCAATAGGTTCGAAATCTAAACCAACATCTGTTTCTACTGGTGTGTTTACCTCAAATATATCTTCAACAACATCAAGTACCTCTTCTGGTGCATCAGTGTTTAAAGCAACAAACATCTCAACACTTGTAATAGTTTGCTCAACAATAGTATTTACGACATTATATAAAACATTTACTTGAACATCATCAAACATTACACCAACTGCCATATTGATATCTCTTCCACCAACCTCGATAATAATTGATGTAAGGCTACCAGAAAAATCAAAACCACCTGAATATTCTCCATACTGACTATTTACTCCACTAGCACTAAGTATATCAGTTCCACTAAATACATTAGTTGTCCCGTTTTTTCCTGTAATGTGCATATAGATGGAGTCTTGTGCATCAGGCTTATAAACTTTAATTTCGTAATTAGTTCTGCCTCCATGCGTAAAATTTAAGTCTTGTATATTTACTGTATTGATAAAAGTAGTCCCCATGTTTGGAACTCCCATAACACTGGTTGAATTACCGCCACCAGTTATCATGGCACATTTATCAGTGCCTAATTGCCCGCAAGTAGAACCAGATGGCATAGTTGCTGAACCCTGACCTCCCCAGTCAATATCCATATCTCCCTCGTATCTTGATGAGGTTACATAATTATTATTTCCGTCTAATATATCGTTTGAGTCTTCATTTGTGACAGTGGTTGTGGTTGTGGTTGTGGTGGTTTCAGTTGTTGTTAAAATACCACCATCTTGAAACTCAATAGTCTCAATACTTGATTCTTCAATAATTTGTTCAATAGTCGGCGAACAGAGTCCAACTGTATCAGTATCACAATCTACGGCTTTGCTATAAGAGGGGTACAAGCATAAAAGTAGCCAAAGTAAAAAACACCCTCCAACCATTCGGTTTGCCATCTTTTTCTCTTTCTTCTTTAATTTTAAGTTTTTCTACCTCTTCCATACTGGCAAAAATTAAACTACCTTTAGGAATTTTATCTTTGTTTTCTTCCCAACCCTTTTTAGCGTCCTCTCCAATACTAGCATTGTAGGGGCAGTAAGTTCCCGCATTCCACATTGCATCAAATACTCTTGCATCAGCACACAATGTAGAAATAGCGGCTACTTTCATACCCATAGCATAGAGAGATCGAGAGAGTTTAATACGTTCACAGTTTTCGTCTGTTACTGTGACCCCTGATGCAATACCTAAAATTTGTGTTTGTACACCAACTGATGCCGCTGTTTTACATACATCAGAATTATTAACTACAACTGATGGTGCATTAGCTGTTGGTGGTGTATTATTTGTAACTACTGTTGATGAAACTGTATTAGTATCTGCCCCAAGAGCAGATGACATAAGCCCATTCAAAAACCAAATTAATATTGATGCAATTATTATTCCTATAATAAAAGGATTTCTCACAAATCACCTCGCTGGGGTGGGTATTTTTGTAGACGTGACAAACGGAAATTCTGCTATCGACCAATAAATGTAAGTGTCTCCAGATTTATTAACACCTTTATCAGAATCGAGTGCTTTAAATCCATTTGCTAAAATTCTTATTCTATTAACAGTGGATTCTACATTTGATAAATCTGCAAACAATAATTCATTCTCATCGTTATAACCTTGTCTTTTATTATCATGTAAGAACCAAGAATCCGTAGTTGTGATATTCTTGTAAAATATGTATGCGGGACGATGTCCTGTATAGACAAATGCACCATCACTATTACCGTTGCCAACATACGTTGAAATAGATGAATAACCTTTTTTGGCACTCATACAGAAAGCAATATGTGTATTACCACTTGTATTTCCGTAGTTACCACCACTTAAAGTAAATACAGTTGAAGTAGGTGCAGTATTATTTAACCAACCATCAGTTGTTTGTGTTGATGTTCCATCTAAATACGAGGCTTTAGTTTCGCCCATGCCTTTATGATAAACAGCCCAGTTATTATCAGCATTTCTAACTTTAACTATAAACATATCTGGTGTTGCACCCAATCCATGTCCTACTGTAGCACCAGCGGTGGCATTTCCTGTCCAAGACACAACACTGAATCCAGCAGTAACATTAGCAGTAACTTTAGATTGTATTGTGCCATCAAAATTTGATGAGCCATGTGTAGAATTTGTATTTACTTGTCCACCCATTCCTGAGTGTTGTGTGCAATAATAATATAAAGTTGGTGCAGATGCGGCTACTGTAATTACAGTTTTAGCCCCAGCACTTCCTGGAGTCCCTGTGGTAGTGACATTTGTAGTATATTCACTTCCGCCACCATGTGTTCCATCTGATGTTGTAGAAAATCTTAATGGGTGTCCTGAGTTTGAACTATCAGATTGATCAAAGGTGTAAGTACCACCCTCTTGTAAATCTAAAGTGACAGCACTTGTTCCAAAGTCATCAAATCTGTATTTGTTTCCACTATCTGAAACTACTTTTACTGAGTATGTAATTGCTGGTGCTGTGCCACCAGCGAGCCAATTCCACGAGACAAAGGTATTACTAGAATTATTTACATTTGCTTGTGTTCCTAAAGTAAAACCATCACTATCAAAACTTTTTAAACTTTCACTACTTTCAGTTTCTGCACCAGTTGTATCAGTTCTCATTCTTTTATGTATGCCCCTGTTAGAGTCGAAAACTTGGTGGTTGTGGCTATCATCTCGGCACTTAATCCAGACCCAGTCGGGCTGGAAGTTTATGCCTGAAACAGCATGAGAACTTCCTGTTCCTGTGTACAACTTGGTTGAGAAGTGATCACTTGGTTTATCTAGTCCGTTGGTGTAACTCATAATTTTCTCCTATCCAAATTCTGCTAAATTTTTTGTATTACAAGCATAATATCCTTGTGTGGGATATTCAAAATTTCCATAGCCATTACCATCTTGATTACCAGATGTAATACTAAATGGTGGAGAAACAAAATTGAAAGAATAATGTTCTGCACTATAATAATTTGCAATAGCTGGGAAATAAGTATGACCAGATGTTATGCTAAAAGCGGCATTTGTTCCTGTAGAACCTGAAGTTGGGTCGCCACTTGCTTGCACTACACCATCTTTAGAAAAATACAATTTATGATTATCTAAATCTAAAAATACACCTATAATATTTCCTGTTGTAAAACTATCTCCATAAGATGCACCATTAGCAGTAACAGTATCATTATTAAGTTTTTTTCCATCTTTACCATGATATGCGTAGCCTTGTGCAGTTCCAAAAAATTTACCGTTTGATGATGATTGATCTACTTGTTCTGATGAAACAATACCAATAGCAAAGTTATTTGGGTCTGAAGATTCTTTACCATCTATTTTAATTTCCCAATACCATTTACCACTTGTTAAACCAAAAGTGCCGTAAAGTGATCTCCAAGCGTTACTAGCGTTACCATCTACTGCTAAATTACCATTTGTTAGTGTATAGCTAGAGGCAGAATAATATGATCGATTTATAGTCATTGCATTATTTGTGCAAGTGTCAGTTGATTGATCTATGCTAGTTAAATTATTTACAGTAAAGTTATGACCCTCGCCTGAGGCATCTGCACCTAGATTACTTGAGTTTTCATAATCAAGATAAAATCCGTTGTTACCAAATGTAAAATCAGTAACATCTTTTGGTATCCATATTCCTGTATCATCATCAAATTCTCCAAAGAAACTAGCACCATGATCTAATCCATCTAAAAAAACTGTTTCTGCTAAATAACCATCAAAATAATATTGGTTATTTTGAAAGCCTATTCTTGTATTTGTTTGATTAACTGCTGTGTCATGATTTGTAGATGGATTAGTTCTTGAAGAAAAACTTGTTTCTTCCACCCCATTAACATAAATTCTCATTCTATTATCAGGACTACCATGTGTTGTGTCTATTTGAACAACAATATGAGTCCATGCAGAATCGTCTTTGAAGTCTAAATTTGTTTGTAAATACATTTGAGTACCATCTTGATAATCAATAACATTAAGTTCTTCATTAGAATGTTGAAATCTTACATCAAAAAAATAATTTCCCCCATCTGTGATTGAAAGTAAAGCAAGATTATCTGAAATATCAGTATCAGATTTTTTAAACCATGTACTAAATGTAAATTTTCTTCTGCTTGTAGGAGAATTGGTTGATCTAGTTAATCCATCACTACTACCTGGATTAAATCTTAATGAGTTAGCAACTTCATATCCTGTATCTTTTATGGAGTTAGTTCCAAGTATTAAAGGCATTAAACCTCCAATGTTGGTAGTTCGCCCAATGGTCTTGTAACTGAACCATCGTCTTGCTCAGTGTAAGTATATAAAGTTTCTAATGCTGGAGTATCACTTGCATTTGTTATAGCAGTTTCCATCTCTGCTTGTTTAGTTCTAACTGCATCTCTATGTGTTGAAATTGAAGATGGTATTGCAGTAGATTTTTCAGCGTTTCTAGTTATATACCAATCTGTTTTAGAAAGTTCACTAGCTACTTGTGATTTTAATTGCTCTATTAAAATAGTTTTCAAACCTTTAACAGCTACATCTCCTACATCTTTTCCCGCTGGAATTTTATTATCTGTTTTATCTTGTTCCGTCCATAAAGTATCTGCGTGTGCTTTAGGTGTTGCAGTTCCCCATGATCTAGTCACAGTATCGTCAGAAAATGAAAAAGATTCATTTGTGTTAATATACCATTTTTCATCTTTGAAATTTGTGCTGTCAGTTACGACTTCATATATGCCTATGCCATTAAGTTCTGATTGTGACCATAAAGAAAATATTTTAGCTGGGTATCTTACGTCTCCTATAACAATGGCTGTAGGATTTGTAATTATTTTAGTTATCGAACTATCTTCAACTAAAGCGTACATATTTTAACTTTCACTTAAATTTAATGTTCTGCCTACCTCTTGCCAAACACTTCCGTTATATCTGAATACCAATATATCCGTTTTGCCGTCAGTGCTAGTAAACGTAGGTGCAGTTGATGCCGCAAATTCAAACACAGTGTTGAATGCGATTGTGTGAGAGCCATCATAATTTATTTCTAAACAAATAAATGAACCCTCAACAGAATTAGTTGGTGCGGCAAACGTAGTATTTTCTGTTGTTAAATGATATGCATTGGGCTTGGCTTGTACGTCCCATGCGACTGAGTTTGATGATGATGTTAATGCTTGTTGTGGAATATAAGCTAGATCATTAAATTTAATATATCCTGTTCCATTTGTTGTTACTTGGATATGACCATTAGCACCATCTTCTAAAGTTATGTTTCCAGCATTTGTGCCATTGTTTGTATTTAAAATTAAATCTCCTGTGCCTTGTGTAGTTAGAGTTGCATTTGCGTTGTTATCTCCAATCTGTACTGTATCTGCACCTAAATTAATATCTCCTGTTCCATTTGGAATAATATCAATATCAGCGTTTGATGTTGAAACTATATCGTTTCCATTAACATCTAAATTACCACCTAATTGTGGGGTTGTGTCATTAACTAAATCTGATGCAACTGCACTGTCAATAAAATTGACTGTATTAGCTGAAGTATCAATAGTTGCTAAAGTAATATCGTCTGAACCATCAAAAAATTTTAAAGTTAAACTATTTGAACCAGCATTGGTCGTATCCAGCCAGATCGTGCCTGTAGTTGCTGATGATGGTCTTGATGTGCCTGAGTTGTTTGAATTTATTGCACCTAAAACTGTATTTAAATCTGTCCTAAAATCTGGAAAAGATTGGTTTGCTATTGTAAAATCTGTTGCTTGTGCCATATTATCTTATACTCCTTTCAAAAGCCTTTTGCAATAAAATCAAATTGTCTTGAAATATTTGAGCCACTTGAATTTTTAAACAAAACATCAAAACTATTAACAGTTTTATTTGAAACTGTAAAGAAATCTCCTGTGTTTGCATCTTCCATTGTAATACCAACAGCATAAGATGTGCTTTTAAATGGGTTGGTAAATGAAACTGTTTTAGTTCCTACACCTGAAGATATATCATTTCCACTAAATATTCTATCTTGCATATCTACTGTCACTGTCACTTCTGAAACAACTGGTGTAGAAGCACCATCTCTTGAAATTAAAACTACTCTAAATTTAAAATATCTGGCAGTGTATTCTCCAATAACAAAAGTTCTAAAATCTGTGTATGTAGTATTATCATCTGAAGTTGCAATCTCAA
>ERZ869936.966-NODE-966-length-22972-cov-35.205350_pt1 | contig 22972 bp, 19 predicted proteins | sample MGYA00520876_ERZ869936 | MGnify/ENA primary metagenome ERZ869936 (study PRJEB32218, sample SAMN09650985) | biofilter metagenome | isolation source: enrty point of leading RO module | place: Saudi Arabia: Thuwal, RO plant located on Red Sea | collected 2016-02-17 ...
GCACTGCGGCGGATCACACGCGCGATCGACCTGCGATCGCGCTCGTTGCTCCAGGATTACGGGCTGACCGCACCCCAACTCGCAGCGTTGCAGGCGATTCCTCGCCTCAACCCGGCAACGTCCGGATCGCTCGCCAAGGAGATTCATCTGGGCCAGCCAACGGTTACCGGCATTCTCAATCGTCTCGAAAGTCGGGGCATGATCGAGCGGGTTCGCAGTGATGAGGATCGGCGCACGGTCCGCGTGAGCCTCACCGCCGAAGGCGAACGCGTCTTGAGCGACGCCCCTTCACTGTTGCAAGACCAATTCCAAGAGGAGTTGGGAGAGCTGCAGGAATGGGAGCGCACGCAAATCTTGGCGACGCTGCAGCGGATCGCCGACATGATGGACGCCGGTGGGATCGAAGCAGCCCCCGTGCTTTCCAGCGAGCTGGCGGACGTGACGACTTCCGAGTCGGCACTTCACATCGAGGATTCCAAGGCGGAGCCGGAAGATGAAGCATGGCAGATGAAAGACGCTGTTTCTGACGAAACGGCGGAAGGAAAAGGCAGGGGGCGGACCGCCAATCGTCTCAAGACCACGGGCAACGGCACTTCTCCTGCCAGGGCCAGGTAGCATACCAACCACATGAAGCAAGCAGATTTCAAGTACAAGTAAAGGATTGGCAAGACCACAGGACCAATGGTCTCTATCGCGGGACAGCGCGAGGCGTCAGATTCGCAAGTCGCGCATATCACGGAAGCGACGATCTCGAAAATGACGCTCCTGCTCCGGTCCCGCGTTTCGCCAGGAGAGCGCAGTTTCCGGGTATCTGCGGCCGGAGCCCGCACGGTGATCGATCTCGACGTAGCTCGCCAAGGCGATGCACTTCTGGAGATTGACGTCCAGATTTTGCCGGCGATGGATCGATCTTCCGCCGCGACCTACTTGGGCCGGGCATTGCCTTGGGACGCCGAGCAATGGGAGTCTTGCTGGCTCCATGGGCACGACCAATGCATGTGCGCGAACGCGTTGAAGTTTGACAGGGTTAAGAGAGAACAACGGAGAGTTTGAAATGGCACCCAAGAAAATTCAAGCTGTCTCTGTCGGAAACTGGGTCAAGATCCACGATCTCGACGATGACGAGGAAGAAGTCTTCTATCTCGTTGAGGAGGCGGCAGCTGAACCCGCCCGCAGTCGCATCTCGACACACAGCCCGTTCGCCCAGGCGGTCATGGGCTCGAAGCCAGGGCAAGTCGTCTCGTTCCCGACTCCGGGCGGCAAATCGACAGTCAAGATTGTCGACACCGGCAAGGAGCAGCCCCGCTAAGAAACCGGAACGCCGCTTCGGCCAAATCGAAAAAACAGAGCTTACAAGACACCCATTGGCATCGGGTTTGCAGGGCTGTGGGATCCGCGGCAACGAAACAGCTAGTCAACTGCCTATCATACGCACGTACTTAAAAAAGGAGGACTCCAGTGGACGCCACCCAGGATCGGCGAATCATGATGATATCAACGCATGGATATGTTTCGGCCAACCCCGAATTCGGCAAGCCGGATACGGGGGGGCAGGTCGTGTACATCTTGGAGTTGGCCAAGTGTTTGGGCCGTCTCGGTTTCGACGTCGATATCTACACGCGGCAATTCGAGGATCAACCGCAGCGGGAAGTGGTTGAGGATCGCGTGCAGGTTGTGCGAATTCCCTGTGGTGGCCGTGACTTCATTCCCAAAGAAACGCTCTGCGATCACATCCCGCAGTGGGTCGAAAACGCACACGAGTACATCAAGAAAAACGAGTTCGAGTACGCCTTTATTAATAGCCACTATTGGGATGCCGGGCTTGCTGGGCAATCGTTGTCCAATATCTTGGGCATCGCACACATGCACACGCCGCATTCTATTGGGGCTTGGAAACGCGACAACATGGACGGCGATCCTCAGGACTTGGAGGGGAAGTACAACTTCGCCCGTCGGATTCGCGAAGAAAAGGTGATTTACGACGAATGCGACGTGCTGATTGCCACGACTCCGCAACAACGCGACATTCTCAAGAACGGCGACTACGATGTTCCTTCGGACAAGATTCGCGTCATTCCCCCCGGCTACGATGACACACGGTTTTTTCCCGTTTCCACGGCATCGCGACAAACCCTCAAGCAACAGTTGGATGCAGAAGGACCGATCGTCTTGGCCCTCGGTCGCATGGCGCACAACAAGGGCTATGACTTGCTCATTCGGTCGATGCCCTATGTACTTCAGCGGGTGCCCGAAGCCCGTCTCATTCTGGCCGTCGGGTCGACCGAGCCGAGTGCGCGCGAGACGGAACAAATTGACGAGCTCCGCGAACTTACACGCGAGCTAGAGATCGGCGAGTCTGTTCTGTTCCGCGACTACATACCCGACGATCTCCTCCCGGACTACTATCGTGTTGCCGATGTGTTTGCGCTGAGCAGCCGATACGAGCCATTCGGCATGACCGGTGTCGAGGCGATGGCCTGTGGGACTCCGACGGTGATCACCACCGAAGGGGGATTGTGGGAACAAGTGATGTGGGGCATGGAAGCGATCTACGCCAATCCTTTCGATCCGAATGCGTTCGGAGATGCCATCGCCACTGTCTTGCAGTATCCGCAGATCGCGGCCCAACTCGCGAAATACGGGACGCAAAAAGCTCGCGCCCGATTTACCTGGACCGGTATCGCCCAACAATTGCTACGCGTTCTGGAATCGGTCGAGCCGCGAGTTCGCCTGGAGCAAAGTGAAGAGCCGCAGGTCGGTCCACGGGCGGCCTGGGCCGTCGATCCGGCAGAGGAGGAGCTATGGAAGACCGCCATTTCCTGATCAGTGATGTCGACAACACGCTATTGGGCGACGACGATGCGCTGGTGCAGTTTGCTGCTTGGTACGAAAATTTGGACGAGCGGCCGCACCTGGCATACTGCTCGGGCCGTTTCTACGCCTCGGTGTGCCGATCGATTGAAACGACGGCTCTACCGGTGCCCGATGTGATCATTGGCGGGGTGGGCACGGAAATCCATCTCGTGGAAAGCGGTACGCGGGTGGCCGGCTGGCCGGAGAACGCCGCCAGTTGGGAACGTGACGCGATTGAAGCGGTGCTCGTCGGGCACAAGGAGCTCGAACGGCAGCCAGACGAGCTGCAATCGGATTTCAAGCTCAGTTTCTACGGGCGTGACCTGGAGCCGGCGTTTCTTGCGCACCTGGAGCGGCAGCTTACCGCTCTCGGGCATCGCGTCGAAATTGTTTACAGCTCGAATCGAGACCTGGATGTGCTGCCGCCCAAAACCAACAAGGGATATGCCGCCGCCTTCTTGGCGCGGTGTTGCAAGGCGGAGCCACACCAAGTGATTGTCTGTGGCGATTCGGGCAACGATCTATCGATGTTCCAGCAGGGCTTTCGCGGGGTCGTCGTCGGCAATGCCCATCAGGAGCTTCGAGCGCTTTCTGAAGAAAACATCTATCACTCGGTCCACCACTTCGCGGCGGGCGTGCTCGACGGCGTCCAATACTGGCTAAATGGCGACTCTCGCGGAGGATCTGAATCCGGTGCGATGATCGACTCACGCTCATTGGATGGGTGACGAAATCTCCTAGCGGAAGGCCGACACGATGAAGCCGACATCCGCGCGGCTGTCTCTGGAGGAGGGCAAGCTCATCGCCCGGGTGGGTCGCAAACGGCACAAATTGAGCTACGAAACGCATGACGAACCGTCCACTCGTGATTGGTGCCGGTGAGCTGCTGTGGGATTGCTTTCCCGACGGCCGGCGTCCTGGCGGCGCCCCGGCCAACGTCGCCTTTCACGCCCAGCAGCTTGGCCTTCAAGGTGTCATCTACTCACGCGTGGGGCGCGATCAGTGGGGCAACGAACTTTCGGCCTTTCTTGGCGAACGCGGCTTGACGACACAATACATCCAGCGCGACGCCGAGCACGAAACGGGACGAGTTACGGTCGACCTGTCCGATCGCGATCATCCGGCATTCACGATCCACGAAGATGGCGCTTGGGATTATCTCGCGCTTGATGAGCCCACGCGACAGCTTGCCGGCAAGGCAGCGGCGATCTGCTTCGGTACACTGGCCCAACGCAACAAGCCGTCCAGAGAGGCGTTGCATGGGCTGCTCCGTGCCGCACCGCCGGAATGTCGCATCGTTTACGACGTCAATTTTCGCCCGCCGTGGTTGAATCGGGATTGGCTCGAAAAGTCACTTCGTGCTGCTGATGTCGTGAAGCTCAATGACGACGAAGCAGGCCTCGTCTCGGCGTTACTCGAACTCGGCGTCGCGGAGCTTGCCGCCCTTGCTCGTAGACTCATCGACGACTTCGACGTCGCGTTGGTTTGCGTTACACGCGGCGAGAACGGCTGTCTGTTGGTAAGCAAGACGGAACAGGTAGTCGCTGCTGGTATTCCAGTCCGATGTGTCGATCCCGTCGGCGCCGGCGACGCCTTTACAGCGGCACTGATCTTCGCACAGCTACGAAAATGGCCCTTGCGTTCGACGGCCGAATTTGCGAATCAAGTCGGCGCGCTGGTGGCCACCCATCAGGGAGCCATGCCGAAGCTCTCCTCGGAGTTTTCGGGCCTTATCAAGCAGTTCGAATAGCGATCCAGGATGCCAGCCCCTCGGATCGCGAACGCCGGGCCTCCCTAAATATGCTCGATCGAATCCGGGTCCAAGTGCAGATCGTGGCAGGCCTTGATGAAGCTGGCAGCGCTCCACGTCTGAAACGCCTTGCCCATCGGTCGGCCGGTGATGCCATGGTGCCACTCATTGAACTCCCATTCCTGGCTCACTCCGTGAGAGCAGAGTCGCGCAAGGTTTACGAGTTCCCGGCGGGCCAAGTCGGTCATCCCCAGTTTGTGAACGTATCGAACCCACAGGCCGCCGATAAACGGCCAAATGCCGCCGTTGTGATAGTGATGCGGCAGGTTCAAGAGATTGACGGTGAAGTAGTCCTTCCACTCCGGGTCGCCTGCGTGGATGGGCGGATAGGCGTTCTTCACCGGGCCCGGATCATTGACGCCGACGCCCCACAGAAAACGGAACGTCATCAACGCCTTATTCTTGTCGACCAGGTTCGTCAGATAGGCGAGCAGGTTTCCATAGACGTCGCATCGCCAGCTGTAATTGAAGGGCGAAATCTGCGCCACCAGATAACGTGCGTCACCCATCGCAAACTGGACGTCGCTGAAGCTGGGCCCAGCCTCCGTTTCATCCAGTGCTGTGGACGGCCAGAAACTCTTCAACACGACCTTGCCGACGTGGTCCGCCCAAGTCTCATAGTCCACGGCCCGCTCGTCGTTGCCTAGCTGTCGAAGAATGTGGCTGTAGCAGATCAAGCAGCGATGCCAGAGCACCTCGTCATAGAGCACATGGTAACTTCGTGCGAATAGGTCGGTCCAATCGCCGGCCTCAGGAATCTCCAGCATGCCACAGTTATTCGCGTCCAATGCGCTGAGCCAATCGATCGTCCGCTGCAAGGTGTCGGCGTACTCCTCGATAATCGACCAGTCCCTCGTGTGGTGACAGAATCGCCAGGCTGCAATCACGATCCACAACGCGCTATCGATCGAGGTGATCCCGCCCACGCCACCGTACTCGGGCACATCGGTGTCGAGGTGAACATGCGCCGGAAGTTGGCCCGCCGGTGCCTGGTGCTTGAGAATGGTGCGCAGCGTCGCCGCCTGGCACTCCACGATGTCGTCATCCTCAAGATCGAGTGTCCACGATATCGATTTGGCCCCATCGCGGGCCCATACTGCCCGATAGTTGGCGTCCGTCCCATGCGATTCGTTGTCCGCCAGCGAGCAGGCGGAAAAACCCTTCGGGGTAATATTGCGGCGCAGAGCCTCAATCGCCTTCTGGTATCCGAGCTGCAAGAGCGCCTGATCTTCGAAGTTCAGCTCCCGGTACTCGCTCGGGTCGAAGAGAATGCGTTTGGTCATGCTAGTTCGTCGCGCTCAAGATCACGCCTATCAACCTACTTCTTGGACTGGTCAAAGAACAATGCCACTCGGGCGGAAGGAGTCGAATTCGTCCTTCATGCTGGGCATCGCGACTGCAGCGATCCCGCTCGTTATTGATTATACATCAGATATTGAAGCACCAAGGTCGGTTCGAATCGCATGGAGTATGCTGCCGCTGTATTCGAATGGGAATCGCACTCGGATGGATACGTGCAATCACTCGCGCTACATGGCAGACGCGATCTGCTCATTGGTGCAACGCCTCCACGGCATGACTGACACTCCTCCTCAGCGTGCAAGATAGCGAATATGTCGAATCGAAGACGGACGAAGTAACGACGGGACGTCATCCTTGACCCACGCACCAACGGCCAGGACAACCATAGCGGCCTAAGTTGCATTATTGATGGCTGCGTTGTTATTGAGCCCTACGCCGCGGCGGTGATAGCTGGAATGCCGGCCTCCCGCTGGTCGGCCTGGTTCATTGGCTGCGCAGGGCTCAATGGGCATGGTCCGACAAGTTTAGGTTGCGTCAAATCTTGTTTCAAACGACAATGGTGCATTGGTGCTCGAAGAGGTCTCAACCGCAGTTTCGCCTTCTTGCAATGAGGTTTTGCCATGATCAACCCGCCTGTCCGATGTCGGCTGCTCGCAGTGCTGTTCGTCGGCGGTAGCTTTCTGCTGTTCGCCGAGTCGTCGATTGCACAAACGCCGGAGCCAGCTCTCGTGGTGAAGGAAACCGAAGTGTGGGATCACGATGGGAATGTCGTTGGCAAGGCGGCCAAGGGTGATGTACTGGAAGTGCTGATAGGCGGCAACAAGGGTCTGATCACCGCGGGCGGACCTAGAGAAGCCGTCTCCATATCCAGTGAGCATCTCGTTCATCCAAGAGGAGCTGCCGGAAAGGCGTTGCTCGACGAGTTGATTGTTGCCGGATCCACGAATCCAGAGCACTATCACTTGCGAGCGGATAATCGCATGTTTTCCAAGGACTACGAGGGCATGGTCGCCGACCTGACTCGCGCGATCGAACTGGCTCCCCAGGACACGCGAGGTTATCTAAGTAGGGCGCAAGCGTGGATGCGAGTGAAGAAGTATGACGCTGCACTCGCGGATCTTCAGGAAGTAAGTTGCATCGATCCAGAGCAACGACCGAAGACATTTAACGGACTCCTCAGGGCATATGCCGCTCAAGAAGACTGGCAGCGAGTTGTTGAGGTTTATACGGAAAAGTTGGAAGAAGGGAAGCGGTACGGCGACGGTTTTCGGTCCCACAATCTCGCGGGACGAGCAGCGGCCTACGAGGCTTTGGAGCAGTATGAAATGGCCAAGGCCGATTACACCTCGGCTCTAGAGAGTAACCCTCGCAATCGCGAAGCCGCTGCTGGGTTGAAGCGGATAGACGAGAAGAAATGAAGCAGCGCCAACTGAGAATCACCACGCTTAGCGAAACGACGCTCGGAGAGAAACAGCGCTGGAAAGGAAACCGCGCTAGCTGGCCGGACGTCGCGCGGCCATGACCACCGACTGCCCGACGAACGGGCCGGTAAGCCGATCGAGACGGCGAATCCAGGGCATCAGCCGCACGATGCGGTCGAGCTGCTTCTGCGTGAAGGTGCGGGAGAAGTTCGCCGGCTTCTTGAGCACGCGACTCTTAATGAAGTACGGCACCACGCCCGCGATATTCATGTATCGCAGCGAAAGCACTTCCAGGCCCACCGCCTCGGCCCGTTGGCGAAGCATTGGCCGGTTGTAGCGGCGATAGTGGTCCGAGGCGACGTCCACGCTGCCGAAGAGCCACTGGCAGGCCGGCACCTTGATCAGCACGTGTCCCCCCGGTTTGACGATGCGGGCCAGACTGCTGAGCAACGTCGAATCGTCCTCGATGTGCTCCAGCACGTCGAGACAGACGACCGTGTCGAATTCCTTTGCCGCCAGCAGATCCACGTGTTCGTCGAGATCGATCTGCTGGGCCTCGACGTTCGGACGCTCGGCGAAATGCCGATTGAGGATTTCCAAGTTGAGCGGACTGAGGTCGACACCCAGCACATACTCGCAACGATCGGCCACCTGATTGATGAAGTTCCCCACCCCACAGCCCGCATCCAGAATCCGCTGGCCAATCCAGGGCTCGAACTGATCGCGGACCCAGGCGTAGTAGGGGGCCATGCCGGCCATTCGCCGCAGGGCCTCGAGGTGTTCCTCCTCGTGCGGCAGTTTGCGGGCGACGTGATCCTGATCGAGCTCTTCGGGCGATATCGATACGGGGGGATTCGTGCTCATGGCAGTCTCGGGGGCGGGAAGGGAACTGCACGCGTGGCGACCGCATCCGGATCGGCGCGGTCCGGCCTTAATTCGCGGCAAACTCCATTGTAGCAAACGGCTCGGCCACCTCGACTGGCGTGCCGAAAACGGGCCCGCGGCGAAAATGGGCCCGCGGGCGCATGCCGGCCAACGTTCGTCGGTTGGAGGGCGGCCACGCTCGCCCGCGGTCCGCAGGCGAAGCTCCCCGGGGACTCCTAGCGGATCTCATCGGCTCCGCTGGCGAGCGGCACCGCCTCTTCGTCCGCGGCCGCCGGGGCGACGGCCGGCCGATCCCGCTTGATGCGAAACACGATGACCTTGAAGTACAGGTATTTGACCACGAACGACGTCGGCAAGACGACAATCATCACGCCGAAGTACCACAAGCCAAAATAGGTGACCAGCAGACTGTAGGTCAGGTATTCGGCGACGCGGAAGCCGATCGCGGAGATGGAAAAGCGAATGAACTGGCCGACGATCGAGTCGTGGGGATTCCGATAGATGAAGTACCGGCAAGCCAGAAAATTCAGAAAGAAGACAATCACCAGCGGAATCAGAAAGCCCAGGTTCTCGCCCAGGTCGACGATCTCGACAAACAGCGTCGTCAGCCCCAAGACCAAGAAGAAGCTCAGCCCGCTGAAGGCGATGTAGGTCGCAAAAGGGCTCAGCAGAAACTCCTTGAGCCGGGCGGTGTTCGACGAGGGAGTCATGCGTGGTGCGGTGAGAGGGTTCAGGTAGCGGCCAGCGCGCGGCTCACGGGGGCACGATCCATGCGGCCAGGACGGGACGGGCCGTTGCCGCATTCGTCTTCGTTGCGGCCGGCGTCGGCTGCGGATTCCGGCGGCGGGGCAGCCAGCTTCCGAAGGAGAGGCCCTCGGTTTCAATCTAGTTCATTGCCCCAAATCGGGCAACAACGGCGGCGACGTGGAGCGTGCGATTGCCCGTGCCGCGCAGGCACCAACTAGGCCGGTTCCGCCTCGAGCTGCGAAGTGCAATTCGGGCAGCGGGTCGCCTTGATCGGAATGCGGGCACAGCAGAAGGGGCAGTCCTTCTCGGTCGGTGCGGGCGGGGCCTCTTCTTCCTTGCGCTTGGCGACGTTGATCGCCTTGACCAGCAGGAAGACGGCAAAGGCCACGATCAGAAAGCTGATCACGTTGTTGATGAAGTTGCCGTAGTTGATGCTCACGGCCTCCTCGACAATCTTGCCCCCCTCTTCCTTGGCCGGCTGAATCACGAAGGCCAGCTTCGAGAAGTCGATGCCACCGAGCAGCAGCCCGATCGGCGGCATGATGACGTCGGCGACCAGCGACTTGACGATCGAGCCAAACGCACCGCCGATAATGATGCCGACTGCCATGTCGACGACGTTGCCCTTGACGGCAAACTCCCTAAACTCCTTCATCATGCCCATGGTTCAGCCTCCGCCGTGGCGGGTGATCGGGATCCCGTGGAAAACGCAAAGGGAAGAGAGCGGCGAAGCGACCCGATCGGTCGGTTCGATTTCCAGGCTAGCTGGGCCTGCGCAGAGGGTCAATCGAGATACAGTGCCATCCACGTGCGCGGCTCGGCGCGGGTCGTCTCGAAAACGAGGTTGCGGGCCGTGCAGATTCAAGAATCTAGGAGCCTTCAACATCGAGCAGATGCAAGTCAGCGACGAGCAAGTAAAGACGCGCAGGGATGCCTTGAGATGTGCACGATCGCCCGCTTTCCCCAATGATGAGGCAACTCGTCACCGCCCGCCCCACGCCCCGCAGACGACAAACTCTTGTCCACGAAGACCCGCAGCGACTAGAATCGGGGAGCCCGATAGCACACCCCGCAAAGGTGGCCGCTGCCGCGACCGGCGCCGCGCCTGCGACCGATCGCCCGCGCCGTCGTTATGAAAGACGATTCGCCCATCTTCGTCGAAGTCGAATCGCCGTCGCCGCCGATTCAGGGGCTGGCCGATCCCCTCGCGGACGACGCCCCCCTCGTGACCCGACTCCGCGACCGCTGGGCCAACGACGTCTCGCCGTTCGATCTTCCGCGACCTCCGCATGCGCTGCCTAACTTCGCGGCCGGCGCAGCCACCGCCGAAGGCGAAGACCCGGTGCCCCGCCGCGACGCCGGAGTCGCATCGCGTCTGTTGCGTCGCGCGGGCAACCTGGCCGCGCCCTGGGCCGCTTCGACGGGGGTGCATGCGCTGCTGATGTTGGCCTTCTCGCTTATCCTGATCCCGCTCCTGCAGCCCAAGGACGATCAACGCGCGATCACGGTCGCCATGCCCGACGAAGAGCTGCCGGACCAGGACCGAAACGAGGCGCTGCTCGCCCTGGCGCCGGATCCCGATTCGGAATCGTCGGTCCGCGAGGCGGTCATCATCGACCCGATCGTCAAGGAAGTCGACTTCTCGCCGCCCGATCCGACCGCTGTGCCCGACGACGAAGAAAGCGATCTGCTCTCCATCGAGGATTTAAGGACGCTGGACGTAAGCCGCAAGCTTCCCTTCACGGGGATACGTCGGCGGTTTTCCAAGCGTAACCGCGGCAAGGCGGGTCCGCAGGTCGGCGATCTCACCCTGCGGAACGCCCTGTCGGCGGACGAAGCGGTCGACGGGGTGTTCGGCGAGCTGCGCAGCCAGCTTGTCGATGGCGATCTGATGGTGGTGTGGCTCTTCGACTCGTCGATCAGTCTGGTGAACGACCGACAGCGCGTCGCCAAGCGGCTTACCAAACTGTTCGCCGACCTGGAGGAGTCCGACGCCAAGGACGAGGCCGAGGCGAAAGACGTTCATCGCCTGCGGAACGTGGCCGTCGCCTTCGGCCGCGGCGTGAAGGAAATCGCCAAGCCGACCGAGCGGACAAAAAAGATCATCGAGGCAGTCCAGAACATTCCGCTCGACAACAGCGGTCGGGAAAACGTCTTTCGCGCGGTCCAGTGGTGTGTGCGTCGCTATCGGGAAAAGGCCCGCGACCAGTTGACCGTCGTCGTCTGGACCGACGAAGCGGGCGACGACCTCGATCGACTGGAGCAGACCGTGGCCGTTTGTCGCGAAGCGAACGTACAGGTCTCCGTCGTCGGTCCTTCCGCGGTCCTCGGCAGATCGCTCGGCACCCACGTCTGGACCCATAAGCCGACGAAGGACGAGTATTGGCTGCCCGTGGCCAAGGGCCCCGACGCGGCGCTGCGCGAGCGGCTCAAGCTACCCTATTGGTTCGAGGCCGATTTGCCGGAATGGACGACCTATGAACCCGAGGTGATCGGCGATCTGCCGCCCTGGTTTGGCGGACCGCAGCTCGAGCGAATCTCTTCTGGCTTCGGCCCCTATGCCATGACGCGGCTCGCCGCGGCCACCGGCGGAAGCTACACCATCTTCGACCGCCCGGCCGATCGTGGTCCGTTCGTGCTCGACGACATCCGAGCCTATCGGCCCGACTATCGCTCGCGCGAGGAGATCACCCGTGAGTTGGCAGAGCATCCCTTGCGGGCGGCGGTGGTCCGCGCGGTGAGTCTTACCTATCGCGGCAAGGTCGCCGAGGAGCCGCCGCGGACGACGTTCTTCAACGTGCGACGCGAGACCCGCGATCGCTTGATCAACGGCGATCGCACCGTACGGGTCTACTACGCCGCGGCGACCTTTCGACGGCGGCTGCGCGCCGAGCTAGAAGACGAGCAGGCGAAGATGAAGCCGACCGTGGCGGCCATCGAGAAGGCGATTGCCGTGTTCCAAGGGGGTATGGAGAGCGAGTACAAAACCGAGTCGTCGCAGCGCTGGCGTGCCTGGTACGACCTGACTTTGGGTCGGCTGCTGGCGGCCAGCGTGCGCTACGAGGAGTATCGAATCTTCTGCCTGCGGGTCGAGGAGGGGGCGAAGCAGCAGGCGTTTCGACCCGAGACGAACCACATCGAGTGTGAGGCCGTCGAGGTGCTGCGCGGCGATACGCGAACGCGCAAGCGAGCCGACGAGGCGGAGCGTCTCCTGACGCGCTGCCTGGAAGAGAATCCCAATACGCCGTGGGCCTATCTGGCCCAGCGCGAGTTGGATCATCCCTTCGGGATCGACTTTCGTCAGGTCGTGATTCCGGAGCCACGTCCTGCGGGCGGCGGGTCTTCGGGCTCGGGACCAAGGCCGGGGCCGCCTTCGCTCCCGAACTTGTAGTCGCTGACGGATCTCTTGCGGGGCGCTGCTCGCGCGACTTCGCGAATCCGTCTCGGTCGCGACCCGGCTGCCACGGGCGCACCCCAGGGCGACCCGACTACAACGACTTCTTCTCGAACTCGATGTAGTCGACGTCCATCACCCAGCCCGTCTCTCCGTCGGCGTCCATGACCATCTTCATCAGGTACTCGCCCGCTTCCAGCTCGACCCCTTCCTTCTTGATCGTCTTGAGGGTGTGAAAGCTGCCGGTGTCGGGAACCTCAATCGGTCCGGTCACGTCCTGGCCGTCGAATTCCAGATGAAAGGTCCCGCCCGGACCGCCCGATCCGACGGGAAACGAGACGTCGTAGGTTCCGGACTCCTGGACGACCACGCTGTACGTGACCCACTCGCCTGCCTTGGTCCAGCCGATTCCATGGTTTCCCGAGGCGTCCGTGCGCGGTTCGATGTCGACCTGGGTGACGCCCCGGTAATCGGCGCCGTGGTTCTTTTCGTCGAGGTCGTGATAGGCGACGCCGGGCTCACCCTCGTCGTAGTTCTCGGCCTCGATCCTGCCGGGAATCGCGTGTCGCTTGCCGCCGAAGGCGGTCGTCGTCGCCGCGGCCGCCTCTGCGGAATCGGCGGCGGCTTCTTCCGGGTCCGCGCCGGTCGACGCCGTCTCGACCGCGTCATTCTGGCAAGCGGTCAAACCAATCAGATACAACAAGGACAGCGCGAGCGCGAAGAGACGTCGGTTCATCGTCATGGATCCTGCAAGGCTCCGAGGAAAAGAACTAGAGCGTGTCTCGTTTATCTCTAGCGTCTTGGCGGGCTACGACTGCGTTTGACGTCGTCGACCTGCATCGACGAATCTACCAATTCGTCTGCTTCGGTCTGGTGGCCAAACTTGCCTCGCCCACGCCAACGACGCTACACCTATCCTAGACGCGCTCTAGCGAACAACGATCGGGGGCATCGTACCGGATCGACCCACGCGCCGCGAGAGGGCGGGCGTCGCAGGCGGCTCCACTCGGCGAGACACCCTAGCTTCAGGCCAGAATCGGCTCGAGCACGTGACCGTGGACGTCGGTGAGCCGCATATCGCGACCGCCAAAGCGGTAGGTGAGCTTCCGGTGATCGAGCCCCAAGAGGTGCAGCATCGTGGCGTGAAGATCGTAGACCGTCACCGGGTTGTCGATCACCTTGTAGCCGAACTCATCCGTCGCGCCGTAGACCACACCGCCGCGGATTCCGCCGCCGGCCATCCAGAGCGAGAATCCATACTCGTTGTGGTCGCGACCGTCTTTGCCTTGGGCAAATGGGGTGCGTCCGAACTCGCCCGACCAAAGCACGAGCGTCTCGTCCAGCAGTCCCCGCTGCTTCAGATCGGAAATCAACGCGGCGATCGGCTGGTCGACCGTCAGCGCGTTGGCCCGGTGGTCCTTGCGAAAGTTGCTGTGCTGATCCCAGCGCGTCCCCGCGGGCATAAGGAGCTCGACGAACCGCACCCCGCGCTCGACCATGCGACGTGCCAAAAGACACTCGGTGGCAAACAGCCGCGTCGGCTCGTGGGCCGCGTCGAGTCCGTACAGCCGCTTCGTCATCGCCGTCTCGCCGCGAAGGTCGGCCAGGTCGGGCACGGCCGTCTGCATGCGATAGGCCAATTCGAAATTCGCGATGGCCGACTCCAGCTGATCGTCGCGCCCGTACTCGGCCAGCCCGAGTTCGTCGATGTCGCGAACCAGGTTCAACTTGTTCCGCTGAAGTTCCGGGCGTACCTCGGCAGGCGCGATATTCGGAACGGGCGTCGCGGCCGCGCGGAACATCGATCCCTGATAGCTGGCAGGCAGAAAACCCGCGCCAAAGTTGTCGGGCCCTCCGGGCGGGAGGAAACTGTTCGACTCGATGACAACATAGCCGGGCAGATTCTGATTTTCGGAACCGAGTCCGTAGGTCACCCAGGCTCCGGCCGAAGGAAGACCCTGTCGCCCGCTGCCGGTGTGAAAGTGATAGTTGGCGTTCGTGTGTTCGGCAAACTCGCTGACCGCCGAGCGGACCACGGCGAGTTCGTCGACGACCTGGCCGACGTGAGGAAACAACTCGCTCACCGGGATCCCGCACTCGCCATAGGGGCGAAACCTCCACGGGCTGGCAAACGTGTTGCCGACTTCGTTGAATTGCGTCGGCTCGATGTCGCTGGGGAAGGGCTGACCGTCGAGTTTCTGCAACAGCGGCTTGGGATCGAACGAGTCGACCTGCGAGACGCCCCCTTCCATGAACAGAAAGATGACGTTGCGGGCCCGGGCCGGAAAATGGGGCGGACGCGCGGCCAGCGGTTCGTGCCGAGACGGGGCGGCGCGGGCCGATTCTTCAGCCAGCAACGACGCCAGCGCCGTGCTGCCGAAACCCAGCCCGCAGCGCGCGAGCATCTCGCGTCGGGTGAGCGTGCCAGAACATGTTCTTCGGCAAAGGTTCACGTCGATTGCTTTCCCATCCGGCGGCAGGCGGTCGTGGTCCCTAGCGGATGAAAACAAATTCCTTGACGCCAAACAAGGCGTGTGCCAGGTCAGTCCAAAGTGGTAGATGATCGCCCATCTCTTCGGGCGAGACTCCATACGCGGTCGCTTGCTGTTGCAAGAACTCTTGGGCGCGGGCTGCCTCGTCGGGTCGCGGCGGGCGAGCCAACGCTTCGAGATAGAACTGCTCGATTCGGGCGCTCGGCTCCGAAGTCTCTTCGACAACGCGCTCGGCCCAGGCGCGGGCTTGCTGCGCGACAAACGGGTCGTTCATCAAGATGAGTGCCTGGGCAGGTACGTTGGAATTGCTCCGCCGGGCGACGCACGTGGCCGGCAGCGGCATGTCGAACGTCACGAACATGGGCGGCAAGAAGTTGCGGCGCACCTCCAGGTAGATGCTCCTGCGGCCGTGGCCGTCGAGCGGACCGCTCTTCTCCGGCCGGCTGAGCCCCTGCATGAAGGGTGTCAGATGGACCGGCACCGCGGGACCAAACCGGCTCGGATTGAGCTGCCCCGATACCGACAGCATCGCATCGCGAATCGCTTCGCCCTCGAGCCGGCGAATCCGCATCCGATGCAGCAGTCGATTGTCGGGATCGAGGCGCTGAGCGAACTCACTTTGTGGCCGGGTGCTCATGCGATAGGTCCGCGACAGAACGATTTCGCGAATCAGTCGCTTGACCGACCAGCCGAACCCCGGCGAGCCGGACGTCGATTCGTCCGTAGGCATGCGAAAGCGATCGGCAAGATAGTCGAGCAGCGCCGGATGCGACGGTCGCTCGCCCAGGACGCCGAAATTGTCGACCGAAGGCACGATGCCACGGCCGAACAGGTGATGCCACACCCAGTTCACGCGCACGCGGGCCAGCAACGGGTTCGCGGGATCGAGCAGTTGCTCGGCAAGCATCCGACGACCGCTGCCGTCGGTCGGCGTCTTGGCACGTGCAGCACGCCCTCGAATCACCTCGGGCAAACCGCGTGGGACCTGCACGCCGAGCTGTCGCACATCGCCGCGGATCATCACACGCGCGTCGATGGCATTTCCGTCGGACATCGCCAAGGCACGCTTGGGCAAGGGCAGGCCACGGTCAAGCTCCGCCATGCGCCCGGCAATTTCCGCCAAGCGGGCATCGAGCGCCGCGGTGCCCTGCGACGGACCTCGGATTGCCTGTACGTGCTGGGGGGGTGGCCCTTTGGCAAATCGAATCTCGTCGACCACCAGGGTGCCATCGCTGTTGTCGACGATTTCCAGGTAGGCCGTATGTCCCAGGTAGAGACTCAACTCGCCCGCCAGCTCGACCCACCGCAGTTCGTCTTCGGGAATGTCCAACTTGATTTGCGTGCCACGAAACAGTTGATCCTTGTATCGCTGCATCATGTAGCCGTTGATGACGATACGAATCGTCCCCTTGCCGGCCACGCGGAGCCAAATGTGCGGATGCGTAATCGTGAACTCCGGCGACTCCAGCGTGCCCTGCAACTTTCCCGCCAGCATGCCGCTGTGGGCCAGGGCAGGGCGGATCGACACCGCCGCACCGCTCGCGCGGTCCCACTGTCGCGGCTGGGTGGGGGCCGAGCCGAATGCCTGACCGGAAACGAACCAATCGCCATACGTCGCGCCCGAAAAGTCGGCAAACAGGACCGTCCCCGCAAGTTGTTCCGACTCTTCGCCAGCCTCAACGTCGCGCCCGATCGCTGCCTCGCCGGACGCTGTCTCATAGCGAGCATCGGCCTCGTGTCCGGCCAACAGCGCGTCTGCTTCGCGGCGTAGCACCGTGAGTTTCGCAACGGATTCGGCAATCCCGCCGTGCGGATCGAGATATGCCTCCTGCCGGCGCGAGCTCCGCAGCAGACCGAGCAGGCCGTAGTAGTCCTTCGTGCTGATCGGGTCGAACTTGTGGTCGTGGCACCGCGCACAGGCCACGGTCAGGCCCAGCATCGCACGCGAAAAGACATCGATCTGGTTGTCAAATCGATCCGCCTCGTGTTTCCGCACGTCGACCGGCTGGCTCATCTGTCCGTGCAGATACCAGAATCCGGTCCCGATGATCGATTCGCGATATCCCTCGATCGCGTGCCGGCGGGGGTTCTCCAGCAGGTCGCCCGCGATGTGTTCCCGCACGATCTGATCGTAGGGCACGTCCGCGTTGAACATGCGAATCACGTAGTCGCGATAGCGCCAGGCCAGCGGAATCGGCCAATCGTGTTCGTAACCGTAGGTCTCGGCGTAACGAACCAGGTCCAGCCAATGTCGTCCCCAGCGCTCGCCAAAGTGCGGCGAAGCCAAGAGTCGGTCGACGACCTTCTCGTACGCCCGCGGCGACGTGTCGGAGACGAATGCCTCGACCTCCGCCACGGTGGGTGCCAACCCGATCAGGTCGAACGTGAGTCGCCGAATCAGGACGCGACGATCGGCCGCGGACGCCGGCGCGAGACCTTGGGCTTCCAGTCGGGCCAGCACAAATCGATCGACGTCCCCCACGGGCCACGACGTGCTTTCGACGTCGGGCACGCGCGGTCGGCGAATTTCGCGAAAGGCCCAATGCCGCTGATACTCCGCCCCCTGGACAATCCAGCGCTGCAACCGCTCTGTTTCCTCCTGAGACAGCGCGACGCCCGAATCGATCGGCGGCATGCGCTCGCTCTCGTCGTCGCTGGTGATTCGCCGAATCACGCCACTCTGCTGGGGCCGGCCGGCAACGACCGCGGCCCCGTCGTCGCGAGGTGCCTTCGCACTCGATTCAAGATCGAGCCGCAAATCGGCCTGACGGGCCGAGGAATCGGGTCCGTGACAAAGCAGGCATTTCTGTGCCAGGAGGGGACGGATGTCCCGATCGAATTCGACCCGCGCTTCTTCGCCCGCGGCCGACGCGGCCCCAGACAACAGAAGGATCAAGAGCGCGGCCGCGCACCGCGTCGAGAGCGCGCTTCGACTTCGCCTGGAGGAATAGAACGACATACCGGGCACACACGACGTTCGTGGAGCGAGAAGAACCAAGCCATAGTGTGAATGGTTCACGCCCGCGCGTCAAAGACGTACATTTGCCAATGCGGGCGAAGAGCGGAAACCTTGCAGAAACCGCGGCGTCCCTCGGCAGGGCGTCCTGAATCCTGCGCTCGATGCCCTCCGGCCGCGTGCGAATTCATACGCACCGGCCAGCAACACGTTCATTGAAAATGCAGGGATCAATAACGGGTGCGGATTCGCAAATTCACAAATGGCTGCCTGAGGCAGAAGGCAGCGGCTATTTCTGTTCTTCCCGATATGGCTTGCCGTCTTGGTAGAGAACAAGCCGAGAGCGGAAGGTTTCCTTGTTAGCGGCCGACGTTAGCTCAACGCCTTCTCTTGCGTCTCCACCGCCTTGTCATACTGACCATTCTCGGCATAGGCAGCGGCGAGCGTGTCAAGTGGATAAGCCTCCTTGTACCCCGTCAGGTCGCACGCCTTCTCGCCGTAGCGAATCGCCTCCGCTCCATCTCGGTAGCGACCGTCAGAACACGTTGGCCGTAGCCAGGCGATGCCGTTGTAGACGTTCGCATACTTCGGATCGAGGCGGATCGCCTCGCTGTAGTCGGCTAGCGCCTGGTCGTAGTCGCCTTGGTTGCTCCAGGTGTTGCCACGGTTGTTGTGATAAGCAGCACTATCCGGACTTAAACGAATGAGTGCCGTGTAATCGGCAATCGCAATATCGAGTTCGCCCTTACGCATCCATACCGCTGCCCGCCCCGCACGCCACTGTTCGTCACTTGGATACCGCTCCACCATGCGAGTCAGGTAATCAATCGCTTGGTCAAACGGGACGACATGATCCCGCTCGATCCAGCTCCGCCGTTTGTAGTTCACATCGAGCCGCTTGCCGTTCACATCCCGCACGGTGAGCGTGAGGCCGGGCCCGCCCTCGGAGACAACCTCTCGACCTTTCTCGATGGGGGGCATCCTTGCGAATGACCACGACCTGATCGCCTTTCTCGTAGGTTTGGACGAAAGACGAAGAGGCAAGAACGAGAAGTGTGAAGGCGAGCAGGTAGTGAGCTACGTTCCGCGGCGGTGGCCCATCCGTTTCATCTGAAAGGTGGTTCAGGATCGCAATCTCCGTTTCCGTGAAAACTGCATCGGCCGGTGTTTTGTTGACCCCGGGCAGTGAAAGAGCCTGTTTGCCGTCGTCGTTGAGCGGTTTGCAAGCAGGTTGGGAGCAGCGTATCGTTTCTTGGTGGTTGCCCGAGAGCGTCTGACCAGCTCGGCAACTTCGAGACAGGACTTGCCCTTCGCGAGCAACTCCACCGCCCAACGATGGCGAAAGAACTTCGAGAAAGCCCCACAAAGCGTCTTTGGAAAATGGCGGAAGTGTATGGGAATCGAACCCACTGGACGCCAGGTTGACCGACGTCCCAACGGTTTTGAAGACCGCGGCCCGCACCAGCGGTGCAAACACTTCCTCATAGGGGCTTGGGGCGGCAACGCCGTCCACCACCCCCGATCGACGCTCCCTTCATGTGTAGCTGGGCGAGCAAGCGGTGACAAGCGGCGACGCGGCACGTTGATTTGACGCCACGCGCGGAACCTGTGACCGCCCTGCGGGGTATCAATAGATGAACGGCCGCGGGGCGGATCCTCGCCTTCTGCCGGCTGCGGTTCGGCGGCCATAATGCCCATTGAGCCCTGCGCAGCCAATGAACCAGGCCGACCAGCGGGAGGCCGGCATTCCAGCTGTCACCGCCGCGGCGAAGGGCTCATTAACAACGCAGCCATCAATGAAATTAGGCGATTGTCGCACTTGTCGCTCGATGAGGAATCTGCTCATGGCCTCGCCTACGAAGATCGGTCGCACTCGCCCCCATCGGGCAATCGGCTGCCTGGCCGCGCTGGTGGCCTTACTCGGTCTCGAAATCCAAACGGCGCTGGCCGATACGAGTCCATCCCCGCGCCCTTCCAGCGCAAACGTCACCAGCCGTGACATCGCCGCCGAGGTCGACCGCCGACTGTTCGCCGACATTGCCGCCGCCCGCGAGGCCTCGACCGACGATGCCGCGATCTTCCGCGTCGGCGAGCTGACCGACGACGTGACGTTTTTGCGACGCGTCTATCTCGACGCCCTCGGTCGCCCGCCGCGACCCACCGAGATTCGCGGGTTCCTTAACGAACCGTCGCCCAAGAAACGCATCGAACTGGTCGAGCGACTCGTCGAGGATCCACGGTTCGGGGCAAACTGGGCCAACTACTGGCGCGATGTCATCCTCGCCCGCCGCACCGACAATCGGGCTCTCGTGCTGGTCAATCGAAGCGTGCAGAAGTATTTTACGACGGCCATCAACGAGAATCACGGCTGGGACGACATCGCCCGCGCCGTCATCACGGCCACCGGCAACGTCCGCGAGCACGGCGAGGTGGCCCTGATTCTCGCCCAGCAGGGCAAGGCGGCCGAGACCGCCTCGGAGGTGTCGCGGGTGTTCCTCGGCATTCAGATTTCCTGTGCCCAATGTCACGACCATCCCACCGACCCGTGGAAGCGCGAGCAGTTTCACGAGCTGGCCGCCTTCTTTCCGCGGGTCCGCGTGCGACCCGAGTTCGTCGACGGCCAGCGCAGCTTCAAGCTCGTCGGTCGGGACTTTGGACCGCGACGGCCGCGGGTAAACAAGAAAGGCCGCAAACGGCCGCCGATCGAACATTACATGCCCGCCCTCGAAGATCCGGCGGCCGACGGCACCCGCGTCGGTCCGCGGTTCTTCCTCACCGGCAGCACGCTGCCGCTCGGCACCCCCGATGCCGAGCGCCGCGGCCAGCTGGCCGACTGGATCATCGCTCCGTCGAATCGCTGGTTCGCCCGGGCGTATGTGAATCGCATGTGGGCGGAGCTGGTCGGCTGGGGTTTCTACGAACCGGTCGACGATCTGGGACCGGGCCGCGATGCCGACGCGCTGGCGACGCTCGACTACCTGTCGGCCGAGTTCGTCTCCAGCGGCCACGACATGAAATGGCTCTTCCGCACGATCGCCTCGACCGAGGCCTACGGTCGCGAGAGCCGCTCACGCGATCCGGCCGGTCGCAAACAGCTCGGCTTCAACAGCGTCCAGCCGCTGCGTGGCGACGTGCTGTTCGACGCGCTGGTGGTCGCGCTCAACCTACCCGACGAGTTAGCCGCCCGCGGAACCGGTCTGGCGAGTCTAACCGACAAGAAAGACGCCGGCGAGGCGGCCGATGAAATGGAAATGATGGAAACGCAGATGAACGAGCGGCAGCGCCGCAGGCGGCGTCTGCTGGGCGGACCGCGGGGTGCGTTTCAACTCGCCTTCGGCTACGACCCGAGTCTGCCGCGCGAAGACGTGAAGGCCTCGATTCCCCAGGCCCTGGCCATGATGAATGCCCCGCAGATCAATCGCCAGCTGCGGGCCCACCGCCGCAACAGCCTATTGCGCGAGATCACCGCGACCGTGGCGAGCGAGGGCGAAGTCATCACCGAGCTCTATCTCCGCTGCCTGTCGCGGGCCCCGACGGTCGAGGAACTCGACATCTGTGTCGACTATGTCGACAAGGCGGCGACGCCCGCCGAGGCCTTCGAAGACCTGCAATGGTCGCTGATCAATTCGACCGAATTTCGCTATCGCAAGTAGCCGCGCCGATCGCCTTCCTCCGGAGTCGCCGAAAATGTTCAATCCTTGGATCCATCAGATCGACGTGGCCTATTCGCGCCGCGGCCACCTCCGCGGCCGTCGCGACTTTCTCCGCAATCTTGCCGTCGGTTCGCTAGCCGCCGGAACGCTCAGCTTTGGCGATCTGCTGCGGCTCGAAGCGGCCGAGATGAAGCGCAACAACATGGCCTGCATCCTCCTCTGGATGCAGGGCGGGCCGAGTCAGTTCGAAACCTTCACCCCGCTGGTCGGACACGCAAATGGCGGCGAGACCAAGGCCATCGCGACCAACGTGCCGGGCATTGAGATCGCGGAGAATTTGCCCGAGATCGCCCAGGTGATGGACCGGCTAGCCGTGATCCGCTCGATGACCAGCCGCGAGGGAAATCACCAACGGGCGACGTCGCTGCTGCACACCGGTTACCTGCCGACACCGACCGTACGCTATCCGACATTCGGTTCGCACGTGGCCCATCAGCTGGCCCCCGACGACGTGGAGCTGCCCTCGTTTGTCCGCGTCGGCAATGTCCGCTCGGGCGAGGCGGGCGGACTGCTGGGCGTCGAGTACGACCCGTTTGTCGTCCAGAATGCGGAACGACCGCCGCGGAACTCGGAGCCCACGACCAGCGACGATCGTTACCGTCGCCGCGTGGTCTTGATGGAGCGACTCGAGCAGGGCTATGCCCGACGCGGTGCGGCGCGGGAAGTGGAAGATCACCAGAAGCTCTACCGCAAAGCCTCGCGGATGATCCTCAGTGAGGACATGCGGGCCTTCGATTTGACGCGGGAATCGGAAGCCGTGCGGGCGGCCTATGGCGAAGGCCAGTTTGCGGCCGGCTGCCTGTTAGCCCGACGTCTGATCGAGTCGGGCGTGACCTTCGTCGAGGTCGTCGCCAGCGGCTGGGACACCCACGCCGACAACTTTCGGCGGACGCGCGAGCTCTGTACGGGGATCGACCGGCCCACCGCGGCGTTGCTTCGCGACCTGGAAGATCGTGGCCGGCTGGACAACACCCTGGTGATCTGGATGGGCGAGTTCGGCCGAACTCCCAAAATCAACGGCCGCGGCGGACGCGATCACTTTCCGCGGGCCTTCAACGTCGCCCTGGCAGGGGCGGGCGTACAGGGGGGCCGCATCGTCGGCAAGGTCAGTCCCAACGGCGGACAAGTGGCCGAGCGCCCGGTGAGCGTCCCCGATCTGTTCCGCACCTTTTGCGAGGCGCTAACGATCGATCCCGACCACGAAGACATGAGCCCGATCGGGCGGCCGATCACGATTGCCGACGAGGGCGAGGCGGTCGCCGAACTGTTTGCTTAGTCAGCATGGTGGCCCAAGAGAAGAACAACGCCGGGCACTAGCCGGGCACTAGAAGTGCCGGGCTCTCGCGAGAACGTCAACTGTGTGCGTTGCCGACGGGGTCGGAGCCGTCCGGCAACCAAT